>Ga0058697_10000253_pt1 | contig 25749 bp, 20 predicted proteins | sample AgamicAsMae_FD_66619 | JGI IMG/M metagenome (GOLD analysis project Ga0058697, IMG submission 66619) | Agave microbial communities from Guanajuato, Mexico - As.Ma.e | ecosystem: Host-associated > Plants > Phyllosphere > Phylloplane/Leaf | place: Guanajuato, Mexico | collected 2012-06-04
CTGTTGACGTTCGGCAGCGACCTTCTCTCGGTAGGCGGTCAACACACGTTGTTCGAACATTCGGGCGGCGAAGATCTGGAACATGCGACGACCCTCTTCCATGCGTTGCTCCTCGGTCATGCCGCCCTGTACCTTGTCAGTGACGCACGTGACCACTTCCCAGGAGTTATCCCGTGTTACCGTCTCGTCCTCTTCCTCTTCATCCTGGCTGTCCTCGTCGTACTCCTCGTCTTCGTATTCCTCGTCATCGTACTCCTCATCGTCAAGCGGTGGTTCGTGGCCGTTGGAGGTGTAGGTGTGCGAGGGCTGTGCCGAAGCGTATTCTGCCTCTTGTTCGCGCTGCATTCTGCGTTCGGCCAATTGTTCCATCATCTCGATAAACTTCTTGCCGTCGTTTTTCAGGAGATCGTCAGCTACTGTTAGAATGCCACCTGATATCACTTCAGCCATTTGGAGATAGCAAACTAACGGCAGAGCAGGCTTACCTTTGACCGTCAGACTATTACCGAAGTTGAAGAAGTCGTTGCCTATTCCTCGCGGCACGTCGTCTTCGGGTTCGTCCTCTTCATCGCTGTACAAATCATCTTCCTCGTCGCTGTATTCCTCTTCCTCCTCTTCACTCATCCCTTGACTATCACCTTCGTCGCCCTCGTCTTCTTGATCGTCGTCTTCGTCGTCCATGATTTCTTGGACTGGACTCGTTCGGTGATGGGGTTGGTGATGGTGAGTGCTTAGCGGTAGCGGTACGGCGGAGGAAGGGTGGAAGTGTGGGGGTGGTAAACTGCGCGGAGGTGGTAGCATGCCGTGTGCCGGTTCTCCGCCTTGGTGATGGGCGTACTGTTCAAGTTCGTCGTAGTATGCATCATAGAGCACCTCTAGCTCCTCCTCGATGGCAATTCTCTTACGACCACACACAGTGCACGAGCACGAGTGTTTTTGTTGTTCCTTCATCTTACGCAGAACAGCCTCTTTTTCGATCTTTAGCAGCGATTTGCGCTCTTCTTCGCTCAGGGTCAGCCAGAACTGTTTAATGCGCTCACGCTCTTCTTGTGTCGACGTGTTCCAGATGCGATCTTGTCTCGAAGAGCGTTGGCCAGACCTCAAAGGACCCGTCGAAATGGGCAGAGAATGCGGTATAGGGGGCTGGTGCATAGCGGGGCGCGGATGGTCAGGGTATGGCTCGTGGTGAGAGCTGCCGCGCTTCTTCTTCTTGTTGCGCTTCTTGCGCGAAGGTTCTAGCGAGTCATCGTTACTTGGATAGGAATTCAGGCCGTTGCCTAGTGGTGGTCGCGCCGGATAGGTGACTTGGCCATCGTCTTCGTCCTCGTCCGACAAGGCTTCAGGAAGCGACGGAGGCTGGCCGGGGTGGGAATGGTGATCCGAGAAGGCTTCATCAGAGCCATTGTTCAGCTTTGCCTGCTGCTTTGCCCTCCTCTTCTGCTTCTTGCGGTTTCCGGTGGTGAGGGGATAGGACTGATCGCCGGTTGGAGATAGACCGTTGGGAGCGAAGGCCTGCGCCATGATGGGAGTAGAGGTGGAACCAGGACTTGCGACAACCGCTCCAGGAGATGTAGCGACTGCGCAAGGCTTGGTGGGCGAGAGTGCTATGTCAGGAAGTGGAGTGTGAGATCGGCGTTGTTACTCTAGTGGGGGTCGAGCGTGGATGACAAGGCCGCGCGCTTGAAGCCTAGTAAAGAGAAGGTGCGGTATTCGTGTTGTAGTGTCCAGGCAAACGCTACGAGTCAACGAGCATTCGACAACAAGTGTATAGGAGGTAATGCGATTCTCTGCCTGCGTCTATCTCGAATGAGCCTATTGCTAACCATCCACATCCACCTGTGCACCCTGGTCCTCTCGTACCGGCGTAGCCCTTGCTCTCTGATTGGTCACGCGTACCGGGAGGAGTTGATGCCGTTATTCTCGCCCACAGTCCATTGACACCTTGCACTGATATCAAGTCGTTCGTGCTCAAGGGGAACATAATTGACTGACAGTCTTCAAACCAAGTAGTTCTAAGAGTGAAGCCTTCCTCAAACGCAGCATTCTGATCGAAATGAGTTTCAATGGTGTTCACAGATTCAATGCAGGCTTCGGGACTCATCTTCGTGCCAAGGCTCAGAGCGAGAGCCACGAAGCAGCTACTTCCTTTGTTGTGGAGGGCGGATTCGTGTGAGTAGATGCCGAGCTTGCCATAGTCGTCGGCCTTGAGTCCTCTAGCCCTATCGTGATTCCCCTTCCTAAATCTCTTCCAACTTTCGTGTTTGCACACTAGTTCGCTGTGTGACATCCTGTCAAACCTTGTAGTTCTGCGCTCGAGGCGTAATCAAGACTGCATCCTGAAACGCGGAAGCACAGCCCACTCTGTAACTCAAGTCGACTCCTCAATCTCTCAATCTCTCTTCTGCTCATCAACCCGACCCGGTCTGACTGCAATTCTTCGCCCGCCTCACCTACATTCTCGCTACAGTCTCTTGTTCCGACCCGACCACCCATACAGCAATCTACGACTCCCGACCACCGCGTCATCAACTCTACATTCCCCGACTTTCCCGTATCTAACCGTATCGTCAGCCAGTCACTCCGTCCGACTGTTGACCTAACGCTTTTCTCGATCTTCGACCTGTGTCTCTGTCCCAACCAGTTGTCGCAACTTGTCCCAACACCTCCGTCGGATCGCCCTGGAGAAAACGCGTCAAAATGCCTCAGCAAGAAGAAGGCGTTATGAGAAGGTGTGTTTATACTCGGCCCACAATCGCGAGACGCTGTTTTTGCGTCTCGTAATGCTCTACTACGTCTCGAGTGATCGAGAGCATATCCGAGCTGGTTTCTTTTGCTAGTTTGGTCGAGTGACTGGAACGAGGATTGCTGGCGCAGGCATGATATTAAGTGAATCATCCTGAGCTGACTTTGATTCTCCGTTAGGAAGCTTGTCATCATTGGTGATGGTGCTTGCGGAAAGACCAGTCTTCTGAGTGTGTTCACTCTTGGGTACTTCCCCACTGTATGTATTACCACATGCTAGGCGAGTCTGACATTTGCTAACTATAATACAGCGATATGTACGACCTTGGTCAATCTAGAGTTTGCTGCTGGCTTACTGACCTTTTGTCTAGGTGCCCACCGTGTTCGAGAACTACGTGACTGATTGCCGTGTTGACGGAAAGTCTGTTCAACTAGCATTGTGGGATACTGCTGGACAGGAAGACTACGAACGTTTGCGACCATTGGCCTACTCACAAGCCCACGTCATATTGATAGGCTTCTCTATGGATACACCAGACTCGTTGGAAAACGTCAAGCACAAGTGGGCCGACGAAGCAACGGAACGCTGCCCTGGAGTACCTATCATCCTGGTCGGACTCAAAAAGGATCTTCGTGACGACCCCGTAGCACAAGAAGAGATGCGCAAAAGAAGCCAAAAGTTTATCACCAGCAAGGCCGGTGAGGACATGAAGGAACTCATCGGAGCACGAAAGTACCTGGAATGCAGTAGTCTGACAGGCGATGGAGTCGATGATGTCTTCGAGGCGGCTACCCGAGCTGCTCTGCTCGCGGTCGACAAAAAGGATCGTGCAGGCTGCTGCATCATTCTTTAGTTGTCTCACGCACACGCACACCCACGGCCTTCTTGTTTACTATCTATGACCAGCATTGGGATGGCGTTTTCTGTTTGCGGGATACAAGCGGACTGTCAAATGTGACCAAGGGCAGGTCTTTATTCTTATTTCTTCTGTTGTTTTGCTTTCTTTTCGCTGTGGACAGGGTGTTGAAAAGCCGAATTGAATCTTTCCTTTGTTACAGTTGTGCTGATGTCCCACGGGGACGTTCTTGGAGGCGGTCATGAGGGTATGTTCTGACCCGATATCCGCTCATTTCGATGCTACCATCTCCTTCTAGTATATTCTCTGTTCCTATCTTAGAAGTCATGGGCAGTCTGTCAGTGCAGGCTGGTCCAAGGTCGCAAACATTTGATTGCTTGTCGTTTCACGTTTCGCGTTTCATTCTCTGCTGAATTATTCAGCTGGGGCAACTGGTGCCTTACGCGTCGAAGATTGGTAATGGTGTAAAAGGCTTCAATTTTCCCCCCGAGACGTAGTGGACCGTATGACATGCAGGCCAGAGTATGATACAAGATAATAGCGCACAGAAATAAGAAAGAGAGCATCTACCTCGTCCAGCCGTGGTTCCAGCCATCGGTGCTAGGGCTGTCGGTCTGGATGCGAGCGTATTCGATGGGGACACCGCCCCAGATGTCGTTCTTCATCATGGCAATTCTGTACAGCCTTCCGACGTTCTTTCCCTGCGCGGCAGCTTCTCCCTCTTTTACGATGTTTCCGGCCGAGTCCATGAGACGAAGGGCCTCGCATGCATCTCTCATGCTCTGGTATTGGCGTTCGAGGTCACGCTCGTGCTGTGTGCGCTGCTGAGCCTTGTAGATCTGCCATGCGCGGTGGATAGTCCAGTGTCTGAGGTAGCGATCGCGGGAGAATCTGAGTGGTCTGGGTGTGAGGGGATGCGACAGGAAGTAGCGGATCAATTCTTTTCGAAGATAGTCAGTACTGGATTATGGCGCATCTGTGAACAGATAGACTCACGGATGCGAGCATCCTTCTTGGGACCACCACGATTCCTCTTTTGTGGTACGGGTGTGCTAGAGAATGATCTTGATTGTTGGACAGCGCGGAGAATGGTGCTGGGTTGGGATGTAGCGGGAGAGGCGGTGATTTGCGGAGCGGCACTGCGAAGGCAGCGGAGGGAGAAGAGGCTGTTCATGACGGCAGGAGTATGTTGTGAGCCAGCGGAGAGAATTCGTATGTGTAGATTCACCGGAAGAGGGCGACAGGGGGACTGGAAAGCGAATGGACAGGGCTGGTATAGACAGTGCAATGGGCGGCTTGACATCTAAAAACCAAGGCTTGGCGTGATCGGACCGTTTCCTGCGAGTTTGAGAAGGTCGCAACTCCGCAGTCAATCTTGCCCGCATTCGGCTGCTTTGGGTTTCATATCGACGTTTCCATGTCTAATAATATTGCACCATCAAGGCTAGCCAGCCATCATTCCACCGCGACTTTCTTCTTTGCTTCATACCTCGACACATTGCATCAACCGTCAATCATCCATCGACACTTGCAATGAGCCACGACCAAGCTGTCAAGGAGGCTTCGGCCAAGCACACCACTCCCGCTGAGTTGGTGGGCAAGTTCCAGTATGGAACTGCTGGTGTAAGACTGCTTGTTTGAACCTGTTGCTGTATACACGATGCTGACAATACTGCCAGTTCCGTATGAAGGCGTATGTCTCTCTTCCACCTGTCGTCCGATACACCAACTCACCATCCTCAGCAACATCCTCGACTCGGTCGTCTACCGTGTTGGACTCCTGGCCTCGTTGCGCTCGCGCAAGCTCAATGGTCAGACCATTGGTGTCATGATCACCGCCAGTCACAATCCTCCTGAGGACAACGGCGTCAAGCTTGTCGATCCTATGGTATCCTCCACGCCCTGCTTTCTTCCACGCTCAGGACCACATCTGACTGCTCATCTAGGGTGAGATGCTCGAGGCCTCATGGGAAAAGTACGCCACTCAACTCGCCAACGCCGACTCCGATGACCACCTCGTACAGGTCTACAACGACCTCGTCAAGACCCTCAAGGTCAACCTCGATGCCCCTGCCAGAGTCATCTTTGCTCGTGACACTCGTGCCTCGGGTTCCCGCCTGGTTGGATGCCTGAACGATGCCCTGACTGCAACCAACGCTGAAGTCACCGACTACAAGATCCTCACCACCCCTCAACTTCACTACCTGGTCCGCTGCGTCAACACAAAGGGAACTCAGGATGAGTATGGCGAGGTCAGCGAGAAGGGCTACTACGAGAAGTTGGCTGCTGCTTTCAAGCAAGCTATGGAACACACAAAGCCCCAGGGTCACTTAACTGTCGACTGTGCAAACGGTGTTGGAGGTCCCAAGCTGCGCGAGCTGCTCAAATATCTTCCATCTCCTGATACCGATGGTGGTCTCGATGTCAAGGTCGTCAACGATGACGTCCACAAGCCCGAAAGCTTGAACCACCAGGTGAGTTATCCTGGATCTCCTGCTATATAACACCTCTGACCAAGACAGTGTGGTGCCGATTTTGTCAAGACTAACCAGCGCGCACCTCCATCATCCAAGGCTGGTCCTGGAGATCGCTGCTGCTCGCTGGACGGTGATGCTGACCGTATCGTCTTCTATTTCCAAGATGAGAAGAACGTCTTCAGACTCCTGGACGGTGACCGTATTGCTACTCTTGCTGCTTCTTTCATCGCCGAACTCGCCCGTCAATCCGGTCTGATGGAGAAGCTTACTGTTGGTGTTGTGCAGACCGCATATGCTAACGGTGCCTCGACGACATACATCCAGAAGAATTTGGGTCTGCAGATCGTCTGCACTCCTACTGGTGTCAAGCACTTGCATCACGCTGCTACTCGCTTCGATGTCGGTGTTTACTTTGAGGCTAACGGACACGGCACTGTCGTTTTCTCTCCCTCTGCCCTCAAGGCCATCCACACACACCAGCCTCAATCACCTGCTCAAGCTGATGCTCTTACGACATTGATGGCATTGACTGATCTCATCAACCAGACCGTCGGTGATGCGCTCTCGGATCTTCTGCTCGTCGAGGTCATTCTCGCACACAAGGGCTTCAGCTGTGCCGAGTGGCTGCAGACCTACACCGACCTTCCCAACCGTCTCGTTCGTGTTGAAGTCGCCGATCGTAACCAGTTCACCACCGTCGAGGGTACCGCTGAGCGTCAACTCGCAACACCCGCTGGTGCACAGAAGGACATCGAGAAGGTTGTCGCCAAGTACAAGGACGGCAGGAGTTTCGCACGTGCTTCCGGCACCGAAGACGCTGTTCGCGTGTACGCTGAGGCTAGCACGCGTGCCGAAGCAGAAGATCTTGCTGCTGCCGTTGCACAGATTGTGAGAAAGTACGGTGCCAAATAGGGTTTGGATACGTGCGACTGGCGCTGAATGGGAAACATTAATGAAAAAAGGGCGAAAATGCATGCATTGGATAGGGGGTGTCTCTGGCGTTACCGGTTCTCTCTACTTACCTTTGAGAGCACTTTTCATCTTGTGACTCGAATAGAGAACAATAAAAGCTTCGTCTTGTACTGAACTCGATCATCAAAATTAGGCTACGATGCCAGGTCTAAAATGCTTAGTAAGCCAAGCTGTCGCTAGGTCTTGCTGTCGAGCATCATTCAAATCTCTCCTCTTCTTGTCCAACAAAGTAGGGAATGCATTTCGGTTCAAAACATGTCGTGACGTGCTGCAAGCATCCATCTTGAACCTTCGGATTATGATTAACATGTTTTGCGAATCCTTCTCGCAGGCCCATGTACAAAGACCGATAGGATTCCACAACGACGCCGGACGATACTAAGTCCCGAATGGCTTTTGATTCCATGGAACTTCCATAGACCTTTGTAAGTACCGACCACACCATTATAAAACAAAAGGTAAAGCTCTCCCTCTTGCCATTCCAAACCATAAGTATTCGTGTTCTTCCCACAACCAACCTCTGGTTATACCTACCTGTCTCCTCAAACAAAGTCCAATTCTTCATACCAAAGGCAACCCACACCAGCCAAAACGATGTCAACACCAACATCATCGCCAAACGTGCTCATCTCAGGCTTCGGTATCGCAAGCACAGTCTTTGCCGCCACACTCCTGCGCGCCTACCCTGACGCTATCATCACAATCGTCGAACGCGACCCTTCCATGCGCCTCACCGGCGCCAGCGTCGACATACGCTCCTCAGCCGTGGACATCGTCAAGTGGATGAGCCACGAACCCGCCATCCGCGCCAAAACCACAAAAGAAACCGGTGTTGAGTTTGTGGATGATGCAGGCAAATCATTTGCGACATTGATGGCGACTGGAAACGACAAGATCCAAACCATGACTTCTGAATACGAGATCTTTAGAGGAGATTTGGCTAGGATTTTCTGGAAGGACATTGAAGATAGAGTCACGGTGATCTATTCGGAAACTGTGGAAAGTTATGTTCAAGAGAAAGATTCGGTGCGCGTTTCGTTTGCAAATGGCAAGGCTGCTGCATCCTATGATTTACTGGTTGCAGCAGATGGTTTGGGATCGAGGATCAGAGGGATGATGCTAGGTACTTCAGTCGGCGAACACATCCACGACGAAGGCGTCTACGCCTCCTTTTTCGTCATCGAAAAGGACCTCCTCAACGGCTCCAAACTCGCAAAATGGTACAACACCACTGGCGGCAGAGCGATTTTCTTGCGCCCAGACCCAGATCCCAGAGGCCGCACCCGAGGTCACTTTATGAACTCAGCATGGCCCTCTGACACCGCTGGCCGCGCAAAAATCAACGCAGCCTTAAGGGCAGGCAACGAAGCATACATGCAACTCGTCGAAGAAACCTTCGCAGACGTCGGTTTCCACCAAACGCCAGAGATACTAGCAGCCATGCGATCCACACCCGACTTCTACGCTTCCAAATTCGCGCAGGTGCGCGCGCCGCGGATTCAAGATGGCAGAGTGGTGCTGCTAGGCGATGCAGGATACGCGTGCCCGGGCATCGGTACTTCACTCGCTATAATGGGTGGTCATATTCTCGCTGGCGAATTGCTGCGCAACAAATTCGACGTGCCAGCAGCTGCAAAAGCATATGAAGATTTGATGTTGCCGTATGCAAAAAGTGAGCAAAGTACTTTGGGGGATTATGCGATGCAGATGCTTAATCCGCAATCGGCGTGGGGGTTGTGGGTGAGGAATACGGTGTTGTGGGCTGTTACTGCGGCGAAAGTTGATAGAGTTGCGGTTTGGGTGATGGGATGGTTGGGTTTGGAGGAGAAGAAGATTAAGATGCCGGTGTATCCTTGGCCTGAAGTCAAGGCTTGATGCGAGAGGTGTGGAAGGGGTAATGAATGGATAAGTGGGAACATGTTGGGTGAGGAAGGAGGTGTAATATGTAATTGATGCTGATACGACCTTTGAACATTCTCGACTCTCACTCTCTGGACATGACGCTCTCTCAGGTTTACTTTGTGCATTTCGATAGCTTGTTTACACTACTAGATTGAACTTCGTGAGAACATTGGTAAACCCCTATTTTCAATATGCCAATGAACAAACAACTCTTATGTACAAATAAAAAGGGCAGCGACGAATGCAATATACAAAGAACAAAGTCCGCCATGATGGAAAGCAATTGATCATGATCACTAAACCCACAAGGCAGCTCAGAAGAGAAAAAAAGACATGCCCAGACCGCTCAAACCTCCGGCACCACAATCTCATAAAACAACAGATACACCTCCCTCTGCATGCCCAATACATCACTAGTCTTGGACTCTTTGATCTTGTCATCACTGATCCTCCACCACCTATTATGTTGATTGCGTTGTTTGCGTTTCAATCTGCTCAGATCAATGCTCTTTGCTTTTGAGGATGTGCGAGCAGTTTGTTGATATGTTGAAGCCTCAGGAATTGCTTTCGGAGGTGTGGAGTTAGGTGGTGAGAAGGGGGTTTCAGCACCACTGCTGCTGCTGACTGTGCTTTTTTCGTCATTGACGGCAGTGTCGCCATTTTTGGAGCTTTGACGTTGGCGCAAAGAGAAGCGCTTTTTTATTGATGAGGAGCGTGAGGATGTGCTGTTGCCGCTGCTGGAGGGCGAGTGTGTGAGACCAGGGGTTGAGGGCTCGAGCATAGGAGACGGCATGCCGCTTGCGCGAGGTGTGGTTTGGGCTGAATACATGCCTTGGGTGCCCATGCTCAGCTTTGCACTGTATGGCTCTGCGAGGTATTGTCGTCGGAAACTCTCGTAGTGGCCGCTGTTGTGGCCTCCTTTATGCGTTACAACGCCCAAAAGACGGTATTGTTGTTGATCTAGTAGTCCGCCCAGTGGTAGTGTCTCTGGGAAACTGACTTTGGCGAGATTTTTGGTGCTGCTAGAGTTTGGGTCCCAGACACTTCGCGATAGATGGATGGCGAGGACTTTGGGGAAACTGCTGATGCGCATGTGGCGTGAGATTCGTCGTTTGGGGGCTTGAGATGGATCGGGCAGTCTGATGTTCTTCGGTAGAGCTTCCGGATCTGTAGAAAGCGCACTCTCGATGGCGGACAACTCGTGAGTGAGTAGGTTGCGCGTTGGTTCATCCGAGGCGCGTGCTAATTCTTTTGTCTTTACTTGAACGGCATGTTCTAATCGGCACCTTTCGCATTTGTAGTCGTCGATATGTTCGACTTTCAGCATACCGTCGAAGCATGCATTCAATGTGGTTGAGGAATTTTGCGGTACGTTTAGTGTAAGGGTGACGAAGCCAGATACCGAAGGCTTGGGTTTGAAATGGCAGGTCATGCATTCGATCTGGGCCTCGATCTTTCCCTCAAGAGGGAAGCCTGGATCGTCTTGCAAGTCACCGTCTTCTGCTTGTGGTAATTGGCGGACGCTCTGGCGAATTTGCTCAATCTCTGATTTTGCTTGCAAGCCGCGAGCCGACTCTACAGGGTGGAGTTGACTCGGTCGTCCCTTGTGTCCGTTTTCTTTGACGTCTCCATCAGATTCTGGTGCTTTGAGGGTGGTCGTGCTAGGGCTTCTGAGCGACTTTGCCTTCTTTCTAGCATTTACTCCGGCGTGGTATTCCTCGCTCAGCCTTTCGGCGACGATTTGTAGAAATTCTTGAGCATCTTGTTGCTGTCGACTGATGCGTGTCTTGAAGGCGGTCTCCATGACACTGACGAATGTGCGCGCTGAGATGGCCTTCTTGTAGATAGGTCGCTCATTGAGTGCATCCAGGATATCCTTGAGGCCAGCCGTGACAAGACCCTGTTGCAAGCCCAGAACTTTCCAGCTCGGCTCTTTTGTCTCATTCATCTTGACAATATCCTTGCTCTCATTGGGCGAGATCTCATCTTCGTGTTGCTCGACAATCGAGTATATCTCTTTCCCATCCAGCTTTCGTCGGTGCAGTTCTCGGATCAGGTAGATGCGCAGCTCGGGGAGACCGGCCATGGTCTGCAAGACTGAATTGATGAAGCAGTCATTGGCTGGGTTGACGAGACCAACAACACCTCTCTTGCGAGTTGAGCGCGAGGATTGTGCGGCTTCATCGTCGAGCATGAAGGTGGGACCGAAGACGTAGACGAGGGTGATGGCGGCTAGCGATGCGCCGGCAGCGTATGTCGCGATGGTGAGGGGTTTGTCGGGCATATTTGCTGCTTGGGCAGGCCTAAAATTCTGAAAAGCAATGTGTTATGGCTGGTTGCGGATTGCTATTCGTGGGGTTGGAAGGAGAGGACGCTCTGAGAGTAGGGCTTGGTGGATGGTCGTGTGGCTAAGATTGTATCATGTCATGGTCGTGTATGTGGAGGTTCTTGTCATAGTGTACACAAGACGAAGAGCAAAGGAAGATGATTCTATCAGGACGAAGAGGCTCCGGTTAAAGGCAGCGAGGCAGCGGCACCTTTCAGTGGTCCCTCAAAGGCTCAACCCCACATTCGCGTGCAGAACGGCTCGGTTGCAACACCTTCCGACACCTCCCTGTCTTACATCAATATCAACCGCAACTCTATCGACTGATACGTAAGAGCTGGCCTGCTATTTAATCAATCGTGTGCTATACAAGCTTGATCTCGACATCTGGTAAGTGTCTCACGTCCACACCCAGGACTACTCTCACTCCAGCCATCATGATGACCAAATCAAAACATGTTTCAAGACGAGACGGAGATTTACTGTGAATGACAACTGCTTCCATTCCTGATGTTGGCTTTCTTCTGCACTACCTATCTTCGTTGCTCTTTTGTCAACTGTTTTGACTGACCATCTCCATAAACAGCTACCTGTGATGCCAGCACCTTGCTTTATAGCAACCATCGTGGCTACATTAGACAGCTTTTATCTTCATAGCTTATCAATGACAATAGCTCCATCATACCCTAAACTCCTCCAACTTCTTCTTCTGCCTCCCCTCCTCATCAAAATTGCTCTCATCCAACCACCCCTCAAACGCCTTCTTCCTCCCCTCCCACTCACCATCCAACATAGAAAACCAAGTGGTATCCCTATTCCTGCCATGCTTATCAATCAACGCCTGTCTAAACGTTCCCTCCTCCACAAACCCATATCTAGCCGCTGCCCTCCTACTCGGTGCATTCAAACTATGGCACTTCCACTCATACCGTCTGTATCCCATGTCAAACGCATACTTGGCCATCAAATACATGGCTTCAGTGGCAGCGACTGACTTTTGGAGCGCAGAGGAAAACATTAAGTGTCCGACTTCAATGACGCGGTTTTTGGGCTCGATGCGTAGGTAGCTGCACCAGCCTACTGCTTGCTTTTCGCCGTTGACGTGCTTGAGAATGGTGTAGAAGGTTGGGTCTGTAGAGCCGGCTTTGTTAACCATGTCGGTGTGGAGAGCTGAGACTGAGGATGGGCAGGGGTCGTAGGGCATGTAATCCCAAAGTCGTTCGTTGGCTGTGCCGCCGATGAGGGGGAAGAGTGCTTCGGCGTGGATGGGAGACAAAGGTTCTAAGGCAACGTATTTTCCGGTCATGGTGATCTCCTTTGAGGGCCATGGGGCTGGGTCTGTGTTGGCGACCAGTTCGCCCAATGGGCGTTCGGGTGTGTTGCTCATCTTTGCTGTGAGAATTGATTGTTCCTGTGACGGATAGAGACAGAGTGCTATGAGCGTTTGTTGCTTGACTCTGGTGTTGCTTTTATATATGTGTCTGGTGGGTTTGGTGAGTCAGATGCTTTATTATACGAAGCATGCCCTGATTGCCCGCGTTGCGCCATCTACTTCTTTGGGAAGTTGTACGCGACTAGCCCAACGAGGCTCATTGTAGCACCACGCGTTATGATAGATAAAGATGAGACGTACGTCAATCAATTGAGAACTACATATGTTCGTGAACGTAGAAGAAAAATTACAGGGTTTAGTGGAAGATATTTACGACAAGACATGTGCATTTAGATGACTGCTCTGTATAAAAGTCGAGAATTCGTATACAGGGAGACTGGTACTCCATGACATATATTTCGTAAATCAGTTCATCGGACGCGTATCGCGTTGTTCGGATCGCAGCTTCACAGCCTACTCTGTGCCTGCGACGATGCCTTACCATTCACAATCGTCCCAGCCGCCTCAGCATAATCACACACATCAGAAGAGTCCTTAGCAATCTTCAACCACCGAATTTTACCTTGCCCGTCAACAGCAAAACCTCCAGAGTTCTGCCATCGGTAGGATCCAGCTCCGGTTGGTCTCATATCGATGCCATCCGACTCTTTCAACGACTTCAACGCGCCCATGATATCGCCATTGACCATGCCGCCCCAACCTAGCGATCCTACTCCCCATGCTGCGTAACTCTTGCGCTCGGGGTCTGAGATAATGGTGTAGCGAGTCGAGTCTGGGAATGCTTTCTTGCCACTGAGATATAATGAGCTGCGTGCTCGTATTTACAACCCGATCAGCATAAACCACTTACCCAACGTCCTCGAACCACTGCTTCGATGTCGCCTCATCACTGTGTTGTACAATAATCACATGCAGCTTCTCGTGCTTGCGACTCTCAGCTCCTAGCAATTGCACCTCTTTCTCTGCAAAGGGACATCCGCAATGCCGTACGAAAGCGACCAAGGTGGGTGTGGCATTGCCGCGTGTCAAGTCGATTGAGCCCACGGGTGCTGGAGCCGCATCGCCAATTGATGGTAGTGCAGCAACAGAGGGCGACGACTGAGGTAGGATCGATTTGAGAGCGGGGATGTACGAGGCGATGTAGCTGGCCATGCTTGCGATGTCTTGCGTGTCGATTTGATGTTTGTTCTTGCAGTATTATGATGCTGTGATATTGTAATCCTTCTCTTTCTTTGCCTTGCTTTTGAGGGTGAGTATCGTGGATGGAGTGATTGCTTCTTGAGATATGGTCGGATCAGAGGCGTTTATGACCCCACCTTGTTATTTGAAATGCTCATGGTTAAGGTTCAGGTGTTTATCGACGTCATGTTTCCTGTGACGCAGCATCACATGCCAAAGGCATTTTGGCTGAGGCTGGCGAGGTTGGCACATGTAGAGACGGAGGAACAAGGGATGGCTCGACAGCGACTACTGTGCAGCGAAAAGGAGTTGAAGAGCGCGGCGTGGAGGAGGGGCGGAGGGTTCTACTCGAGGCGCCAGGAATAGCCCAACCGGGGCAATCAGCCATCAGCGACGGGCTTGCACATGCATTTTGTGAATCATCACGAATGTGACGAGTTCACCGACGCAGAGGAAGGAGAGAAAGGGATGATGTGCAAGGTGAACGAAACCGATTCTCGTCGGCGTCTGTGCCACGACATAGCGGCGCTTATTATTACCGTCTTGCATATCAGCAAATTGGAAGAATTCCTATCTGCAGCCCAAATGTGATATGTTCTTCTTCAGCCTCCAGTTAACCAGAGTCGAAACTGATGAAAAATAAGAGCATTCGCGTCGGCCTGCAGAAGTGCAAGGCAGGCGACACCGTGCCAGGAGACATAGAGCACAGCCCTAGAGATCTCCCAGCTGGTTCCAAAGAATGGGTTCAACACAAAAATCTTGGTGGTCAAACACAAGAAGAACAGATACTACACTTGATCTAAGCCTACTGGCAAGAGAACTTGAGCCAGACAAGAAAGCAGGCAATCGAGCCTTATATAGCCAGCCTTGGTGGAGCGAGTCATGCGACCGTAGGCAGCAGCGTATCGCCAGGCTCCAGCGGCCAAGGAAGCAAGACTTGCAGGATGTGTGTTTGATACATGGCCAATCAATGAACGAAGCAAGGATGGATGGAAGATAAAAGAAGTCGCTGCTGCTCGCCGACACCGAAGCGCTTGGAAAACGACTCTTGTCCAAACGAGCGCTGTTCGGGCTTATGCGAGGCGACGACGCCGTCTGCAGTACTGATCGACCTACCAGAAACCATGCATCCGCGCGATACGCCAACGCAGGCCAGGACACTTCCAATGCAGTCGATGCATTTTCAGGCCAGACTATCATGCTCAAAAAACACAAACTTTTGACTCAGAGCATGGTGAGATAGGTATTGCAGGCAGCAGCCCAACATGGCACAAGGCACTGCTGAGAACACCCAGGTCGCTCAATCATAGCCAACAAAGTCGGGCTCCAAGCAAGCAGGTATGATAAAAAATTCTTGTGGTTGCGCCGTAGTGATGATGCAGTAAAAATCTTGATTCCGGCAACAAGCAAGCAACACCGCGCGGACCAGAAAATGGTGGCGAGAAGCCCCTGACGAGTGCGTTAGTGGAGGGCGACGGCAGAAAGCCATCACATCCATCCGCTCTCTTTTTCAGAAAGTCGAGAAACACATTGCATCAAAACTGCTCGAAAGCGCGGTGTTGTCGCTGACAATCGATGGCGTTGGTTGTGTACAAGTATTGGTGTGGATGGCACGATTGGTGTCTCATTCACATGCTGGCCGACAAGACGCGTGCGGCAAAGTGTGCCGAGGATGGTGAGTCATAAATATTGGCGTCTATCGTGAATTACAAAGGCAGCAAGGTTCGTATTCGAGTTGTCGCTAGAAGAGTCGAGTGGTTGATCAGAAGGTTGTCTGTCGGCGAGGTGTTGTGATTGTTGACAGGTCAGAAAAAAGACAGCCAGGATGGTGGAAGTGGATAGAAAGATGCGGTCGCGAAACTAGCAGCGGATCAAAAAGATTCGCGAGACAGTCAAGGTTTTAGCGTTGAGCCAAAGCCTTGCTTGGCGCGCAGTGGCTGCGGGTATAAATACTTCGGGCATCCCCTCGGTTTTCGCAACTTTCCCGCGCCTTCACGCTTTGCCCGACCCTTTACGCAACGGCGCCCGCTCCACATCGTCCCCGCACCACATCGCAACTCGCCGCATTAAACAACAACAATCGCTGCGTCCATTACGCGTTATTGTCCAATTTTCTGCTGCGGTTTCTTTGTCCTCCGGCCGACTTCGTTGTGAAAGGGATTTCCATTTGCGGTCCGCCTTCACTTCCGGATTGGGAAAGCGTCCTTGGCACTCGACCAGACACAATAATCAATCGAGTTCGCTGGCCATCGCCTTCACTCTCTACCGTCGCGCATCCTCCAGGCAGCATCTGTAGGAGACACATTTGGTTGTTTCTCTCTTGCTAACGGTACGAGACGACCCATCTCTCATCCGAGCGCATTTGACGCCCGCGCCTTTTCCTTTTCCTTCACTTGTCGCACTCGCTCTTCACCTTCACCCAAGGTCGTCGTCGTCTGCGCGCATCGCTTTCCTCTCTTCGCTCCTCTCCTGTCGCATAATTATCCAAGATAAACTTCAAAGAATTTCAATCCTGACATCAGTTCGCTTCAGACTGCCTTACCACACTCCGTCGTCGTCCTATCTACAGCTCACCGCAATCATGGAGACTGTCATCACGCACCCCTCGACCGCCGCTCAGGCCAAGAACTTCACCGCACCCGGCTCTTTGTCCTTCCCAGGTGGCGCCGGTGATCTCACCCCACCTTCATCTGAGAAAGATGGACAGCAGACCTCGCAGACAAACGGCGCATACGGGTACGGCAACACTTCTCAGCCTCAGGGTCAGCAGCAGCAGCAGCCTGGCCAGCAGGCAGTCGCCGCTCAACAGGGCGCCGGGGTGACTCCCGCGACTCCTGCTGCTACGCCTGGCGCTGGTCAGGGTGTCAGTGGCATTGTGCCTACATTGCAGTGAGTATCTTCGTGTTGCAACGTTTTGTTGTTGGCATGTTGTTGACATTTCGCGCTTTCAAAGGAACATTGTCGCCACGGTGAACCTTGACTGCAGACTCGACTTGAAGACGATTGCCCTCCACGCTCGTAATGCAGAGTACAACCCCAAGCGTTTCGCCGCTGTCATCATGCGTATCCGCGAGCCCAAGACCACCGCCTTGATCTTTGCCTCTGGCAAGATGGTCGTTACTGGTGCCAAGTCTGAAGACGACTCGAAGCTCGCTTCTCGCAAGTATGCTCGTATCATCCAGAAGCTCGGCTTCAACGCCAAGTTCACCGACTTCAAGATCCAGAACATTGTCGGCTCCTGCGACATCAAGTTCCCTATCCGTCTGGAAGGTCTTGCCGCACGCCATCACATGTTCAGCTCTTACGAGCCTGAGCTGTTCCCTGGTCTCATCTACAGAATGATGAAGCCCAAGATCGTTCGTGCCTTCTCATCGTGATTGTGTGTTGCTTCTTGTACTAACATCTCTCAGGTGCTTCTCATTTTCGTCTCTGGCAAGATCGTTCTCACCGGCGCCAAGGTCCGTGAAGAAATCTACCAAGCCTTCGAGATGATCTACCCTGTCTTGTCCGACTTCCGCAAGGCCTAAGTCGACCCAATATCATTGCACCAAAGCCACGAGCTATAATCGGAGCAAACAAATAACCAAGCTAAACAACCACCCTCTCCTGGCACTTGTAACAACAGCCTCCATCCTCGGATGTATTATCACCACTACGAGGTCTTGCCAACCTCAATCGATGTGTCTTGAGCATCATTACTCGCATCTCGACACATCCTTCTCTTCCCTTTTCTGCAATTGCATGGCGCGGTGTTCCGGTTTCTTTTCAAAGCTTTGAGCATAAAGGCTTTTTCTACTTTCGGACGGCAATTTTCAAAGTCCCTCGTCGGGTCGGTACTTCAGCAAAGAGGTGTGGTTGTCTTCCACATGCTCTATGGTCTTCTCTTTCTTTTCCAATACCATACGACCAAGGCATGAAAGCGATGACCACTTCTCACTGGCGTTGTTATACCTTTCCCCTTTTTCTCTTGCCCCTTTGGAATGCCCACTTTCTCATGTGGTCACAAGAAACAGTAATGAAAAAAAGATACGATGGAGAGGAGAATGGACAGACAGGCGGACGAAAGATTGGAGCGAAGAAGTGATGACTGATGGCATGGGCATTCCTGCTCATGTGCCTGAGGAATGCAAAGGAAATGATGGACCACGTTGCCGCCCCTCGGCGCGCGCCACTCACCTAGTCGCCATTACTTGCAAAGCATAGATAATGTGGCTTGAGGTACATAGCTTCCTCTTAATGTCATCACAAAAACATCTTGAAACTCATCTAAATGCCTGACTTCGAAGCATTCTTGTGACGCTGCCTGTTTCGTCTGTGTCTCGTCTCATACGTGATTTGTTTAAAGTGTTGACACCAGTCTCACAATTTTGTTTGGTCTTCTATCTCTCTTTTCACCTGCCACCTTAGTTTCGGCACCAGATTTGAGATTGTCAACGCTGCCCCTCGTACATGAGGACCAGATTGTTTGAGGTGATCTTTGAATAGTAAGCAGACTTTATTCTGTATATTCTATGTGAAATATGAACAATAGCTTTTACAGCAAAACATCCTAACTTGCAGCCATAAAACACAACTTTGCTACAGTCTAGCCTTATTTTCACCCTTCTTCAATTCTTCCTCCAACACCATACCCTTGACACCACCCCTCCAATCTTTGGTCCACACCTGATCCTCCAAGTCACGCTCAGGCCACGCCCACTTATCCTTGAATTCTGCGGGTGGATTGCCCATCAAGCAATCTACTATCTTGTCACCCACCACTGGCAAAAACTTGTAAGCGTGGCCACTGCCGCCGGTGGCCACGAATAGGTTTTTGTAGGTGGGGTGGTAGGAGAGCAGCCAGTCGCCGCGAGGAGTATCTGTGTACCAGCATATGCGTGTGGAGATGAATGGGCGGGAGCCGAGGGAGGGGTATACGGCTGAGAGAAAAGAGCGGAGGGCTTTTTTGCCTTCGTCTGGGATCTCGAGGCCAGGGTGTGAGATGTGTGTGCGTGGCAGAGATACAGTGATGTTTTCTGCTGAGGGATCCTCGGGGTGTGGGATGTTGACGGGGTTGCAGTAGCCGTAGCCGTGGCGAGCGATCTTGAGGACGTTGTTGATGGGTGGGATGATGAAGAGGCCGCTGCTTTCGTTGAGCAGTGTTGGTCTGCCTCCGAGTGCTTTTTGCTCGGCGTCGCTGATTTGGATGTAGGAGATTATTTGGCCTGTTGCACTGCAGCGGCCGCGAAGGTCGAGGAGGGCTGGTGTCCAGGCTCCGGTGGCCAACACGACGAGGTCTGCGGTCAGAACTCTGCCGTCGTCTGTCTCGCAGCCGGTGACGGCGTCGTTGCTGAATTGTAGGCGGGATACTGAGGCGTGCAGGAAGTGTACGCGATTCGTCTCTTCCACTCTGGCGCGCAGCACACGCATACCCTTCTCAGCATCTGCCCATCCAGATCTCCAGTTCACATAGCCGAAGTCACCCACTGAAGAGCCGCCTTTGCCCGTCGCTGCAGCAGCGGCAGCAACAGTCTCTTGAGCCGCATTCGTGTGGTCCCTGAAGATATTCCTGATATCCCCTTGTGTCTCCATCTCTTCGATTTCACCACCCTCGCTCTTCTTGCCTGGCTTGAGTCCGCAGCGCTCCACATTCGCCATACTGTCTCTCATGTACTTTCTTCCCAGATCGCCATTGCCATTGTCGGATTCGTCCTTGTTGACTACAACTGCAAGACCAGGCTCATGGTATACATCTTGCTGCCCCCACCACTCGTTTCTCCAGCGTGCTTGGGCTTCGATGGCCAGACGGGCGTAAGGAAGATCTGCATAGTCGGGACGCACGATGCGACTGCTGTCTATACTTGCACCATCGGGAGCAGGAAATGCACTGCGATCGACGAGTGTAATGGATGTATTGGCGAATTCGGGGTTTTGCGAGAGACTGTACGCGGTGCTCAAGCCAAAGACTCCAGAGCCCAGGATCAAAACCGATTTAGGGATATCTTGGGAAGGTGCTGCCATGGTATTGCCTCGTTCCTGCTCTTTGCTCGGCTTTGAGAAATATGCGGGAAAGTAAAAGTCGAAGGACTCGACAAGGGAATCAGGAAAGAATTGAGCGATGAGAAAGAAGAATAATGAGTCAGTCTACTGCTGTTGAACAAAGACTTACAAACTGCAAGTCTACAAAATTTCTTTACATCTGTTGCCCAGGAACAGATTAAACATGCTCTTTCGCATCAACCTCCGCTCTTCCCGCCGATAACCGTCTTAGAGCACGCCTGGCCGAGACCGGGGTGGAGGAATTCACGTGTTGTGGCCATGGCTTTGGTGGGTCGTCGGTTTTGACCTTCCCTGTGCGAAGAGCGGTCGAGGATGGTCGTCATATGGATTTTTGGTAGCAGAGTCGTGGTGCTTGGTTTTCGGAAGTGCTGGTGTGAATCTGCATTGTGTTGATTATGTTCAATCACTTGTGTTTGTGTTACTTGAATGTGAGATGACTTGGTGTGAGAATTGGAGATGCAAGCGCTTTGCTCTCAAAGTGGTTAGCGTGTTTTCCACACATCCAACCTGGAACTCATTTTTATATCTTGACCTCTTGCATATCTTTGCACGTCTCATACCAGGCCAGCGCATTCCATCACATCAACATGAATCTGATATCACGCGTGTTGCGTCGTGTACCAGAGCCAGCATCGATTCCCATATTCTCACGATATTTTTCTGTCTACCATGCCGTATACTCATACGAGAAGGGGGACTTTGCCAGGCTACGCGAGAAGGATCCTGAGGCCTACAGGAAGAAGCTGGATACATACAAATCCTATAACAAATCCTATATGGCCAAAATACGTTCGGAAGATCCAGTGGCTTACAGGCGGATACTGGACTCAAAGCTCATACGTCGACGACAATGGCTTCAGGACCCAGCGAACCGCGCAAAAGATCTAGAGAGGCGCAGACTCGCCCACGCCGCCAACAGAGGGAAAGATCGTCCTCTGTTCCTTGTGTACATAGCAAATTGGTGTAGCAGGTACGCATGGTTTCGCGAACTACCATGGAAAACGCATCAGCCTGTCTACTACGACAAGCGAGTGGAGCACTACTGCGAGGGTTGCAAGTGGACGGTAAACGGAGGACGCAAATTATGGTGGAAGCAGATTCAGCCGTCCTCAACAGCAGAGGCCGACTCTTGGTTGTGCAACAACTGTTACGTTCCAGAAACAAACTGCAGCGAAGCCATGCCCACAGGCTATGAGGGACTTACCACTATCAAGGAAATTGCCAAAAGAAGAGATGAATTGGGTCATGGTGCATGATCACCATCCAACGATAGCAATGTTCAAGGGAACAGTACGCCAGAAGTCCTGGAACTCAAAGAGTCAAGCAAACCTCCTCGAATGCACAGGCTATGCTGGAGTTCTCCAGCACTCTGTCCACCCTGCAGAAACACGCCTTCTCAAAGTCTTTCCCGGTGTTCAGAAATTGCGAGCTTCTTGACACCAGGAGGAATCAACCAAGCTTGAGCAAAATTACCATCTCTAATTGAAGCAAGTCATAGTCGGCATTCAAATGCGTTGCAGAGACTTCAGCTCTCAAGCAGAGAGGATTGTCTCCATAGCGTCTGCTGGTGGTAATGGACACATACGAAGACCAGCGGTTTTAGACACATGGTTCCTAGTCATCAGCATTTGGTCTTCAGCATAGGGCCGTTTCTCATCTGGGGTGTGATATCGAAGACTTCACGAGTGAGTTCGCTTCGAGATAACGCGAGGCGCTGCATATCTGATACTCCGGGCAGCCTGCATGGCAGTGCAGTGCATAAAAGGCTCTATCATCAATACGCGAGGTCGACACCGAGTGGATGGACCAGTCAACCCCGCTCCTAGGTAACCTGATCTAAGCAACTCGACACCATTTAATTGTCGCCCGACTGCTCCGCCTATTTCTCTTCTCATATCACTACATGTCCATCTCGAAACTGTGATACTTCTGCCAATCACAAAAAAGAATCAGGCACAAGACTATTGTGACGGTGAAAGATGTCATGGCCACCTGACTACGCGATTCGCATCGCCTATGATCGTCCCACGACTGATTCACGAAGGTATGTCCGTGACAATGCAGTTCATTGCCTAGCGGTCTTACAACTGGTATCAGGTACTTCGACGAGGAAGCACATTCCGATCTTGTGATTCATTGTGGCGAGGATCGAATCCATGTGCAGAAGAAAATACTCCAAACCTGGTCTGAGCATTTCAAGGAACTTTTGCAAAGCTCAACACAGGTATGTTTCAAACATCGCCAATATTTCTGGTGCGGGACTTACTGAGAGCAAAGGCTGGTGATGGACTACTGGTCCTCGAAGACGATGATCCAGCAACATTGCGCGCGCTGATCAAATACATGTACGGAGTGCCTTACATCGCACACTCTCCCTACCAGCAGCATAACGAATCGACTTTTATCGGGAAATTCTTTAATCCCGACGATGAAGACGCCAGAAAACTCAACGACCTGTACAAAACAGCACACAAGTACTGCGTTTGGTCGCTGGAATGGGACATTCTGGTCACCTTCTCCGAATACATCGAGCTTGGATATTCCGGCGGCAAGTTCTTCAAGGCTATCGAACTAGCCTACCAGATGAACGAAAACGATCATTGGCTTCATGCGTATATTGAGAGGGCTTGTAAGCACAATATCAAGCAACTGGTCCAAGATCTCGAGTTCTTTGAAATGCTCAAACGCACCCCACAGCTTTCTGTAATACTTTTGGACTACGCCGTCGGAAGGCTGGATAATAAAGGCGATCCACGGCATGAAGGGCTTCGTCTTCGATGCCCGGGGTGCAGACAGTTCTTTACTCTGCACAAGTCTCACGTCCCAGATAACGAGTGGATGTGTGGCTGGTGTCGCTATCGCGCTCCAGCAGGTGCGCGATGGGATAAGTATTCGTGATGCAAGACCCGACCATGAGGCTGAAGCGGGCCGGGTGATGGCTCAGGTCTAGACACTGGCATATAGCAAACCTCAGATGTTCAGCTTGATCCTTGGTCAGGAATGTCGTGATTAGCGATGCTGTGTCTATACTCTGTATCCATAGTATAATCAGCCTTCAAGCAGGACCAATCTTGAAATGCAGAAGTGGCTATAGTATGTCAAACCTGCAGTAAAGGGTTGGCAAATCATTGGTCATAAATATGCGAGCCTGTGCAGTACGATGCTGTACAAAAAGATGATCTAGTCTCGACTTTTTGCATGAATAGCTTTGATCAAAGAGAGACAGAAGGGAAAGTGGTCGGTAAAGCAGCACCGCAGTGGTCAAAGCTTCTCCAGGAAGCTCTCTCACATGCTTGCGGCCCAAAAATCTTTCGAGTCAACACACAAAGGACTCGACAATCCATCACCATGCCTCGAGGTGTGCCGCGAGCCATACCGAAGAAACCAGGTCCCTACTATGCCAGGACTCCGGTTCTTGAATACAGAGCCCCACCTCCACGCACAACGATAGCTCCCTCCCAACCCGTCGCCGCAAATGCACAATCTCGAGTCAAGCTCCAGCGAGGAGCCCGAGGCATCGGCATCTATGTCATGGGAGCCTGTGCCTTTGGCATGGCCTTCTACATGTCTAGACTTGCTGTGTCATTATACAAGTCAAAAGATGTAGAAGCCGACTACTCGCCCTCCGCACAACGCGACGTCGCCAATGTCTACGACACAACAGCAGGAGGTTTCGATGCTGAGGTTGGCTTATCCGAGAAGCTTGGAGGTGTGATAAGAGCACGGAAACAAATGTCTGCCATGGTCAAGGGGCATGTGTTGGAGGTCAGCTGCGGCACTGCGAGGAACCTGGGTTACTACGGCTTCGACAAGATCAAGAGCTTGACTCTGATCGACCTCAGTCCTCAGATGGTGGAAGAGGCACGCAAGAAGTGGAATATCTTGGATCCAGGCAAGGTTGCTGAGGATGTGCCCATCAGGTTCCTTCAAGGCGATTGCATAGGCGACATGCCGGAACCACCGACGACTCAGGAGGACACGAAAAAGAGCGGCACTACATTCACACCAGGCCTTACCAAGGGTTACGACACAATAGTACAGACCATGGGTCTCTGTAGCACAGCACAGCCAGTTGAGCTGCTCAAGAATCTGTCAAAACATCTGGACCACTCCAACCCGGACGCTAGGATTCTACTCCTTGAACATGGTCGCAGCTATGTCGGTTGGTTGAACAAGCTCTTGGATATGTACGCACCCCAGCACGCTGATAAGCACGGCTGCTGGTGGAACAGAGACATTGGCCAACTCATCGAAGAGAGCGGCCTCGAGGTTGTCAAAGAACGTAGGAAACAGTTTGGAACCGTTTGGATCTTTGAGCTGAAACCGAAAACGGTAACACAAACCCTCACCAGGAAAGCAGAGCAAGTCGGAGAGAAACTCGAGGACCAAGTCCAAACTCAAACGACACCTCAAGGTTGGCTTTCGTGGATGTCCAAGTGAGGGGTAGCTGATACTCAAGCACATGAGTCGTCCACCAAAGTGGTTGATGTCCAGCTGTGAAGAACACGCACAGTTCATCAGGCTTGTAGCGCGAATTGCGACATGTGTTGACCAGCTGAGTATGCACTACTCCTGGTGGGCTCGTCTTTGCTTCAACTCCATTCTGTGCGCTCTCACAGTTGAATGTCCAACGAGCCGCATGCTCGAAGACAGATGTGCTTCTGATAAGGGCTGAAGCTTTTGGAGCCGACTTCCAAAGTTAAGCTTAGCTCCTACACTTGACTCTGGATCAGACACAACTCTGTGCTGTTTAGCCGACGCTGTATCGCCGATACCCGTTCGACTGCCTAAAGCAGTATACTCAAGGGACGACGTTGTCCACAAAACGGCGTCCAAAAATCATCGTCTTTAACAAGCGAAAAAAAGGTGGTACCACAGGGAAAAGCAACTATCGGTAGTCGAGGATTCGATGGTCGGGCTCAAATCTGCCTAGGGCATCTCCCCGCCATATTGGAAGCCTTTATCCATTCCAACGAGAACAGATTCATGCTCGAGATCTGGATGGACTCCTCGAAGGTTCAAACGTAGCTGGACGCAGATATACGCCTTCGGGGAACGCTCCGATGCAGAAGATGCAAGCATCGCAGGAGCAAAGGATCGAAGGCGCTCTTTGTTGGCAGTCACTCGTCAAGAGGGTGGCATGTCGTGATATTTCCCCTCCCCAATAAAGTCAATGTCATCGCAAAGTTCGTAAGCCTAGACCTTCCTCGACACCCCTTCTTCGTGCGTATGGCCATTGGCTTATCGGCACGCATGGCAGCATTGCAGCTACATGGATCGGCGCGGACCGTGAACGTCAACCGGATTTCTGGTCTGAGACACGGGTACGCATGCTTAGATAACAGCTCGCTGTCGCAGAAACAAAGCAGGCAAGGGAAAGCTGCAGTATGCAGCTACGCCAGCCAGCTCTTCCCAATGCACCTGGCCAATCTCCACCTGTGGACTTGTTTGACAAGGCTGGAAGATGTCGTCCGTGTCAGTGGGCGGAACTAAGGTTACACTTTCCTGCGCTGCTGCAGAAGAGATAAAAGAAGCAAACAACAGTCCCGCGATTTAGTTGCATGCGCCCGATTGGCAATTGCGGAGACCGAGCAAAAGCGTCTAGAAACGGGGTAAGAAATCCCGATGCGTGGGCGCAAGAAACAAAAGACGGAGCACGGCAGGCTTCGGTGGAGAAGAAAAGGGAATCACAACCTTGGGAAAGAAGCAAAAGCAGAAAGGTGAAAGACGTGACTCGTGAGGAGCTGGAAGCTGAGAAGCATGATGACTGATGAACGAAGGATTTGTGTTTAAGCCGGCTCAGCGGGGGACAGGGCTTCCGTGACGGTCCCCGTGAGATGGTAGATAGGTAAATACTCGCCC
>Ga0058697_10000254_pt1 | contig 25743 bp, 29 predicted proteins | sample AgamicAsMae_FD_66619 | JGI IMG/M metagenome (GOLD analysis project Ga0058697, IMG submission 66619) | Agave microbial communities from Guanajuato, Mexico - As.Ma.e | ecosystem: Host-associated > Plants > Phyllosphere > Phylloplane/Leaf | place: Guanajuato, Mexico | collected 2012-06-04
CGTCCATGGCATCGTCATCAGGTTTTGATTGTTCTGCACCAGCGAGACGAGCAGCCGACTGTAGGAATGTGATGGCTTTGCGCAAGTCACCCTCAGCGCACCGGATCAAAGTGTCAATAACTCCATCATCGAGCTTGACCTTCTCCATGGCAGCGATGTTTTCCAATCTCTTACGAGCATTGCTACCATCCAAGCTCTTGAATCTGAATTTGCTGCATCTACTGGCTAGAGGATCGATGATGCGTGTGACATAGTTGCAGATGAGGCAGAAGCGAGTGATTTTGCTGTAGGTCTCCATTGTGCGACGCAGAGCAGATTGGGCGTCCTGGGTCATCGAGTCTGCTTCGTCGAGAATGATGATCTTGTAAGGAGGACACGGGTATTTTTTGCGATACTCTTCGCCCGCGGGGCCAGAGGGAGGATTCGAAAGTTGCATGCGGGCAAAGTCCTTGACCTTCTCACGGACAATGCTGATACCACGTTCATCTGAAGCATTGAGCTCAAGGACACGGGTCTTGATGAGTTCGGGGCCATAGAGCTGTTTTGCAAGAGCGAGGACAGTCGAGGTTTTGCCGGTGCCGGGAGGACCGTAGAAGAGCATGTGTGGAAGATTGGCGGACTGGAGGGTACGGCGAAGGACATCGACGGTGTGTTCCTGTGATGAGACATCGTCGAGCGATTTGGGGCGGCTGAGGACGAGTTAGCTGCTATAGATCGGGCAGAGAGGTGGTGACGGACTATTTCTCGACCCACGGCTGCAGGCGATTGTCGACCTTTGGACCAGTAGATTTGGAAGAACCCTCTCCCGAGGCTGTAGCAGCAGCAGCGGCCTTGCGAGCCTTGATATCGAAGAAATTCGCCATGGTTGTATGTGATGGACGAGTTGAATCAATCGCCAGACGAGAAGCACTTTCAGGCACGCGTCAAGGAAGTCGCGTTTCAATCAACGCCCGGAATGGAAGGGAAGGAGCGACCGGCCGGCTCGGCGTCATCGGCAGCCGGGAGTCGAAGACATGCGACCTGCAACTGGCTTTGGTCGTTTAAGCAACTCGCTTTCCTTATGTATTTGTACACGATACTGGAGTAATGCGAGTGACACGACACAGCAACACATGAATGCCCGGAAATGAACCATGAGCCCGCCTCGACGCTCCCGCTCGACCATGCGCAAAGGAGCGATCGTGTGAAGCGCAACAAGGCCACCTTCAACAAGAAGCGTGATGCCTTCTTGCAAGACTTGCTGCGCAACATCGACCTCTTGATCTATGCTGAGCTGTCTGCCGTCTACTACATGGAGTGCGCCATCACATTCCACCACTCCAATCTCGCATCCTGCTAACCGCACTACAGTTGCTCCTTCATCCGCTTCCTAGCGCGAGCAGTCATACAATTCATCTTTCTGACACCCAAACCCGCCTTCCTTCCCGAGCCTCCACATCCTAGGCCCTATCTTGCTGCCATCTTTGGTTCCAACTTGTTGATCATCCTCTTGCATATACTCCTCCCACAACCCGAAGCTGGCGAGGCTACCAGAGGCTATCTACATGGCGGCCTGGCCATGGACTTTGTCGGCCAGAAGGGACCCACGTCAAAGTTACATCTGGTCCTGCTGGATATCCTGATACTGCTCATGCAGCTTGTTCATCTGGCTGCGTCTACCACTCGTCAACGAGTAAAGCAACAGACGTCTTTGACCACCACGCCCCCAACAGCAGTTCAGAACCACGACTTTGAGGAGCGAGGCCAGCATAGAGCTGATCACCAGCCGGTAGATCAAGAGTTGCACTCCTTGAATCCAGCCCACGGCCCCTCAGAAGGCACCGAGTCAGCTGCTCAGCCAGATGCAGAGACGGACGAGAGACAGGCTTTGTTGGCCTCGACGGCGCCCCGCACAGACTCGTACATCTTTGACGCCTTCAACAGCGGTGAGATTATGGTTGCCCATCTAAATCTCTTTGATGTGATCAAAACACATTTCAAGGAGATGCGTGACCCCGTTCAGCCCACGAGCACGGCTCCTTCTACGGCCGGTGGCCTACGTGCCAGACTAGCAGACCGCAGTGCCTTTTTCCGCATGCGGATTGGTGGTGACCGTATTTTCAATGTCTAGACTGGCGTGGCCAAATAAACTGTTATTTCCAGCCCCAGCTTCTCCAGACTGTTGCCCCGCCTAGCTTCGGCTTTGGAAATTTGGGGAACGTTCAGCCACCTCCGACTGTATAGAAAGCATGACGCCTTGAAACATCTGTCTGTTGCACCTTCTCCTTCCATCTGGTGCTTCGTACATGCCGTATTTAGACACTACCGAGTTTTCTGGAAGGCGACACCGCCGAAGTCCGAAATGTAAAAACTCGTTTTCTCGCGGCAGGGCCGACTTCCGCGTCAGCAACCATCACACGTGCCCAATTGTCCGTTAGATCCATTCTTGCACCATCTGGCGTCTTGCCTCAGTCATGTCGTTTACTTGCACCATCGGTGACTAGGTACGCAAAGAGTACTGTAGCCTCGTCGTCTCGCGATCTCGTCAATACACGTCAATCTCCCTTTGTATCACACAATGCCACGAATCTGCATTGGCGGTACCGCCTTGCCAAGCGAATGCTTTGGACTTCATCACTTCATCTCCTCGGCCACCATCGTCGTCGCTTGTCAATTTCGCACGCCAAACCCCTCCTCCTAGCGCTTCGTGATCAAACCCACCGTGCTGGGTACGTTCTCACACTACCATGAACCGTTTAGGGAGGGTGACTGGAAAATAGCTTCGCAAGCCGTCACGAGATCTCTTCTGTTTGCCGACGCGGGCTTGGCCAGCTAGCCATGGGAGTTCTTGTTACCCCATACAATTCAGAAATTACCCCATAGAATGCAAGAATGTGTTCATCATCCATACTGTGACTAATGGTCTGCAAGCCTTTTGCGATCCTTTGCACGTTTTACTCATTACCTCTGCTGTGGTCCGATGCTACCCACGTGAACACTGTTGTAGGGCGTCCATGAAATCCGGTGTTTGAGGGGTTCGTGAGTTTTTTCTAACGTAAGGACAATGCACCTTTTTGAGGAGATATAGTCCTGGTACAGGTCCTGCTCTTTCCTCTCGTTTTTCACTCTGACTCCTTCATAATCCATCTCACCTTTCCTTTTCCAAAGGAGTATCTCACTTGCTTCCACACTTTCTTTATCACACTGCTACATCAACAACATGAACATCAACGACTTCCCTGACGAGATACTCTCGTCTATCCTCGACTATGCTTCTCAGATGAATGCTGAGAATGGCGTCAAATACACATTTGGTCTTACTCAAGCTCCTCTACCAATCTCACGAACGCCATTGACCAGATACATCAGAGGACCTGTTCAGCCCGAAGCACAACGCTGGGACGGAGCATCTACCATCCGTGGTGTGTGCACAAGATGGCATGACTGGGCCATTCGAAGCACCATCAGAACTGTATCAATCAGAAGATGGCAAGGTTCTGAGAGATGGGCTGAGATTCCAACCCGCCGATCATCCTACGGAGCCTACGAGTTCATGAGTAAGCCCAAAGGCAGCGCAGTGTATCGTGATCCCTTTGGTTTCCTCAAGAGCGCTGTTAAGTTCTTCCGTCAGTACCCAGATGTGGCGGGTGAGGTCCGCCGCATGTTCTTTGATGGTTTCCACACCGTTGAGACGGACCGCATGATCTTCGATGTTTTGAGAAGCTGCCGTCATCTCACTTCCATCAGCGTGCCTTGGACACTGCTGCGACACGGAACTGCTCAGGATTGGATCCATCTGCTGGGCATCTCTTCCGAAGACGATGTCCCTCTCAGATCTCTGGAGCTGCGTGCTACTTGCTTGGGTAGTGCTCAAGAAAAGGAGTGGTCGCAGGTCGAGAACACCCATCCTCTGGCAGACCCTCGTATCAACTTCACACACCTGAAGCGCTTGAAGATCTTTGGCAACACATCTCTGATGCCAATTGACGACGAGGACATGTTCAACATTGCACGCAGCGCAAACCATCTCGAAGAGTTCCACCTCACAAACCTCTCCACCGTTACTATCGCCGGAGTCATGGCCATCGTGAACGCTTCGGCAAACACCCTCCGCGTCCTCGAGCACTCGCCTCGCTCGGACGATGGCTTCTTCCACCCACACCCAGGCTACCTCACTCCGGACACACACGTCTGCGAGTCCCTCGCCTCATGCCCTCGCCTCAAGGATCTCTCCATCTCCATCCCTAGCATGTGTGCCTGCCTCTTCTCCCACGAAGACGTAGACTGGGAAGGCGAATGCCAGGTCCGCGCCCTCGAGCTCTGCGATCGTGGTGCCAGCTTTGACGCCTCAAACAACTCTCTCCGCGCCCAGCAAGCACACAAGTCACGCCTGCTGCGCGATGTCCTCGCCTCTGCTCGCACGCTCATGCAAGTCCAAAAGCGTAAGCGCAAGGAGCTTGACATCGAGCTCTTCTTTGCAGACTGCATCTTCGATCCTGCCGAGCGTGTTGTGCACGGCGACTTCTCCTTTGCTGAGGTATCGAGTGGCGGTGCTTGGCCTGCCACTTGGGAGGCTTCTCACAAGGGACCTTATGGATCCACTGGCGTCTACGGTAAGACTGAGAGTTCGTGGATCTGTGTCAGCGAAGACGAGCTCGTTCGCGCTGTGGAGAAGAACTGGTTCAGACTTTGAAGCACCAGATTCGGTTCTTCGTTTCTCTCACCTTTTTGTTTGTCTTGTTGCTCCTGAGACAATAACGAGACCCACGACCCTTGCTGTTACGTTTTGACTTTCCAGCGAGTTTTGCTTTCTAACGTAATATGCATTCAGCGAGGACAAAAAAAGTTGCTTTTTGCTTTTGTGTAACATTCGGCAAAGGAGTCTTTCTTTTATGAAGTATTAGCTTAGCGTTGACATTAAATTCGATTTTCTTCTCTCTTCCAAAGATTGTTACAATAGAATCCAATAGTACTTCCTGACCATGATACAAGTCAAACAAAATTTCAAGCTGTCTAGTTCGATTTTCTAGCAGCGTCCAAGTGCCATGAAAACACTTTTTGGAAGATGCTCTTGCCGTCCTTCTCAATCACATCACCGTGGCAAGGGATGATGCGCTCAAAGTCCCATTTGTCAATTCTGGCCATGCTCTGGTTGAAAGCAGGTCTATCTGACGCACTGAGTGCATACCAGACAAATCTCTTCTGCCAGATTGCCGAGCCAGCGGTTGTGTTGATCTTGCACATCAACTTTGTGAGAATGCCAGCGGTGGGGTGGACATCGGTACGCGAGTACTGCTCTGTGGCTGGCAAGTTGAACAGCAAATCTGCTTGAATCAAGGTCTTGGAGGGCTTGTGGTTGAAGACGAGCTCCTTGTTGGCGTGTGCGTGAACATACTCGGCATTGAACTCGCGGTCAAAGGCTTCGTCAATGTTCCAGCTGGTGTTGTCCTTGGGGCGGAACAGGTGTGTCCAGGGCAATGGCTTTTTCTGACTCTCGCGCTTCTCCTTCAACACGTCTGGGCCGATGAGTTTGGCGTCTGGGAAGGCCTTGTGCCAGTCGTCCATGAAGATGTGGTGTTCGGCATCGTTGGCGGCAATGTACTTTACGGCACCCATCTTGGCGACTTGACTGCGGACATCGTCGGTGAGAGCGACAGGGGAGAAGACGGCTACGCTGCCGTTCTGCAGGCGGACTGGAAAGTGTCAATTGGAGCGGCTCGTGACGGATGCGAGAGCAACAACGTACCAAGCGTTCCACGGCCACCGATGTTGATTTGGCCGAAGCGTGCGAAGGGGAGCGAGAGGGTGACGATGTCTGGTGTGATGTTGCGGATGACCATGACCTTGTCAGGGTTCGATGGAATGAGTTTGCTGGTCATTTTGGCTATGTGGTGCTGAAGCAGTAGCTAGCTAGCTGTTGGTATGCTCGTGAATGTGAAGGCGTAGTAGATGGCACTTGTTGATAGACAAAGATCTGAATACAAAGGTAGGGAATGTTGAGATATTTAGAAGATGATGCTATCGAGAGACCTTGGAGCTATCGACTACAGTTACGCTTGGTCATGGTGGTTCCATCTCATCCAAAAACGATGATGACGTCGCATCGGACCCTTTTTCTGAAGCGCGATGGTCGCTCGGATCTCCCGCGATCCGAAGGGGAACTTCAGGGGCGCTGCTGAGTTTCGACAAAATTGCGTGGCTGCTGACCGAGCGGTGCTCCTGAAACAAATTGCATCTCTGCTTGTAGAAATAACTTGCGAAGTTGGCTAAGCATATGACAAACATCCATTGCTGCACGCATAGTTCGCTATCACATGTTCCACTGCACGCTGGACGGAAACATATTATCAGTAGTGTAGTTCAGGGACGTAATGCAGATTGATAGAATGGTTCATTAGTGCAATACTGTCCTTGAGGCACGGCATCCAAGTCCATCACCAGGGTTTATCCCACGTTCTGATATCCCGGGCCATAGTACATCAATCGGGGCGCACCTGATTGTGGTACATGTTATGACCCCTGCTGACCATGCGATCCAGGTCTCGTTACCAAAAAGCTCAAGATGTGTGCGGACAGCGTGTTGAACAGTATACAGCTGATCAATAGGCGTTCCTCATCTCTCAGGTGTGTGAGTCTGGACACTGGCGGCGTCTGACCGCTCTGTGTAGACGACGCAATGTGTCCTGAGACAGTGCAGGTGCGATGCCTCGCTGAGCTAACACCAAGTAGTTGGCAATGCCATAGTTGAGAACATCCGTGGGATCCATGTTTTGGAGTATCTGCAGGTGGACTTCGGAAGGAAGAGATGTCAGACTAGGCATGGTGGTAGGAGGAGGGTTTGAGCCAGTCGTGCGTGTGCGTGTGCGTATCCTCAAAACTATCGCTTGGTTCATGAGACGGATCATTGTTGGTTCTGCCAGCAGAGAAGCCAAAGAGTGTGTGATGAGCAGATGGTAGTTGGCGAATCCGAATGAAATCAGGGCCTCCGGAGGAAGATAGCTCAGGATCTCAAGAATAAGTTCAATGGGTAGTCCACGGAAAGAGCTTGCAGGATGTTGTATGACTGACTGCATCGTGGGCAAGATTGGAGCGTTGTGGTTAGCAGCCACGAGCCTGAATCCTGAACTTATCAATCGGAGTGCTGTTTTCTGTGCACAAAGACCTGCAACTTGGACCAAGCAAATCCAGACAGGAACCAGCTGGCAACAGCCAGTATGAGAATGTATGCAGCTGTGGGAAGTAAGGACTGGGGGAGGATGTTCCAAAGGTACGGATCAAGAACTATTCCGAGGTCAGTCACAGGACAAAGACGTGGTGTGAAAGCAGGAGAAGCGTACTGATGTCTACATAGACAGGTGAAGGATCTTGCATCAAGGCTTTGTCGGTGGTATAGAAACTGGCTGCTGATTGAATGCGAAGGAACAGAACAGATCTGTTGGCAGTAGTCGAGCCGCCAAAGCCTTCAAGGTCGTCCACAGGCAGAATATTCTGGCGCTCTTCGGCGTACGTACTCAAGTCTTGCAGTAGCTTGGTGGTGTCAAAGACGGTCGTGGCCTCAAATGTGTCCAAGAAGAAATCAGTGGGTTGCTGTGGAATGTGTTAGCAAAGCTGTATCGCTAGTATGTCATACTGTTTGATAGATACCGTCGCTGCCCAACAAATCCGAACCTCGTAGCGCTGACCTGGACGTAGACTGTCTAGAATATACCAAGATGATAGTCCACGAGTATGCTTTTCGGTGGGAAATATTACAGGAACCAGCGTCCGGACAGAAAGTCTTTCTGGTGAAAGAATATCAAGATGCAAGTCGATCAAGTTTGGACGGGCATCTCCAAAATTGGTACTGTCAGGCGCAGTGAAGATGGTCTTTTCCACATTGGCTATGGCAGGAACGGCCAGGAAGCATGTAAAGAACAGTACGGGCAGGAAGAGCATCATCGAAGAGTCAGAGGCAACGAGTGAAGAGTTTTGATTGCAGTCAAGACATTGGCTCAAGTGGACAAGTGAATAGCAAAGTGCAGGAGTCACAATATAACTTCTTTGTAGAGGTCGCTGGCTGAAATGCAGAAGTAGAGGACCCTTGTGTTTGGCTGGCTGGCTGGATAGGGCGAGGAAGGTGCGGCTGGAAGGGCGGCGGCTGGAGCCGGGCTTTGGTAAACAAGACCACAACAGAAAGCTGCACGGCCTCTCTTCTCCCTCTCGACCAGCAGACCGTTTCTCGACGACCACGCCGACCACCCATCTCCGCCCTGTTTTTCGATCCTCTTCTTGTCACATCTCTCGTCCGGTTCCAGCTCATCCACAATGCGTGAAGTCATCAGCTTGAACGGTATGTCGACACTCCCTGGAGCTCTCGAGCCCGCGCGCGCCAGACCGCCCCTTGGCCTGTTTCATCCGCCATGTTGCTGTTGATGCTGACTTTCGATGATAATAGTCGGCCAGGCTGGTTGCCAGATTGCCAACTCGTGCTGGGAGGTGAGCTTCTACTGCCAATGATTCGACGCATGGCCAACGGCGCCGGCGCCGTCTGCGAAAGGGGCTCTTACTGACATTTTGTCTGCCTAGCTCTACTGTCTCGAGCACGGTATCCAGGTACGTTCCCTTCCCCAAGCTCCTCCACTGCGCGCACTCTGACTGACGATAATACAGCCTGACGGTTACCTCACTGAGGAGCGCAAGGCCGGCAACGACGACCAGGGCTTCTCCACCTTCTTCTCCGAGACTGGTACGCACCGACCAATCTCTCCTCCAACCCCGACACGCGAGCTAACATGGCACCCAAGGCAACGGCAAATACGTTCCCCGTACCATCTACTGCGATCTCGAGCCCAATGTCGTCGACGAGGTCCGCACTGGTGCCTACCGCAGTCTGTTCCACCCCGAGCAGATGATCACTGGCAAGGAGGATGCCTCAAACAACTACGCCCGTGGTCACTACACCGTCGGCAAGGAGTTGATCGACCAGGTTCTCGACAAGGTCCGAAGAGTTGCAGACAACTGCTCTGGTCTCCAGGGCTTCCTCGTCTTCCACTCGTTCGGTGGTGGTACCGGTTCTGGTTTCGGTGCTCTCCTCATGGAGCGCCTGTCCGTCGACTACGGCAAGAAGAGCAAGCTCGAGTTCTGTGTCTACCCTGCTCCCCAGGTCGCCACCTCGGTCGTCGAGCCCTACAACTCCATCCTTACTACCCACACCACCCTTGAGCACTCCGACTGCTCCTTCATGGTCGACAACGAGGCCATCTACGACATCTGCCGCCGCAACCTTGGCATCGAGAGACCCAACTACGAGAACCTGAACAGACTGATCGCTCAGGGTATGCAGTCACAGCCTCTCGTCATCATCTAGGACACTACTAACTGATCTGCTAGTCGTCTCTTCCATCACTGCCTCGCTCCGCTTCGACGGTTCCCTCAACGTCGACTTGAACGAGTTCCAGACCAACTTGGTCCCCTACCCCCGTATCCACTTCCCTCTGGTCGCCTACGCCCCCGTTGTCTCGGCCGCCAAGTCTGCCCACGAGGCCAACTCCGTCCAGGAGATCACCATGTCGTGCTTCGAGCCCAACAACCAGATGGTCAAGTGTGACCCCCGCAACGGTAAGTACATGGCCACCTGCCTGCTCTACCGTGGTGATGTCGTCCCCAAGGACGTCCACAGCGCCGTCGCTACCCTCAAGACCAAGCGCACCATCCAGTTCGTCGACTGGTGCCCTACTGGTTTCAAGATCGGTATCTGCTACCAGCCTCCCCAGAACGTGCCCAACGGCGATCTCGCCAAGGTCAACCGCGCTGTGTAAGTTGAATTCCGCATGAATCGTGTTTAATTGCTCTTTGCTAATCATCAATACAGCTGCATGCTTTCCAACACCACCGCCATCGCCGAGGCCTGGTCGGCTCTCTCGCACAAGTTCGACCTCATGTACTCCAAGCGTGCCTTCGTCCACTGGTACGTTGGCGAGGGTATGGAGGAGGGCGAGTTCTCTGAGGCCCGCGAGGACCTTGCCGCCCTGGAGCGCGATTACGAGGAGGTTGCTGCCGACTCGGTCGAGGGTGAGGAGGGTGTTGAGGCTGAGTACTAAGCGTGCAAAGACGCTTTTGGCTAGCGGCCGACTTTTCGTATCATTGCGCTTATGAAGACCATTGTGGTTTGGGGATCCTTTCAGGTCCGGTAGAAAAAAGGACCACACTCATGTTGAAATGCTTGTGTCTTTAATACAGCGACTTTACCGTTTACTTTTTTTCTGGATATATTTTCGCCTTTCCAAGTGAGCTCTCGTTCTTTTTCAGTGAAACATGTAGCAGGCATGAAATATGAGCCACCATCCGCCTGATGCAGCACATCATAGAGACTAGGGGTCTTGCTTCCTCAATCTAGACAAGGAAGCCGACGACCAGAGTTTGATTGGACAGTCTCAGAAAGCATGAGTGCTGTAGTTGGGGAGGATTGTGTACGAGATAACAAGAGTCAGCAATAACCTAGCATAGAGAACCTTGTATAGTACTGGCCACCCACTGGAAACATATTCCTCTAATGATGGTCAGCTGTCAGTAATCAGTCACCCATTCGCAGAAGATGCAACAGTAGTCGTCCAAGCCTTCCAATCCGGCTAGATTGGCTAGTCTGTGGTCAGTAGATAGGTGCTTGCGCTGGATAACAGATCCTATACGCTTGATACCATCTCCTACAAGTACGGGGTCAGGACAGACGTCACAGCACAGCCCAGCCAGCCCAGTGCGTGATCGTCTCGAGAGCGATTTTGTTCTTTGTGTCTGCAACTGTCGTACTCTTTCCACACTCCTTCATCTTTTGCAGGACGCACCTATATTCGACGTATGACCCCTTCGCATCCTGTAACATAAACAGCACGCAATGCCCGACTCAGAACCCGAGGCCGGCCCAGACAGGGCACCTCCCAATCTCCCGATAGGATGGATCGCCCAGTGGGATGGAAAGTGAGCGCAACACAAGGCTCAGGCATAGGACCAGCAACTGACGCAGTTCCAGCTCTCGAAAGTATTACTTTGTACAGATCAGTACGGGAGTGTCGACATGGGAAGTGCCTACCGAAGCGGCGCCCACTGTGCCCTCTCCAGGAAACACCCCAGCACAACACCAGAACCCTTTCCCGGCCCCGCATGATGCTCAGGGACAAGCCACTCGTGGTGTAGATGGCCAAGAAGGCGAACGTGGTCTTGGAGTATGTCTCAGGAAGCGTTATACGTATTGGACAAGGCTAATTGTGGTGCAGGGCATGGCTATGAATATGCTACTCAACTCGAACAAACCCCAGCAACAGCAGCATCAATCTGGACTCGGCGGTCTAGCTGCACAATTCCTCGGCGGCAACTCGCACTCGGGTCAAACTCAGAATCAGAGTCACAACAGCGGCGGCGCTGCAGGACTGGTCGGTAAACTCGCTGGAAATTTCCTAGGAGGAGGAAACAAGCCCCAAGGACAACAATCAAGCAGCAGTAGTGGCTACAACAGTGCTCTGGGTGGTCTTGGAGGCCTTTTGGGTGGTCAACAGTCAAACGGAAGCCACAATAATGCTGGTGGACACAGCCAAGGCGGTGCCATGGGTGCTCTCGGTGGCTTGCTAGGCGGCCACGGCTCCTCGGTTAGTCCCATACCATGAGAGGAAAGTCGAATTACCGCTAACTATCCCCAGCAGAACCATCAGCAAGGCTACGGTTATTCGTCTGGAGGATCATCGCAAGCAGGCACATATTCAGGACAAGCTCCTCCTTCATCGTACAACCCTTCGGCTTCTCACCATTCTTCTCCTGCTCCTTATGGCCAGTCTACAGGCTCTTACGGTGGTCCGAGTGGACAGACGACTGGCACTTACGGCACTCCCGCTCACAGCGCCGCAGGACAACAGCAACATGGGCAATATCAATCGTCACACAGCAGCGGACCGTCACCAAGTCAATACGGCGGCCAGCCCTCGCATGCTTCTTCCGGCTACCAATACGATCAGTACAGTCAACACCAGCACAACCAGTACGGCGGCGCACCCAATCACAGCCAGCCTCAACAAAACTCGCAGTATACTGCGTATCAGCCTGGCCAGGGAAGTGCTTATGGACAGCAACCCGGCGGTCAATCAACACATGGTGGGCCACCACAGGGAGGTGCACCTCATGGTGGAGCGCAATATGGGCAATCGTCTTATGGCGGACCAGGGCAGGAACAGCTCACTCAGCACCAGTACAATCAGTACGGCGGAGCACATGAACAGCTGAGCCAGCACCAGGCATCGCATGGAGGGTACGGAGGACAGGGTAGCAACTATGGAGGACCACCGCCTCCAGCATGGCGATAGATTGCAGAGAGAGCAGAGAGGAGACGATCATGTGAGCAGTACAGATGGAGGTTGGATCAAGATGCATAGCGAGCGATCAGAGGACCAGTGAGCAGGCAGCAGCCGGTCGAAGTGTTTCTAATCAATTCTCACACAGTGTTTATTTATGCACGTGAAGGAGGGTTGTGAGACTTTTTTGTTAAATGATCAAAGGGGCGTGTCGCGGAGACGCCACATGTGGCCGAATAAATGACCTGCGTATTCTCCGCTTGGCGTGGGGACGAGAGACGGAGTGTGCTTGGAGCCCTTGTTCACTCTCAGACAGCCCAACACACGTCGTCGTCCTCCCGACTTTAGAATATCCACCTTGTCCGCTTTCCCTGGACTCTTCTTGTTTCAACACCACATCCATCCATCCAAGTAACCAGCGCTTCCGCGGTTCCTTTGACATCTTCCGCTGCCTTCGCGCGTCATAACAAGCCACACCACCTTACACCCAAGAAGACTCGCCCACCATGAACCCCGAGTAGTATGTCGTCGCCTCTCTCCCCTGCTGCGCCTGCCTGTCTACAACCAGTATACTGACCTTCTGCTCCAGAGTACAGCCCACCTTCATATCGCAATACCTTGTAGCAGAGCTCCCGTCGTCGCCGCCGCCGTCCCGATAACGAACCCCTTAAGACGTCGCTCACACATTTCTTGACAGATACGACTACCTCTTCAAGCTCCTCCTGATCGGTGATTCCGGTGTCGGAAAGTCTTGTTTGTTGCTCCGATTCGCAGACGACACTTACACCGAGAGCTACATCTCGACTATCGGTGTTGACTTCGTACGTTGGATGCCTGCGCTGCTATCTGTCTCGACCAGCCTCAACTAACACTCTCTGGTAGAAAATCAGAACCATCGAGCTCGATGGCAAGACAGTAAAGCTTCAGATCGTGAGTCCACCCCATACTCGATCACTCCCGGAATAATGTTGCTGATGCTTATTCTGTACAGTGGGACACTGCAGGCCAGGAGCGCTTCCGTACCATCACATCCTCTTACTACCGCGGTGCCCACGGTATCTGCGTCGTCTACGATGTCACCGACATGGACTCGTTCAACAACGTCAAGCAGTGGCTGCAGGAGATCGACCGCTACGCTACCGAGGGTGTTAACAAGCTTCTCGTCGGTAACAAGAGCGATATGACCGACAAGAAGGTCGTCGAGTACAACGTCGCAAAGGTGTGCATCTTCCACGTCCTCGTCCACCCAATCTTTGATACTAATGCATTTTATCAGGAATTCGCTGACAGCCTCGGCATTCCATTCCTCGAGACATCGGCCAAGAACGCATCCAACGTCGAGCAGGCCTTCTTGACCATGGCCCGCCAGATCAAGGAGCGCATGGGAAACACCACCGTCAACAACAAGCCTACCGTCCAGGTCGGTCAAGGTAGCACAGTCCAGAGCGGCAGCGCCGGTGGCTGCTGTTAAACTCCTCGCCTCCAAACTAGATACCCCATTCGCTTTCGCCATCACCATCGAATGACGACAGCTTGTGCCCTCTTGGCTGCGTTTACGCCACACATCTTCGAACCACACAGAAAAAAAATTCCCTGGTCGTCTTCCATCTTTGACTTGCTACACTGGCTGATGAGGAGCAATCGTCGCTCCCGACTTCGTGACACTTCGGTCTCCATCTGCCATTCATGACAGGTCTTTTTCCACTTGGAACGAGCAGGATATATTGAAGAGGGAAGAGCATGACGGAACTGCGAGCGAGATAACGATAGAGGGCAATTTTCACAGGTGGGAGGGACTCACCAACCGTCTTGTCCTTTTCTCCAGCAACTTTCGTACAACGGAAAGGGGTCTCATTGCCATGTTTCTTTTTTCTCCCAGGTGTTATTCGTCTTTTATTACGTTTGTTTAGTTTTACACTCCCCGGTGGCGCTATCGACTGAACCTTTTTTCTTCTTTTGTCTGTTCACGCTGTGCCAATACTTCTTCGTCTCAAGCATAGATAGCTTGTGCGCAAACGATGTCCACCTGACTTGCTAGCCACGGAGCCGTGCTGGTACACTCTGTATGAAGGCATGTCTAACTATGAGAGAACGAGACTTGGTCCTTTGGGGCCTCTGACTTTCTTCAAATCGATACAAGCTGTAGTCTACGACTGAGGCCAACTCGTAGTTTTTGTACCTGCTTTTTATGACAGGGTCGCATCTACTGACATGCGACTAAAGTTTATCGCGGTGAAGCAAGGCCTTGCGACGCACAGAAAGAAAAGCGGTATCTCATATCCAGCGAGTTCCACATTGATGGATGGTAAGTGATAGGGCAAGGTCGATCTGACGGAAGCCGCTTCCGAAGTGACTGCTTGAGTACCTACCTATCCTTCGACATGCCACCAACGTCTTTAGCGGCCGACCGGGCAAGACATCGGGGTTGTCGGCCGAAGGTGACTTGTCATTAGACACAGATGTGAAACCACACCTGTACAGTTCACTTTGAATACTACTACTTCATACAAATACAGTACCGCGATGGCCAAATTCAGCACTTCTCCTTTCCACCTAGACCTGGGCGAGTTGGGCTTCATCGAAGGTCTGGACGTAACCAACAAGTCTTCCTCTGAAGTTCTTTGCCACTACTTTGGAGGCATACCTTACGCATATGCCGCTGAACGATTCCGTGCCCCTCGACCGCTTCCCTTGTCACATCGTTATGGCACTGAAGACAGGCCTGGCAAGTTTACTGGTCAGGTTGGCATATGTCCTCAGCCAGGCTTTATCGGCCTGCCCGATCCGACTCTCTGGAACGAAGATTGCCAACAAGTCAATATCTGGATACCTTCTGGAGACAAGCCTGCAGAAGGCTGGCCAGTGTTCTTTTATCTGTTCGGCGGATGGCTTCAGTTTGGAGTAAGACTTTCCTGACGATGAACTGAATTGTACTAATCACTTATGATCGCAGGATCCAAACATGGCTGCCGAGGCATTAGCAGAGCTGCTGAGCGAAACAGCCTTCAAAGCTATCGTAGTCATGCCCGGCTACAGAGTAAACGCCTTCGGCTTTCTTGCAAGCAAAGAGCTAGAAGAAGAGGCAAGAGCGAACGGTGAAACATATTCCAACTTCGGGTTCTGGGATCAGCGCACTGCTTTGGAGTGGACTCACGACCGCATCGCTTCATTTGGTGGTAACAAAAACAACATCACTGTAGCAGGATACTCGGCCGGCTCATACTCGACTTTTCAACAGCTTGCTCATGATGTGTATCTTCCACCAAGGTCATCGATCATTAAAAGAGGTACAAAAGCTCATGCTGGTTACGATTCATCCAAACTGACGATCTCGCAGTTTGTATGCTCTCGAATGGCCCAGGGTTACAGCCTCGTTCAACGGAAAGTCGTCAGAAACAGTTCGATGAGCTTCTCGGTTGGCTTGGTATTCCTCTCTCGCTGAGTTCGGCAGAGAAGTTGTCTCGGTTGCGTAAAGCTCCGGCTACACAGTTGATCGCTGCCCAGTGCGGCATGAAGTTCCATGAGTTCCGTCCGGTCGCAGACGGCTCATTTATCAGCGACAACCTGATCGATAGCATAAATGATGGTACCTTTGCGAAGCAGTTGAAGGACAGAGGGATTAAGATACTGAATGGAGAAGTCTCTGATGAGCACTATCTCTACGGAGTAAGTTCATCAACACGCGTGTTCTCCATAAACTAACAGAATGAAAGGCATGGCGTACACCTGATTGGAGTTACATAGCTGTCTACGATCGTCTCGTCGCGGACTATCCAGAGTCCAAGGTCAAGAAACTCATGGAACTTCGTGTGCCAGGCAAGAGACTTCCTGCATTCGCCGACGACTGGCCTGACCTCTTCGGTCGTCTATATGCCGATGTAAGTTAAACCGAAGGTACCAATACCGCGTTCTTGCTGGCGCTGTCTTCACAATCCTTAAGATCAGTCCATGGGGCGTGTTTTATCGAAACACCATCCAGGACGGCATCTCGTAGAGTGCGATACACATGCTCAGCAAGAACGCGATATTATTGCCGTTCCATTAGTCAAATCACGCTAATCGTACCTTCGCTTTAGGTGCAGGTGCATGATCTCGAACGTGGCTTTGCGGACCGCCTTGACAAAGGCGGACTTACTATTGGCAAAGATCTCCTCCGCTATCGTATTGAATGGCGAGCAAAGTGTGCTGACCTCATTGCACCTCCAGAGTGGAAGGTCACTCACTCTACTGATCGTGCAATCTGGTTCTGGGGTGCTGGTCTGGGAAAGGGATTGACTGCAGATGAGAAGCGAATCCTCAAAGACCTAAACGCAGTCTTCGGACGATTTGTCAAGGGAGAAGACGTGCAATGGGATCAACAAGGCCCAAAGATGGTTTACAGACTCAATTCTGCAGGTCAGATGGATATGTGGGAAGATGATAGATGGGAGCGAGGTCTTCAAGGCTGGGAGGCTATGAACGGATGAAGAAGAAATTGAAGTCCAGAGTAAGTGCATCTCCTCAATGCAGTGATCTCGAGAAAGAAGACAATGTCCATAGAGACAAGAAAACATTATCGCTCTCTCTGGATATGGCTTCGATCTGCAAACCATTGTGCATTTATATGGTTAGTATGCTGCCACTGACTGAAAGGAGATAATCGACCTTGCCACTAACTAGTAAGTCCATCTCTCCACTCCAAGTGCGCCTCGAAGATCGTTATAAAAATGCACAATAACCTCGAGGGATAGGGCAGTGTCCAAAGAGAAAGGACAACACCATCGATCTCTCTGGACGATGGCTTGATCTACAAAATACTGTGCATTTCTATAGTCAATATCTCACTCCCAATCACCGCGAGGAGAGCTTGAAAGTCACCAAATTCGACGGATAAGTGGGTCTCTCCACTACATGTGCGCCTCGAATACTGCTATAAAAATGCACAATAATCTCGAGAGACAGGGTAGTATCCAGAGAGAGAGGAGAACATCATTAATCTCTATGGATACAACTCTGATCTGCAAACTACTGTGCATTTCTATGGTTGGTATCTCACCTCTGACCATCACAAGGAGAGTCTGGAAGTCACCATGCTGACACATGTGAAGGCTGTCACAACGCACCGTGTGAACGTGCTTCACAGGTCGTCGACGAAGAACTGAAACAGTCTCACTCCCCGATAGAGGCCCTCTATCTTGTCTCGTTGGTCTTGCAGACCTGCATGTCTCACTCGCCAACTCTCACGAAGACATCTCATCTCACTTGAGTGTAAGTATATGCTTTCAGTACCGTGTTGTGTATCATACCATCATGTCTTCTTTGCTTCACCTTTCTCGTCGTTGCTATCATACTTTCACTTGTACCGGGGTGTCGACTCCTTGTCGTACTGTCTTGCGTCGGCCGTCGAACTTGTTCACTTCTGTGCATTAACGCATAGATCATCTTCTGTGATCGAGGAGATACCTTGCATTCACCTCTGCTTCGACCCTCTGCGTCGACACTGTGTTTCACTTCTCTCCCCGTTCGTGCGTGGACCCGGTTCTCGATGGGTGCCCGGCCTCTCACTCGAGCTCCGCAAACAATTCACTGTCGTGCTCCCTCCTCTATACCAGTCTCTCAGCATTCCGTCGTGCGTTTCGACACGACCAGCATACCAACAGAACAATCTCCTGCAACAATGAACGACCACAACAGAATCTCTTCTATGCGTGTCAGCAGAAAGTCATACCAGGGAGCAGGTTCTCCTTTCGGTCTCTGGACGTTACCTGATCCTCTCGACGGCCCGTCTTTCGCGCCTTGTTACGCCCCGTATGACGAGCAATCGCCTCCTATCGTCTCTCGTCCAGCAGTCGAACAAGCAGCAATCGTGCCTACCACTGACACCAATGCTCGCAAGGCCGAAGGTCTGAAGCCCTGGGAGAAAGGCTCAAAGACGGCCAAGAAGATCAAGACGGGCAGAGGACCCAAGGCACGCCCTCGTGCCGGCGAGCAAAGCAATGTTGGCAGTACCGAGAATGCCAACCCCGTAGTCAGAAGCGGAGTCTCGACAACCACTGCATCGACCTTGTCATCGTCGCGGCCCTCGCCCCTTTCGTCCGTTGTGTCGGACCCGGTGCGCGATGCTGCTCACCGCCCCCGTTTCCGCCTTCTTGCTCCCGCGGCCCCCGTTGATGTCTATCCCGCCAATACGGCTCAAGCAGCCATTGCAGAATCGAGAAGTACGTCAGTGTTTTTGTAGTCATTGACATTTGCTAACGCGGGATGGTACAGAGAGAAACTTTGACCTCGTCGACAACGAGGTTCCTGCTCCGTCGTCGACCGTGCACAAAAAGGAGTGATTGGAAAGGAGACCGGGTAGATATTTTTTGACAACTCTCTGATTTTCGAGTTCCATACTGACTCTGACTTACAGGCGTAGAAACGCACGAGGGTTTACAAGTTCCGTTGATGTCCAACGAAAGAGCCAAAATAGGAAATAAGTGATGAGAAAAAAGGGGTATGTGATTCAAGAAAATACCTTTACTCCAAGACTCAATGCTGACTTGTATACAGCTATAGAAATGCAAAGAAATGTTACAATCCTGACAATGTCCATTGAGATGTCTGGACCTGGTGTCCAATCGAGGGGCTCTCAGTGGAACTTGCGTATTCTCAGTTTCGTTCTTGGATTTTTATAGTAAGCAAAAAGATGGGACAGTGCAGAGGAGAAACAAATTCAATTCTTTTCTTGTATTATGCAATTGTTGAAAAGCACAATATCCAATGTGTTCTTTTTCCATTAATATTACAGTATTATGGTTGTGTTGAGCCAATCCAAATGTAGGTGTCGTAAAAAAGTATGTTGGGCAGCCGTATCCAATCACATGGTTTGAGCGCCATGGTTCTTGTTTTGCTGACTTTCGTGGGTCTGTCTGGTCCACTCTTCGATGCTGGTCCAAGCCCTGATGCCGGAGACAGGTAAAGAGACCGTCCTTCTCAATGTATCGATCGTTGGTCTCGATGGCTTGATAGTGAGGATTGGCAGTCGCCCTTCTGTTGATATTGTAGTGTTCGAGGTGGGAGTGGTGGAGATCTCGCTAGCTGTGCTAAACCTGCGAAGAGCCATTTCATCTGCGGTCTGTAGGGAGGCGGAAGACGTGATTGAGGAAGGAATGCTTGCAAGGCTTGCACTGCGTTCGATGTAAGCTGGCGCCATCGGTAGTGCAAACAATCTTGGACAGTACCGGCGGCGATTGAACGTCTGCTTATGCAGCTTCACGAGCAGATTGAACTTCTGACAGTCCACAGGGCCGGTTCTGACGGTGACCGGGTGATGGATCACTGTGGTCGTGGACCAGCGCTCACAGTTGATGCATTTCTCCTCAATAGTCTTGACGCCGATGTCCTGTGTCTCCCAACATGCTCCAGGACTATGCTCTGCGCGCGCACAACGACCATTGGGTGCAACCATTAGGCGACCGTAGTGGCCACACAAGTGGTAGTACGGGGTCATGACAAGACACATCGCGCAGCGATGCGCAAGGCGTCCAGGGGGTATATGGTTGCACGGAGAGAGTGAACAAGCAAACGCTCCAACAGCGACATTATTGCGCGTCGCCAGTGTTGGCGTTGTTTATCGCTTTCACGTGCTAGATGGATCGAGCACCATCTTCATTGGGGATGCTTGTTTGGAGCGTAAGAACTCACACAGCATGCAGCAGCCTGACAGAGTCTGGTTTCCACACATATTACACAACCCAAAAATCAAACGGTATTGTGACAGGGCGAGAGTGTAGCACGCTGGCCTTGGTGAAGCAGTAAAACAATGCACTTCCATGTACAACATCTTTCTACGTCGACGACAGGATTGGAGAAGGAGCGGGCAATGGATGTGAAGGACACGTGGATTTTGTTCATACCTACCACTTAGACCTACCTGCGAACTAAAACCAGAATATGACAGACGTATGTCTCGAGAGCTTGACATGTTCTGACCTTGTTCCATATCAAGTGCCAAGACGCAAAGGACAACCTCATCATCCCTTCCAAGACGACGAGCCCAAGTATGATTACCGCTAGATCGTACCATTGAGACCGGTTCTCATGATGAGGACACGACTATGTAGTCCTCGGAACACAAGATACGCTGTAAGTCAGTTTGCTATGTCTACTGTTAACCCTCTCTCCAAATCCTTCTCGTGGCTACAACCTCGAGTATCACAGAGTGTATCCGTTGCAGCGCCTCGACCTTGTGTCTGCATGTTCTTGGCCAAAATATACTTGCTGGCGTGTTCGTCCTGTTGTCGTGATAGTTGTAGCGAATGCTCATGTTCTGAGATTTCGTTGCGAGGGTAGCGCCACCAGCCAATGTAGAAGTGTGAGTGTTTCCGAAGCATAGAGGCAGATGTTTCGGCAGATGTCATCTGCGAGATCGATAGACAGATCGAGCTGGGGTTTCCGGGGACGTTTTCATCTCGTAACACTATGATTCCGGAAGACTTTGCTTCTTTGCGCAGTCCAAGCTAGAAAGCTCTTCCTGCCCAATGAGACATGACTGGTATACTCAAAAGTGTGATGTTGAGAGTAGAGCCTGCGACGGGTGTGCGATGTCGTCGTTCTGCTATAAGTCTCTCGTAATAGCACGTCAGCCCAGGAAAGTATGCATCCGCTTTGTCCCTAGACTCTGAAGGAATCAAGATCGCGGACAGAGGCAAAACTGAGTCCACGTAGCGGTGCGATGTTGAGCGAGCAACAGGAATCAATCTTCTTGAATGTTTCTCGAACGTTGTGCAGAGTGCGTTGGAGTCGACGTGCGTAAGACAAACACATGAACATCGAGAACCGAATGCGCTGGACGACTCCAGGATTTAGCTCTTCTTGACTAGCCCATCGTAACTCCGAGGATACACCCTCGGCTTCCTGTACAAAATCACGCTTTTACATGAGAAGAACGCGGTGGCCGCGGCTTTTGTTTGCGTGAATTATGTCTACTCTTGTGTGCTCATGACTCAACACAAGGGCATGAAAGCAAAGTAGAAGGTACAAAGACCGAGGATTGGGTAATGTTTTGCTCGTTTTGGCCCATACGCAGACCACCGTTGCAGAGCTGTTTCAAGAGAACAACAGGGAGTCGGCGAACGAGTCGGAGTTTGCTAGAAGTCTGCGAGCATCGCACGCCGAGAGCGGCGTTGGGATGGAGAACTGGCGGCGGGGCGCACTGTTACACGGGGGTCAGTGTCATTGTAATCAAATCGTGCGCGAGCCCATTGGCTGCGATAAGCACAATTGATTAGGCCCGGCTCCAAGCCCACATAGGTTGTTCGGCGGAGTGGTCCAACAACGAAAGTCAGAGTAGTGCGCGATAGAGGCGCCGCGTTTCTCCTTGAGACCGCAGAAGAAAGAGCAGCTTTCTTTCTGTTGAAGCGTGACAGAGATGTTCTTCGATACAGATCCAGGCCGGCGTTGTTGAACGAGACCCTGGAGACAAAGTTGAGACCCGGGCTTCCAGAATTCCTTGGGTTCAACAAGGCACGAACCTCTGCGCCGGGTCTCTACTACGAAAAAGGCGGAAGAACTCTATTGGATGGATCAAGTCTGGGGATCGGTGACATGCAAGCCACTATCTTCAGCATTCGTGCCGGCAATAATACTTCAGCGATAGGATCAGACCAGTCGCGAGACGAGGCTGCGAAGGAGCAAGGAGCAAGGCGTAAGGAGGATACGAACAAAGACAAGCATGCTGCAGTGGCATGAGGGCAACAGACAAAGAGATAGAATCGAAAACACGACGAGAATAGACACAGCATCGCATCAACGATAAGGGTCCCAGCCATTTAGGCCGGTCGTAAGCGAAAAGCCGAGGGATGGATTTGTTGGTGAACATACGTAGTTGACGGGCGTTTAGAAGATTGAAACAGTCAAAATGCTCGATGCGGCCGGCGATGCGGTACACGCGGTGAATGCAACAAGATGACTGACGGCGGTACAGCAGCAGAAGCAATGAGCGGAGATAGGGTGTGATGGGATGGGACAGGAGGGGCACGAGGGATCGATAAAGAGAAATGATATGGCATTGTTAGTTAGTGGTTCGTCCAAGATACAACGATGGCGTCGTCCGCGCGGCAGGAGCGAGCGGGCGGCTGAATGGATTTACTTGTTAGGCAGGGACTCTTATCGCAGGCCGAGCTCGCGTGGTCAACAAGCCGGAAGCTGCTTGCTCTTGGTTTCTTGTTCTTGATTCAAATAACTACCCCAGCCTTTGTCTCTGCTCCGACCTTCACTTTTACTTTCCAGTCCCACCCATCCCCTCTATCCATCTGCTCGCTAGCCGTCTGTCTCCAGCAGCGTGCATCTATTCTTCTTGTCTGCATCTCAATCGACTATCCAAGTCAACACACATACACAACCGTCACCATGGTGAGTCACGCCAAACAAGCCTTTCTCATGCATCCACACACTTACTGACTACTCTGCGCAGCCGGATTCAGCATATATCTCCAACACTCAGACTGTGAGGATATCTCAGAAGAAGCACAGCAATGTGCTCTTCGAGAGCGTCGCTGACCACTACCACAGCTCAAAAAGTACCTGAGCCTTGAGCAGTCGCCCAAGCGTATCATTGCTGAGTACATCTGGATCGATGGTTCCAATGGCCTGAGATCCAAGTGCAAGGTCAGTCACACAAGCAGAAAGTCGCGCGTTTCACCCCAACACAGCCCGCCAATCCGCAGCCAATTCCCCAAAAACCGCGCACCGCGAGCGACTTCACTATGTCCCTCATGCAGGATTTTTGCTAACAGAAATTGCAGACCGTTGACCGCACCGACGAGCAAGTCGCCAAGGGTCGCGTTGGTCTCGATGAGCTGCCAGAGTGGAACTTTGACGGCTCGTCAACAGGCCAGGCCCCTGGCAACAACTCGGATGTCTACCTTCGCCCCGTTGCCATCTACGACGACCCCTTCCGCGGCAGACCCAACGTCCTCGTCATGTGCGAGACCTGGATGTCGGATGGCAAGCCCAACGCCTTCAACTTCCGTCACGATGCTGCTCTCCTGATGGAGGCCAACGCTGGCGAAGGCTTCTGGTTCGGTCTCGAGCAGGAGTACACCCTCCTCGATGTCGACGGCTGGCCGTTCGGCTGGCCCAAGAACGGTTTCCCCGCTCCTCAGGGCCCTTACTACTGTGGTGTCGGTACCGGCAAAGTCTTCTGCCGTGATCTCGTCGAGGCTCACTACATGGCTTGCTTCTACGCCGGCATCAACATCTCCGGTACCAACGCCGAGGTCATGCCCGCCCAGTGGGAGTACCAAGTCGGTCCCTGCACCGGCATCAACCGTAAGTTCTGTCTACTGTAGTCAGGCATGTTGAACAACGACTGACATGATCATCTAGTTGGTGACGAGCTTTGGTTGTCCCGTTTCGTCCTCCACCGTGTCGCCGAAGACTTCGGTGTTAAGGTTACCCTCGCTCCCAAGCCCATCCCTGGTGACTGGAACGGTGCTGGTCTCCACACCAACGTCTCAACAGAGGCCATGCGCCAGGAAGGCGGCATGAAGGTGATCGAGGAGGCCATGGAGAAGCTCGCCAAGCGTCACAAGGAGCACATGGATGTGTATGGTGAGGACAACGCTCTCCGTATGACCGGCAAGCACGAGACGGCATCGATGGAGAAGTTCACCTGGGGTGTCGCCGACCGTGGCTCAAGTGTCCGTGTCAACCGTGCCGTGGCCGAGCAGGGCAAGGGATACTTCGAGGACCGCAGACCCGCCTCGAACGCCGACCCTTACCAGATCACCGGTATCATCGTCGAGACATTGTGTGGCAAGACCGAGGGCGCCAACGTGCACAAGACGGCCATCAACGCCGAGCAGGTTGACCTCGAGATGATTGTGCCCATCTCCAAGCCCTAGATGGCATATTTCACGCGACCACGGCAAGCAAAAGGGAACCGGACACAATCAAGACACACCCTAGGAAATCAAGTGTCTCCAGTACAGTCGTAGGATGACTGTTATCAGGATTGAGATGTGAGAGTTGTTAGGCGATAATTTCATACAGCAGAGGCAAGTGTGCTCTTAGGGAGGTTTAGAGACACTGGCACCGATGCAGGATTACTTTTAGTTGTTTCTTGATTCCAGCGAATTGCATATTTTCTCCGAACATCAAGGTCATTGCCAAGTGAGACTTCTCTGCAGATGGCGTTCCCCAGACGGCGGATGTGTGGATACCGCATGGTTGCAAGTTGCAGGACGATGGCGCAAGAAGCGGGTGCGGGTGAAGACGGAGGAGGCTCAAGCCAACGCGGGTATAATGCTAAAGTGGTTGCATAGCGCTATCTCCGATCACGCATGGTGCATGGCACTCGAGCTTGATACATGGCGTCTTTCACTTGATGGCGTTGCATTGTCAGTCACTAATATCGCTGTTCGAGACGCGGTCGACAAGCAGATGATAATGCCGGTCAGGGACAAGACTGGCGCATACAACGACGATCCGACCGCGAGCCCAAAAGCGCCATGACGACGCCGAAGACGACCAGCGCGAGCTTTGTTAGCAAACAGAGCAGCAGCAACCCTGCCCACGCAAACACTCAGACTCCTCGCAGCGTACCTTCGACAGCCGCAAAAGGCTCCTCGCTCACCACGCCTCAACCACAGCATGCCGCGTCGTCCAAGCCCGCTGCCGGTGGTATTGCTATGACAAGCAGCTTGAGCCAGACTTCGAATTCCAGTCTGCACGCCCTGTCAGCCATGTCGACCAATCTGCTGGCCGCTTCGCCCTCTGCCAACCTGCTGGCCTTTGCGTCGCCTGCTGCTCTCGCTGGCCTGGACATGGGCACTCCCTCGGCTCTACTCGATGCTGCTGCCGCTTCGCAACCCATGAACTTGACTTTGTCCGACCTGGGCATTTCATCGCATAAGCGCAATGAGGACGACGACCGAAGGCTGAAACTAGACACTATCCTCGCATCTCTCCTGGGCCCTCAGCACAATCGACGCTTTGGTAGAGTCAGCGAAGAGGGCGTAAGAAGAGTCGGACGATGGGCAGGACTGGATGTCGAAGTCGAGGCCAAGAGAGAAGCCCGCAAGTTTGAGGGCAATCGACCCGTTGCTGTAGCAGGCAAAAACAATGTCTTGATCGACTTTCAGTTCAAGAACAATCTTCCCACCCATATCGACCTTTCGTTTTCCAGTCAAGACCAGGCTGTCACGGCCCACCAAGCTGCTGCTGCAAGCGTTCTGCTCGATGATCTGACACCACCACCTGGGACTTCTGCCATAAACACAAAGCTCGATCGCTTTGCTGCGAATCTAGAGACCCTCGCGAGACTGGACAAGCTCAGCGTATACGACCAGCTCAATTGCTTCGAAGCAATCACTGGTGTCTACGAGAGTCTCAAGAAGCTTTATGAGCACGAAAAACAAGCAGCCCGCACAATCGTTCAAGCAAAGCGTGGGAATGCAGAATTGAGGGCCGAACGTCATGTCTTGTG
>Ga0058697_10000256_pt1 | contig 25674 bp, 21 predicted proteins | sample AgamicAsMae_FD_66619 | JGI IMG/M metagenome (GOLD analysis project Ga0058697, IMG submission 66619) | Agave microbial communities from Guanajuato, Mexico - As.Ma.e | ecosystem: Host-associated > Plants > Phyllosphere > Phylloplane/Leaf | place: Guanajuato, Mexico | collected 2012-06-04
CTGCAACAGCGCCAGCTCTTCGGCAGCAAGCTTCGTCCTGGGCTTTGGCAACATCCAGCTTTCCATCTCAGATGCCGGGACTGCTGCTCAAGCCGCTGCAACCACAGCTGCCGCTACTGTTTCCAGTCCTTCATCGACAACATCCTCGGCTGCAAGTGCAGCAAGCACAACCGGCACCAACATGCTGACCAACGGTAACTTTGGCACCGGCGACTTCTCAGGCTGGGCCCTGTTCCGCCTGGGCAACCCTACCTTTGCCATTCAAGGCAACCCCGGCTCCTACGTCTCGGTTCTTACCTTCCCCGCTGGCGGTGATTCGAACAACCAAGCTGCTCTGCTGCAGCAACCCGCGACTGCACAGTCCGGCAAGACGTACAGTATGTCCATGGGTCTGCTGCTCAACTACCCCAATGGTCTGCCCAATGATGGTTCCTCTTGCAGTCTGCAAGTTTACTTTGTCGATTCCAACGGCTTTGGTGTTTCGTTTGCGCAGACGTCGTATAAGAATGGTGATGCGGCGTTCCAGAGTGTTACTGGCAGTGGTTCGGTGAACAATGGGTTCAGTGGCAATTTCAACATTTTGATCAGGTGTTATGGCAGTGCGAGCGCGATCGTTGCTGGCGTCGAGGATGTACAGCTTTTTGAGTCTTAGATTGTCATTCTTCTCTTTTTGCCCCTTTCTTTCATATAGACAAATTGTTTCTCGGCTTTGATCCGTGTTTTCTCTTTCAAACAGGTCATATATCTCTGTTGTACCTTGTGTTTCGAGACTAGACGATCGGCCTGTGTGTTCGTAGAGCTACTCTTCTCGTGAATGGCCAAGCTCCTTCATGCGCGCCTTGGTCTCGGCGACAGTCGTCACATCCTCGTAACCTTCGGGCATGGCTTCTGGGCCTGTGACATAGCACTTGTGACATAGATACTTCTCGTCTTTGTGTCCTTGCTCATCCTGGCTATCTGCACTTTGGCGTTGTTTCCACCTGGAATGAAGACATGGTTAGCATGATGAACAATACCGAGTAGCGACAAAGACCATGGCCTTTGTCGGCAACTAAGCCCAATCCGTCGAGAAGCAAATCACAGACGAGTATGCTAGCTGCAACGCTGCAGCAATCGAATCGCAGCGTCTGCACCTCAAAGTACTAACCAGACTCGCGATCCTCCATGTCTAGTCACCACACATCTGCTGCAAGAATGCTGGACCTTATGCTCGTACTGAACAGGCAAATGAGACTTCCATGGCAAATTTTCCCTGAACCACGCGTGATTCTTCAACGATTGATGCAAAAATGTGCTAAGTCTGAAGACCGGATCTCGAGCGTAGCGCTCATTGTTGATGTTGCGCACGGATTCCATGTTGCTTTTTCTTTGCTCCTCTGTCCATTTTCTGCTGCGGCAAGGTGCATTGCGGCTAGAGTCCCTATCCCTCGTCAAGTATTCTGGGTCGGCCTGGCGCTTGAGTCTTCTCGTCTCGTTGTGTCGGTCCATCTGTATACGTCGCTTGACTGGGTCGAGAGAGTATCCCTTGGCCGCATGAGACGAAGAGAACGTCCGGGATTGACTCGTCGCAGAGGTAACTAGTGCTCTGAGGCCACCCAGCCGCCAGAAGGGTTGAAGAGACATCATCGCAGAGTAAAGTTGCTGTCTGACACGGGATCCGATGGCGCCACAGGGTTCTTTAAGACAAAGGCCGCTTTTCCAATATTCGAAAGTGATATCAGGTTTGTGGGTGTTGTCTAATCTCAAACGGGTCGTGTTGAGCTTTCGACAGTGAGCCGTCTTTTGCTGACGCCCAAGCGCACTTGACGACACGAGCGTGTATCCACACGAGGAGGCGCGTACAGTATGCGCCTATATGCTGCTGGGATATTTTTAATCCGATGAGTTGTAGGTGTCGTCCTGTTGGCTGGCAAAGATGATGTCGTCCGATTGAGTGACGAGAAAAAGTCATGGAAGGAGGTGCTAGGGTCTCCCGGACAACCATCAAGGTCGTGCTTTCTATACCAAAGATTTCAAAAATCGACTACTCACTACCAGAAAGAACGACACGAGTGAATTCAACGTGGCATGCACAAAAGAGCACATGATATCATGTTATGAGCCTTCGTAATCTAATTCCGCAATGTCATTACTGTTGCCTCCACTCAACCCATCAACACGCTTGTCCAATCGAACTTCTCCCAGCGTTTCCTGAAGCTTTCAACTCTGGGATCTTGTCTGATCCATCTTCCTTGCTTCTTGATAATCTCTGGCCCTTTTCTCAGCATACCTCCAATGACCTCTCTCGCGAAGAGATCGCCCTTGGGCCACCTGCGCTCGTCTTCGATCACATGGCCTAGCCCTCCATCCAAGTTGAACCACACGTGGAAGTATGGCATCTCCTTGACTAGACTTTTCCTGAATGCTTGTTTGCCATAACCTGCACGTTGCGCATTCGCAAGAGTGTCGATGAGTTTCTTGTGCTGACTCCACTCTTCGTCGGCGCTGAGAATAGCCTCCTTGAAGAAAGCAGGCGCGTTGTCAGCGAGATGCAGAGGCACTGGCACCGCAAAGAGCGCTGCGTGGCCACGTCGGCTGTGCATATGAGCTGCATTTTCGTAGAAGATGACGCCCTTTTCGCGTTCGTAATACATGCGAGTCAAGCTCTTCATGAAGTTTCGAATCTCCTCCCATTCGTCGTCATCACACTCTAGTAGATTGAGACGATGTTGAATGGGCACAATAACAGCACCGCCAGTCGCGAGCTCCGGCTCTGTTTGCAAAGTCATGTACACTCTCGTTGCTAGTGAGAGTATAGGTGCTGCCGGAGGCGTATTCGTATCTTCGTGGTGACATAACGGACATGAGTCGAGAATCTTTTGCATCTTCTGGAAATCTCCAATGGCAGTATTGCGCAGGTTGATCTCCGACTTGCCAACTCGCTTGGCCAGCTTGCCGGCATTCTCGTCCATGTAATCGAGATCGTCAGTAAACTTTGCATCTTTCGCGATACGCTCTGCAAAGGCTTTGCCCTCACCACCGGCCATACCGCGGGTGCGTCTTTCTTGACGGACCATATCTTCAATGCTCATGTCCTCATTCTCCTCGACGTGACCACGTTCGCGGCCTCGCTTGTTCTCAATATGCTTTACTTCACCTCCGCGGCCACCAGCAAGCATACGGTTCTCGACGGCGCTCAGGACGACTACATCTGATTGTTTGTTGTTGGCGGCAGAAGCAGTAGCAGCGGCTTCATACTCGGCCTCCAGGGCATCAATATTGGGTGCTTTACGCAACTTGGCCTTCATTAACTGCGCTTTGAGTTTGTTTAGAGCGGTCTGATCCAGGGCGACGGTCGTGGCTAGTGGGGGAGCCTCGTCCATAACTTGACCCTGATTCTGAGTCGCAGGTTGTGGCACAGGGAGATTCGCAGCAGGCTCTGGTGATTGGCGGTGCAGACCAGCCTTTTGTTTGCGCTCGGCATACAGCTCACCACTGGGCCTTTCGAGGCCAACATAATCCTGTCCGTACATTTGGCGGCGGTCCAACTCACGTTCTTCTTCACGGGCGTCATCAAAGTCCCTCAAAGAGCCAAAGCGTTCCATAGCAACATCGTCTTGGGGTCGACCCGACTCTTTGGCTTGACGATAGACAGCATTCAGCTTGGTCATACGCCATTGAGAACCTTGGTCGCCAAAAGTGTATGTCACGTCGTGATGGATTGGTTCGTCATCTACAAGCGGTGCATCTTGTACCTCATCATCGTCTTCCTCCAGATCTCTTGCGAGTTGTTCCAAGTCCTGGCGGTGTATCTTGCGGTCGAGTTGATCTTTGGCAGAGACGAACTGCGAGGGTGGAGATTTGGGACGCTGTCGCTGGACGTAGTCGACGTTGAGTGACGAGGGAGCTTCCATCCACGTGTCGCGCTTGAGGTTCGCGTTGGCTGCAGCTTCCAATTGTGCGTCGAGGGTGTCCTCGGTGGGCGGTGCAGTCATGGTCTCCTTCTCTACCCAGTCGTCCTCTTCAGTGACGTCTTCCTTGGGCCGAGTCGGTCGAGGCGAGTGACTGCGACTGCGCCTACGCTTCGAGTGTCGGTCTCTCCGGTCGCCCTCATCGTCTCTGTCGCGGTGATGGCGGCGCTTGTGTCTGGAGTCCGAGTCATGATGGCGCGACGAACGATGGTGATGGCTGTGACGCCGTCGGTCGTCGTCTCTACTGCCGTGTCGCCTGCTTTCAGACTCGTTGGTCTTGTTGGCTGCTAGTTCCTTTTCAAAATCTTCGAGGCCCATGGTTGAGGGATATCATTGGCGAGAGGTCCTCGGTAGTATACTAGGTAGGTATGCTTCAAAAAGTTCACGAGCTTCAATGCGACATCTTGCAGATGACGCGCTTGTGGCCAGTGCACCACCTCTCACACTTCAGCGCTGCGACCATCGTGCTTTCTATCCACCAACAATCACATCTCTCTGCTGTTCATTTACTTGGTATACAAATGCAGCTACATGCACCGTCAGCTTCAAGAGTCTTGTGTCACATCTACACATCTAACGAGCCACCGTTGTGCTCGACCATGTGTCCCGCTTACATATTGTCGCCCTCACTGCATGTCATCATGTCCAATCTATCTTCTACCCCGTTACTATATATGCCGCTCACTTACGATAGCGTCCTGACACATTTGTGCTCCGTTGTCTCCGTACATGGCTAAGATCTGCTGCCACTACCAAGGCCATGCAATGCCATTATCAATTTACTCTTTTCCGTCTTGACCCTGTCCAACCGATCGAATCCCCTCAGCGGACTTGGTTCCTCCTGCATTGTCAGCTCGTTCGTCATCACGCTGCTTGAGAAAATTCTGCATCTTCTCGACTCCCATCTGGTCAATTACCTTATTCCAAAGTCCTTGCTGTTCTGGCCCTTCTGGAAAAGTCTAGCCCTCTGTCAACCTATAATTCATTGTCTTAAGGTGACCGCATGCTGCTGTCACTCCCACTCGCCTTCGGATTCCATATCATAGTATTGCCCTAACCGGATGCTGCCGCACGCGAGAGAGGTGGTCTGTACGTAACTATGGAGCTTTTGCCATCATTAATAGAGCCTCGTGCGTCACATTTCGGAGTTCAAATCCGTTGTTCTACCCTTTGGTTCGGCCATGCCGACCCAATATCCATACGCCGTCGGCACTTTGAACAGGCAGACTGAGACATCCTGGTGGCGGCAACGAGGTTCCCGTCTCTTGCGTGTGTGGAATTACAACTGCGCGCTAGAGCCTAGTCACTACCACCCTTTGGTGGTTGCAATGTCAGACATGGACGTTAGAGGCTAAGAGCCGCAGTCTTTTGGTGATTTGGAGCCTCGCGTCGAAGCGCCTGCGCGACTCGCATAGGTTGTGTTTACCTGTTGCGCTTATGTGTTCTATCGTTCGCCTACCAAACGAATCCTTCGGCTAGTACAAGAACGACAGGCAGGATCCCGTCTGCTGCCCGTCCCTGATTGAGGACTGCCGCTTGACCGCCAGACCGTTGCGTCAACACATCTGCGCGGGCGGAGCCCGCTCCCTCCGGCTTTGGTTAAGCTTGTTGGCGACATTTTCCAGCCAGCCTGCAAGATACGTATCCTTGCGGAGAGGGACATATGCATAAACGCTGTTCTTGCAATGGAAGCTCCGCAGTATACGGATCCTCGTCCGCTTGAGGGATTCAAGGGTCGGGATGCGAGTCCGAGATAGAGAAGCCAGCCGTGGAGACGAAGCGAAAGGATCCGCGTAACAACATTTGATATGTTCGATAGTACTGAGTAACAGGGTAAATCCGCGACGGGAATTGGATGCGAGACGTACATGTCGATGACCAAGAACGGTAGAGCACGAGATCCGCATACGTCGTTAGGGTGTGATATTCTTTTTCCGTGTGCTTAATTTGTAGTCTCATGCTCCTCTCACGAGGGTTTGAAAAGAGGTCCTCGTCATCAATAGGGGCAGTATGGTCCAGACTGAACTACATTCGAGGGGAGCTGAGGGATATCGCATCTCAATGATTACTACCCTGCTTCTCGAAAGTGCTGTGTGATTTCAGTAGCTGCACGCGTTACATACTCTCTCACACGTAGGGGTCATGTCCGAATCTTCGAGCGGACCTGGATCCGTCAACGGACCCGGGTCCAGGACATATGCTTGACCAGCACGTATGTATGTGGTCACTGTACGTCCGTTAGCGAGCGCAGAATCTTCACGAATCACAGGATCGTCCTGATTCCTTGGTTGCATGTTCAATATTTGTTGTCCGGAATTGCAGTCCTGTCATTTCGCCTGAACGGTTGATTCTGGTCGCTCGAGCAAGAGCGGCATGAAGTTGTCGATGCGCAGAAAACTAGCCGGTGGTCGCTGGCTGTGAACGCCATGTTGCCGTGAACCATAGACTCCAAGGGTCAGGTCTCCTTCGCGCCAGGAACTCCCGTGATTGCAAGAGAAAACCTCCGGCCTACGGAGTACTGCCAACTGGGCTAGAGGAGACATCTCCCTTACCCGAGACCGAGTGATGCGGACATGTCTAAACTCCGTGAACCGCGAAGACTGTCCGATATTGACCCGTATGCTCTCTACACCATGGCTAGTGACATGTAAAAGAGTTTGGAACGCGGGGTCGCGATGGCGGACTTGACAATGTGGCTGCTTCGATATCTATGACATCAGCGCTGCTCTAACAACGAGGACCTACAAGAATATCAAATAATTACTTGGACATCACCGAGAGAAGCAGACGCCCAATTGGTATGTAAATCCGTCACAGAGCTGTGCTGTGGAACACCTGCAGAACAAGCACGGAAGGTCCCTATGCAGGTTGTGAATCGCCATGATCCGCACACTCGACTTTATCGACATGCCCATACGCGTTGCATGGCCTAGCGTAAATAATGGGCAGTCGTGAGACTGTTTCCCACTTACTCCGTACCGGAGATGGATGTGCGTACGGTAAACGTGACAAACCCACCAAACCGGAAGGTGGTTGGATCGGGGATCGATAAACCTATGAATCAGTTCTGCAGAGTTTTATCGCATGCCATCGCGATCTGTGTCTTGAGAAATCAAAGGATGAAGTTTCGAAGGAAGCTAACAGCCGGAACGGTTGCATGCAAATCGTTAGCACAGAAGCCCTGACCCACGTGCTGAAGTCGTCTCCCACACACTATGGCATGGCAAGCGATATGGGGAAAGCTGTGGTGCTTCGTCAGCGATATTGGCACGTTTTCGGGCCGCGAGTGAAACATGGAAGTAGGTTCGAGAGCAACTGTGAGATCATGCAAGATGTGAGGGAGACCAACGAGTCGCAGCAGCAAGATCGGTAGACTGTAACTAACCAATATTTCTCACACTCTGCGGCAGGGTGAGAGATCGATCGATTGCGACTCGAGGGGCTGAGTCTGTCTCAGTCGGACAGTAAGATTGGCCTCGGGAACGCTTGAGCCTGAAAGAGCTAAAGCAGGGATTTTTCTCAGGGACCCCTACTGACAGCGGCGATCTCTCGAACATCGACGATGGTGAAAGAGGGCCCTGACACCGTGCGTGCGGTTGGGCGCAAGCGGCTCTGCGGGCCTTGACATCAAAATTTCTCGATTTATCCTACAAGACTTGGATGTACGACAGCGACGTCATTGAGACTGCTAGAGTAATGCTGGAGCCACAACCTCATATCATGGCCAAACACGCTTCAATCACCGATACTGACGGTGATTGGAGCTCTGTTATGGACTTTCACAAGAACCCTTAAAAGAGAGGCTCTCAGGAATACAACTCCGCATCCCAAATGGGTCAACTCGAGGGACGGCAAAAGCAAAAAGGACAGATTCGAGCAGGCAGATCTGCGTACCAGCAGGTCGGTTGTGCTTTGAGTAGCGATTCGAGGGGAGATCGATCAATCTTGACAACCCAATTTGATGGAGCATGGATTTTGGCGCTGTCGAAGCTCTGTGCCCTGACACTGATAAACGAGATGGCAGTTGGCGAGAGACAGCAGCGTCATGAGCTGGCCTTAGCTTAGGAGGTTATTTGATGATTACTATCCAGATATCAATAGTCGGCTGGCTGCGACAGATGTCCGTGAACGAGAAAACAGGGGACCGACAACAAAGACGCTAGGGTGAAACCTTGGTGTGTGTGTTGTGCAGGTAGAGCCGCAAGACCCTTATTCAGACACGAATCTTCTCAAACCAAGCAAGCCTCGGGTCCCCTATACTGTACCAGTGAAGTCAAAACCGGAATGCAGCAAGATGAGAGTCGAGTAATCAAGGGTGTTTGATAATGCGACGGTGGATACCATCGAATCTTGGTTAGGGAGCGATGCAGCAAGAATGGATAGAATTGTCGAGCGGTTGTGCCGGTGCTAGTCAAGAAATTATTCTCTGTTACAGAAAAATCCAGCTAGAAAGAGATGACCTGGCGGGGGGATCGAGAATTTGGAGACATCGACGCTGGATGACAGAAAGTGGGGGTAGGATTGACAGGGACGTTCGGAGTGGACTTGGCTAAATTTGGTAAGACCAGCTGCAGGGCCGAACAGTTCTGCCCATTTGTGTGATGCGAATGTCTTGACCAAGCGCCTTCCCAATGCGGGATAACGTACAGAGTTTACCTGGAAGCTACACTCCCAGTTCTCACAGAGCAACGGAGGTGGTATTTCAAACACTACCACGATTGCCGATGCGAATGCGAGGCGGGACGAGGGGGTTCGATGGTTGCAGAGTTCCGCGAGGATCCGCCAGATGAATGGGTGCACACCTCTGCTCATTTGCAGCAGATGCCATCTGTACGAAACGGCGACTGTATTCGTACGGCGGTGAATCCGATGTTTACATGCAGACATCGCATGGCCAAAGAGCCTGCGTGGAAGAAGCAGCGCAGACTCAGCATGTGGGACCGAAACGAGCGAGTCAGTCGTGGGAAACTCACGTGCGCCTGCGTGCGAGGGGTCTCCTAGCTTCGAGGTACGAAGGAACTGCGAGAACCAGGGAGACGAGCAATGGTCCCAGCGGCTGGCAGGGATCGGGCTTGCGGGCTTGGTTGGTAAGACGGTGCAATCGAGTAGCAGAGGGACAGGAGAGGGCTTCCGCCAAATCGACGATTGCTCATTCAGGGCCCCGCTCTTCTGTCAGGCAGGGCTGGCGTGTGGACGGGCACTTGTCGCGATAAGGTTGCGTTCAAGCATGCATGTCTCCCGGCGCAGACGATGGATGGCGCTGGCCGTCCGCGGCGTATATGACGATCTCGTCTATGGGTCAACTCGGCCGTTCGTGGCTTTCCAGGGTAGTAACTGGGTTGGATATCCCGGCTTTGCTATCCCAGGATCCGACCGTGGTCAAAGTGCTCCACGAGCGAGTAAAGGCGAGTGGGAAGCTTTGGTGCATCCCCTCGCGCGCCGTGCGCTGTCTCGCTCATAAAGTACCCGCCTCCCTCGCCCAGTGCAAGCCTTGAAAGTGTTCAGTCTCTCAAAAGGTCCATTCTGCTTCACACCTGTCACTACCCTTTTCCCATCCGACACACACACAGACCTTTTACACACACCACTCATCAACAACCAGCACACCAACAACAACAAGTCATCTCGACCTCACGAGCTTGAGCTTTTGTAGAAGTTCCCAACCCATTGTATATTCTCTGCGGTCCCGTATCCGCAGACTGGCCCAAGACTGTATTCCTCATGATGGACGGTAGAAACAGCATCGGAAGGAAGGTATCATTGCTCAACGACGACTCGCACACTGCTGTCGTGCTGCCCCGTCTGGCGCCGCTGAGCGTCTACTACCGGCCGTCGCCCTCGCCAAGTTTGGCTTCGAGCGTTTCCCCACAAACTCCCCGATTGGTGCGAAGCGAGTCGTCGGACTCTCGCGGACTTCCACTTTCACCTCTCACACCACCCCCAACATCATCCTTCGACCATCTGCACCACCACAACAAGTCGGCCCACTCTCACTACTTCATCGGACCCGCTTCGTTCGCCAAAATGGACGACTCGACGCCTTCAGTCTACCCCCCGGTCCCGGACGCCCAGCCCGTCGCGCCTTACCCCATGTCCGCCGCCCAGGTCGCATCGGCAACGCCCGTCATGTCGCAACCCGCGCCGCTATCCTACCGCAACTCCAACTCTCCCGTCTCCGAGTCATCCCGCGCCGCCCCTGCTGCCAACAAGGCCTCGACCAAGAAGAACCAGTACCCCTGCCCGCTGGCCAAGGTCTACAACTGCAGCGACTTCTTCACCACCTCTGGACACGCCGCCCGCCATGCCAAGAAGCACACTGGCAAGAAGGACGCCTTCTGCCCCGAGTGCAACAAGGCCTTCACCCGCAAGGACAACATGGAGCAACATCGTCGCACCCACCAAAATGTGCGTGGCCCTTCAAAGTCTTCGACAGATGGCCGCGTCAAGAAGTCCACCAAGCCTGTACCTCGCAAGTCTGTCAGCGGTCCCTTGGAAGCTGCCGCCGTTGCCCACCTGGAAGACCACCAGTCGCAGCAGCACCAACTTCCTCCACAGCAACTCCGGTTCCAATCCGCTCAACAACCCATCATGTCGACTAGCCCTTACTACATCAACCCAGACCCCATTCAGCCTCTTCCTCAACCAATCCTGTCCGAGTTCACCACAAGACCTCCGCTCTACCACCGTTCCAACTACACAAGCTCTCTTGACTACCTCCCTGCTCAAGCCAGTTTGATCCAAGACCCCGACCTCCATTACAGCTACCCATCGCCTGGTCTGTCCAATGGCCTTGACACGCTTGCATTGGCAGCAAGTGATCATCGCCGCATGTCTGATGAAGGCTCTTGTTGAACATTCCTTTTCTCGTTCACGGTCACGATGGTCAACGAATTTTCAATGCCGACACGGCTCCTCTTACTGTTTTGTCTCTTCGTCTTTTTTTGCAAGCACATATACCCAGTTTCGATTCTGCCTTTTGTTCCCCCTAATGCCGGCTGAGGAGGACTCATTTTCACAGGGTTGACCGCATGAGCAGACCAGGTCGGTTTGCATGCTTGGTCCCATGTATCACTAAAAGCATTACACTGGCGTTGGAGGTTTCTGGCTCTCTCATTTCGAGAGGGCATGGCACTCATGATACATGATGTATAATGCAGTCGTCTCAAGTGATCTTCACACTTGGTTTCGCGGCTGTCGACAGAAGGAAATGGAGGATTGGTCTCTCCAGGCACAGTACGATGTACTAGAACTAGCTATTGAAATCACATGGTCAAACGATCACTTCAAGCACTCTTCCTTTCTCCATTCACTTTCTACGCTAGACATACCTAATAACGGCTCGGCGTTGCTGACAACAACAAGTCCGCTATGGTCCAATTGCTTCCCCCTATGCCAGATTGGCTGTGTCGGAGTGAGCAAGTCTGTGGCTGCTGATGATCGTGCAGCAATGACCTGTGTGACGTGAAGGATGTGTAATGAATTCATGCAGTGGTCCATCAGAGCGTCGAGCGACCCGGACACAGCAATTGCAAGCGGAAAAACGTTCCACCCCGACGCACGTTCAGTCAGCGGGGTTCTTGTCCGGCAGCCTCGTCAAGAGTTTCAATTCTTACGCACGTAGAAATACATTGGTACACCTCAGTCTTTATCCAGGTACATACGAATACTCACAGATGTCTGGTCTATGGACGCGTCGAGACCATTGAGAATTTCCCTGTAGCCACAGGGTTCAACCAGGAGCTTCAACAGCGGGATCTGTGGGAGGCGTGCGCGAAATTCAAGGTTTCCAGGCTTTCCACACTTGCTGAACGGCGATTGTGTGTCCTGCGGAACGATCTCGTAACGCGTACATGTATGATGTACCTGTGTTCGGTACTTGGGCGACTGCCCTGCAGACCCCAGCGCTTCAGGCTCTCAGCTGAGGTCCACCTCTCTGTACATGATTCGTAACACGAGGCACGTCATCTGTCCGCGTCTCTGCAGGGATCCTGGCTGGAGGGGCTTTTTCGTATGCACAATTCGTAAAATCTTGCCGCCGACGTGGGAAGAAAGCATCCCTCGTACGGACTATGGTCCGAATTGGCCGCAAAGCAAGTGTTCGTTCTGAGTCCTGACCCCGCCAGGACCCTGGTTCAAGCCAGGGAGAAAAACAATGGGGCTGTTGCAAACATCACTCGCACCAGCATGACCGTCAACGAACACGTTCTCCCGACTCAGGCAATAGGACGGTTTCCAAGATCCCAAACCCCCAAGAGCCGATGATATTCTATATACCACCTGATATATTGAGGACAATCTGCGACTGATGATCCATCACCCGCTATCGTTTCAATTCTTGAAAGCGGATCCTGATCCTGATGGTCGGTACCTCGATCCTTCACTGACTGCCGCACCACAGCCCACCTCCCCCGGCGACCACTCTTGCGGCGTTGAGGGCTTTTTTGCATGCAACTCCGCTCTTGATGCTATTCACGCCTGCCGCAGCCAGTCTCCTAGAATTTCAAGGGCTCATGTGGAGATGCCCTTCCGCTAAAATCCTTCTGCCCAGCCATGCTCCTGGGTATTTGAGCTGCGCGGCCACATTCAGGCAAAGCAGCCTCTGGGAAGGCGAGCACCGGTAGGGGACGCTACTGACACCATACAACATGTGTAACTTTGTCTTGCAGGCTGGAGAAGGTGTGCGCTAGCCATGTCTTTCGCGACGCTGACGCCTCTGTAGCTCCTCGGATCTGGTCGGTTGGTCAATGGCGCCGTGAGCCAAGGCACCTCGAAAGGATCCGTCCTGGATTCCATACAGTATCTCCACATCATCTCCTCGTTGTTGCGCCCTTCAGCAAGCCGTATCGGGAGTCCCTGTCCGATCTTTTGGTCGGCTGGCACTTGTTTCGTGGCCGGCTAAACTTTATGTATCACTCCGCCTCAAGAGTTGTTGTCTCTTCCTGCGCGCCTCATGCTAGTTCGTCGACGCCGACAGACTTGGTTGTATGAACTTGTACCCAGACTGCAAGCCCTCATAGTAACCTCCGCTTGTCTCTCCCAGCCTCCAAGGGCTCTCAGTTCTGAGTAGAGTTCAAGGCTCCGAGCATATTGTCATGCGGATTTCGGGCCTTTATAACCTTATCGATGATTTTGGAATGTCAGAACACAATCTCGAGCTTTGCAAAGCGAAAGCAGGGGTATTCTACCAATCAATGGAACCTAAACGCAATGTCGACATCAGATAATCATGTCGTCAAAATGAGTATTAGACTGATGATCTTGAGACCCTGTCTGATGAGAATCATGAGACCTCCTGCGAGTCAGATTGGCGCTGCAACGGTCAAATAACCTCTCGGCCATGTCCGACACAAAGCATTGGCTGGTGACAGAGCCTCAGGGAAGTCAATGTCCTGCTGTACCTGGACTGTGTGTACTCGGGTCTTTAGCCCTGTGACCACTTGACGGAGTCAGTAGACATGCAACGGCCGTCTGCATCTCCATGAGGCTATCCAAACACACGAAAGCCGAGCCGGCACTGCACAGCTCTCGCTGAGGCTGTCACTGCATGACCCTACTCAGTAGTGTCGACCCATAGCGCCCAGAGACTGCCTGCCTCAGGCTTGAACCAGCCCCTGGATGGCTGAAGGGCTCTACGAAGTCAAGTTACCTATGGCGGCATCTGGACCGATAAACTTCTGACCCTACTACTCATCGAGTGGGCGAGATGCGCCTCACCTGGGCATGCTCGAAGAGAGAGCGGAAGAAGTGATCATGACAAGAGAGTTTGAGCAATGTCCACAAAGCGCCGACGGCCTTCCAACGATCCCTAGACTCTGCACCGAAGTCCACCACCTGCGGCTTGAAAGTCTCTGTTCAATATATTGACACCTGTGTTGATCTGCGTCAAGAGAAAGTCGCGCTCTGAACGAAGGGGCTGAGGGTGGATCGTGTTAGCGCGCACTCTACAAGTTGCAAGGCGGTTGGATAAAATGAAGCGCGGACGGCCACCGTGAGGATCTTCGAAGGAATATTCTCAAGATTGGATAGGCGTTGGTTGCACTCTGAGCATAATCGTGTTCGGTTGATGTTGCTAAAATCCTGACTCGAAACGTGGGACTGTTTCCCCGCAGAATGACGAATTGACGTACCGAACAGTTCGGCGAGTGGTTGTTTCAGCGGACAGAACACAGATAAAGCTTCGGGAGACCGAGCTAGGGAATGTGTACAGAAGCTCTGTGCTGATATACGTGATGCTTCACCTGCCTGCTCTCACACCGTGCCGGCATGCTGTAAGACACGATAGTCGAAGTGACTGAAGGTGGTGGGCTCTGTGGATAGAGAAGGCAGCTGCGTGCGTCATACTTGCCAGCGGGGCGAGCTTTCGCAAGCAAGTCCGTAAATCAGGGAAGGAGGCATGGACGCATGAACTGCTTGTCTCGAGCTCGACCTGTCTTCTCTCACCTACCGACCACAGTTTCCACAGCGAAACACATACTTACACAAACGACGCCAGCCATGGACGTGAGTGCCAGCTCAACCATCACGAATTGACCATTGCAGTAGACTGACTGTGCTACAGAACTTCCGCATCTATAACCAGGCAACAGCTGCCCTACTCGCCCTTGAGGCCGCACCGCTCCTCGTGAGTCCCAGTATGGCCGCCTGGATGGCCTCGTCCGAACCCAAGACTGTTTCGGCGTTCGAGAATTTGGTTGCGCGCGAACTGGGCTTCGCTCTATTGCTGTGCTCCTTCCTTGCCCTGCTCTTCTCTGGCGAGCTGCACCGTCTCTGGGACGACGCCGACAATGTACCCAGTGCTTCCGCTACTGCTTCTTCTCCTTGTATGCTATCAGATCCTCGCTGCTTCGCTTGTCATCCCCGATACTAACGCCCACTTTAGACTCCTCGGCCACCACCATCGCAACCATGCTCTACCACCTCGCAACCGGTGTCCTGATGTACGTTTCCGGCACGTCTGCGCAGCTCTCTGGAATCTTAATCGCTGGCGCATTGGCACATATGGTGTTAGGTGGTGCAGGTCTTCTGGTGTTGGTCTTTGCCAATGACGGCAAGATCAGCAAGCGCACAGGCGCCGACAAGAGAACCTCTGGCTTCATGTTCAAAAATCAAGCTCATGTACAGAAGCATTCGTAAGAGTCTAGCATCATCAGCACGCCACTTCTCGAGTGGAGCTAGGAGGGGAAAAATTGTCAATTCATTCCCACTGATCAACCCAAGCCTTTCACATGCGTGCCGAGACCCAATTCATTCACTCCAATGAACCTCTGTGCCCGACAGCTCATGATTGGCCTGAGCGGAACACCGACCAAAGCTTTTTTCATGTGAAGTCTGGCCGAAAATCATATCACGCTCGAACTCAGGTGAGAAAGTGTCCCCGCGAAGTTTGTTGCGACCAGAAATTACTTTCAGAAAACTCTCTCAAGGTCTCAGTCGTGGTTCCAAGACTATTGATGGGCATTGGTAATCAATGATATGCGGCATCAGAAGCAGCTCGGTAAGAGACATCAAGATATAAAGAATTGCCAACATTTTACTGCCTCTGTCATACAAAACTACCATAATTTCTTGTAAGAGATATCGAGATATAAATAATTGTCGAGATCTTGCTACCTCTATCACAAAAAGCCACCATAATTCTTCTCTCCAATGCATTCTTCCAGGCACGAACTCAGCAATGGCACTCCTGTTACCAGAATAGACAGCCGCAATGCATCTCCAACCAGAGAGTGTCCCAATACAGACGACAGCCACTCAACCCAACGGTCTCCTATCCTTCCACCTACCGCCGTACCCGCAGCCTCAACCCTGTCCACCCAACGCCAACTCTACATATGGGGTTATCTGTACGCCCAAAACAGCAGGCACGATCCAGAATTTGAAAATCCAGAATGCAACAAGTGCGGCAATAGAACAAGACTCCAGCTCACACACAATGGGAGGCCTTGTTATCGGTGTGTGACCAGGCACAAAGGGAACTTTTCTTGCTTTGCAGACTTGGTGGGTTGCGATGGGGAAAATCCTACATGTTTGTGTGGAGAGCCTTCGAGAGTCAATTGTAATGGCGTTGGGGTCGTTTGGTATACTTGTGTGACTGGAGGTTGCGATTTGTTTAGATACAAGAGGTGACGGTTAGTGATGACATATAGATTGTATGGGTGATCAGGATGGATATAGATTGGTTGGTGATTTCCCAAAGGTTGCGTGGTTGAGGCCAGAGATTATAGAAGAGGTGGCAGCTATAGAAGTGCACTGTAGTAAGAGTCGGAATGAGAGTCTTACCAGACTCCAAAGACGAGTGGTGTGGTATCGCTATGCGTCAACTGGTATACCAAAGGCTACGAGTTGTTTCGTGTAGCCGAGCTGAGACCACTTGTCTCGCTCTTGCTGGTCAGGCAGGTAGATGATGCCCAGCATCCCAGCAGCATTGGCTCCGTAAGGTCCCTCGCTGGTTCGACGAGGTATGACTGCGATCCAGTCTGGAGTCATGGCTACATTGTAGTCTTTGCTGCCTTCGCCTGACTTTGCTAGCACTTCGCGAGATGCGTGGAGAAGGCGAAGGTACGTGTTGTATACGGTATTCGCATCAGCGTCACTTGGAAGACGTATTACAAAGTGCTTGAAAGGCACATGCTCAATATCAGTAGAGATATCTGGGTAAGTCAGCAGATGATATGAGCAGCAGGAAAAAGAGGTGACACCAGACCATCATGAGAATTGGCCTTGGAGGGCCACAGCTGATACACGGGCAGAGGAAAAACTTGAGTATGCTTGTGACCCTGAGATGAACCAGCATTGATGCCACAGTTGTAGATGATGAGCGACGGGGTCTGAAATGCCTTCAAGACCGACCATGCCGCATTGACATCCGGAAGATCAAGATCATCGGTCTGAAGAGCATAGTGTTTCGTCGGTATCACAGTCATGGGCCTGAAAATACCATACTTGTTGACCAACAGACGATGGTTGGAACCTAGATCTGTGACAATTTCCTCTGGATTCGGATTGACAAAGGGACCACCAGCTTTCGATCTGCTGGGTGCATTGGCGGCCAGAATTGGTTTTTTGTTGAGTATACCAGCAATGATGAATTGGAACTGGCGGTGATTGGTCAGCGATTTGGTCAATACTCTGTGTTTGTATTTACATATGTTCCCCATAGATACTCGAGGGTTGCATGGACAATGTGTTTCGGGACCTGCATTGAAGCAATACTGATGAGAGAATGAAACGACTGACTCACATTGAACCCATCAATTGTGATCAATTCGGAGACAGCTTCCTCGTAGAAGATCTTCTCCTGTTTTGCGAGTTCGTCAAATCTCGCGAGTGTCCTTTCCTCAAGATTTGGGAGATGCAGAGGCTCCATGAAGAGGCACAGCTTTTGCGTATGATCGGGCAATCACCAAGAGAGCAGATGTAAGGCGGTACGACGAGAATTGTGATGATTAGCAAGAAGTGATGGTCTCGATGTTAGGAAGTTGTCGCCAGGGTTGATCGTGGCCCGTTCGATGTGCCTCAATTTACGTCTTATATATTCCAACTTGATGAAAAATCAACCATAAATCAGTCGCAGTGGTTTAGTGGTAAAATTCGTGCTTGCCATGCACGAGCCCCGTGTTCGATTCACGGCTGCGACATCACTTTTGCTTTTGCTACTCCGGTCTCCTGGCAGCACAAATCAGACCTCGAACACCATCTTGCATTTTGCGGCTCAAAATGTTGGTTACAAGTGTCGTCTAAAGGATGAATCGAGTACCCGTCTCACGCGAGAGTAGACACAGACCTTTATACAATCAATAACAAAAGTCCCTGGCCGGATGCACAATCCCCTAAGCCTACATCCTCGTTCATCACTGCACCGAAACTCTTTTCGACGTCAAATTTGCAAGCTAGCTGGGACCGGACCATGGCTCAAAAAAAATGAAGCCATGTTGAACAAGCGTGCCCGTGGTGGACGTCGTGGTTGCGATGGTCGTCGATCCTGAAGTCTTTTGTGTACAGCGAATTTCCTTCAATATGCATCGTCCCATGGTAAGCATCAGTTGTGAGCGAGGATACGGGCTTTGTATTTGTCGCCGTAAACCTACTCGTAACGTTCGATCTCACGGCTGGGCCGTCTCTTTCACTTTTGCCTGAGGTCCATCTACTCCACAAGTATGGGCATGTCACGCGAGCAGCTACAGCAAGTCACAGTCTGTTCAGCGGATAGGATGTATCCATCGAGAGTCACACTGTCATCAGCTCTCTGCGGCCTTTGGTCCAGTCTAGAAAGAATTGTGCGTCCTTATAGCTTCAGCTCCGCCTGTATGTTGTCGTGAGAGCGGAGTGTGAATGTCAGAATTCAGCACATGGGGAGGATGAACATGTGAGATGTCAAAGATGAACACGCGGCATTGGTGAAGGCAAAACTTTTGGTATGCATATATAGATCGTTACGCTTGAAAACAGGACATGATAAGATGCACAGTACGATGACCCCGTCATTCGCCTATGTTCTCACTTTCGTTCGTAGCGAGAGGCCTTCCTGTGGCACCCACTTTTCCAGAACCTCAACACTTTGGTCGACCGAGAAAGACCGATCATCATCGGGTAAAAATCGGGGTGTATCAGACTGTAATGACATGACTCTATCAGCCCACCTCATCAATCTTTTGACAAGCTCGGGAAATTCCAGAGCACTCATGCCGCCTCTCATCGTTATCATACGATGTTGGGCAGGGCGATGTATCAGATTGGCAGCTCCCCTGTCGCCATACATTGATTCGTGGAGGGCGATACGACCAACGGCCAAGATGACAGGATCGCTAATAGCACGAACAGGGTCGTCGAGAGCCTCGTTGATGGACCTGACTGCCTGGTCTCTTAACCAAAGTGCTGTTTCGGGCGGTAATACCTTGAGGTTTATCAGATCGCCGGACGCGAAAAGTAGTCGAACATTGAACAGAGCAGGGTCTGCGAGGGCGTGTTGGGTCATGAATCGTTCCCATTTGAGTCCTTCTTCGTTGCTGATATGCAGAGAGTCCCAGCCGCGCGGAGCGAATACGGTCATCACTAAGGTACTGTGTCAGTAACCAGACAGGTCCGGCATAGGAGATTGCTGCTTCTTACTGTGATGTAATATCCTGTCATACCAAAGCTGACTGTGGACGGGATAGCAGTTGAAGGCATCACGGATGCCGCTGCCCAAGTCGTGAGGGCTCGGAAGTGCCGAGTTTATCGTAGTCTGACTATCGTCAGGTGTTTGTATGGATGAGATCCAGGTTGAAACAGCCGTGGTAGGGCTTGCGACAAGCGATTGCGATGAGGTTGAAGCCGAAGACGAGGTTACAGGTGCTCGCCTACGAGAGCTTGAAGTCTGACTGCTACGAGGAGTCCTCTTCCTCTTGATGTTGGATCGTAATTGGCCATCTAGCTCTGTTGCGCCGGATTTGGCGGTAGAGGATTTCCTAGCCGAGGTCGTCTCCCAGATGAACTTGCGATCTGAGAAGTGACTTGAAGCAGGTTCCGTTTCCGAGGTGGTAAAAGGTTTCGGTCCGTCGATCGAAGCAGGGCCGTGTGAAGATTCAGATTTCTCTGATGGTTCGAACAAACCCTTCAGATCAACAGGATAGGAATATCGAGGGTTTTCCGAGGTGTTGGGAGGCTTTTGAGGATGGAGCTTGGGTCGAACACCCTGAGCCCAACCGGATGCTGCAGCGGCAGAACGGATACGTTTTTTGTTTCCCTCAGAGCTTGCATCTTGAGGAGCAGAGACATTGACAAAGGTAAAGCGTTGTGAGGTCATATCAGCCTCTTGCAGGCCAAAGCATGGTACGGGCCGGGCAGATAGATTGCAGGTGGGGGAGTGGTCTTGCGGACAAGGTACATGCCAGATCAGGCCTGAAGAAATTGAAACAGATGCAAGATGACGGGCGTCATTTGAGCTGAGGAAGTTGAGACATGAGGCTCAAGTCGCTCAGCACAGCACAGCGCAGCACAGCCAGACGCACGAGCAGACGATGATTAGCAATATTGAGTTGACGGGAGGATCGTTCGTAGCTAGCACAAGGACCGGTCGACTAAATTGGTCGCCCAGGCCGGTGTGTGAAGCAAAACGCAGCAAGCAAGACGATTCATGTGCACGTTTGGCAGCAGAATTGACGGATTTAGGAAAGAGGACACAGGGTTTAGACGTCAGCCTAGTCCCAAGCAGGCATAGCAGCATCGGATCTTGAGTGTGCCGTACGCGCGCTAATCGCCGACCGCACGTCGATGCTGACGAAAAGTTGAGGAATGCAAGAACGCCAAAACTCCAGATGCAGCACGAATCATGGCAAGCAGATCAACGAGAGCTCATCAAAGACTCGAGTTTTTGTCAAGGGTGAGAGATGGAGACTGACGATCGAGGCTTGTGGCAGGCTTCAAGGTTGGATCAGTCGGCAGTGGGCGTGCGTACCGGTGGGAAGGTGCAGCGAAAACGAGCGGGTCCCTTTCCCCGCAAGTGATTGATGCTCGGCGCGGATTGCTGACCGCAGAGCTGACGCGCCCTCGGCCATGTGCCCATGAGCTGCCGGCTTGCGACAAAGACAAAACCATCTCTCGACACACAGCGACAATGGCTCTCGACGACGAGTCGCCGGCATCAGCCCACGATGGCGGGGGCAGCAACTCTGGCAAGCGGAAGAGCGACGATCCCCACCAGCAACAGAAGCAGAAGCGCAATCGCTACATCTCGATAGCATGGTACATCCGCTCCCCACACCTCGCCCACAGACACAAGCATCCAATTGACCCCTCCAAGCAACGAATGCAAACGACGAAAGATCAAGTGCAATGGCCAAACCCCATGCCAGCGATGCGGCAATCTCGCTCTCGACTGCGTCTACGCTCCCAACTGCTGCACCTCCAGCTTCAAGGATACGGACGAATTCCGCGCAATGTCCAACCAGATCTCCTCCCTCCAGGATCAAGTAAATGCTCTGTTTGCTAGCATGAACTCGTTGCGCGCCGACCTCGCCAACCAACAACCACCTATCGATCCTTTTCTGCAGCACCAGTCGCTCGTCTCACACGATCGTGTTGCTTCCCACGAACTCTCAAGGAGAAAGAGTGCATCCGCCAGACCCGCCTTCAGAGGCCCTACGAGCTTGGAATTTGCACTGGGTGTCGCCAAGAATCATCTCGAGAACATGGGCATAGCCCCCAGTGCTGCCGACGACCAAGCTCTGCGTGAAGATTCGCCTCCACAGGTCGCTTCGCTGCATCCCACCAAGGATCCTATCTGGCACGTGAGTCGCGACGAGGCTATTCGTCTGATACGCGTCTATCAAGACGATATGCACGTCATGTATCCGCTGCTCTCCATTCCCGATCTTCTCGCCTACGTGGACAAGCTTTTTGCCTTTATGGAGTCCGCTCAGAGAACCGGACTTATGATGGCCTCCCTCCCTGGAGCCGACTCTATAGACGATGAGGAGACCAACATACTCAAGATCGTATTGGCTACTGCCATGGTTGTTGAGGGCTCGGGCAGAAGCGAGCTCGGTCGGACTATGTACACTTATCTGCAACCTTCGATCGATGCTCTCTTGCTGGGTGAGACCGGCTTCAGAAGTGTGCAGCTGCTTGCACTCACGGTATGACCATGCTGACTGCTTCCTATCTTCTTATTATAAGCCTCTGACTGTGACTAGGCTACATATCAATTCCACTGCGACAATGAAGGAGTCTCGTGGCGCATCATAGGCTTGACTGCTCGGCTCTGTATCGAATTGGGTCTGCATCGCAGAGAGACATACGACCGCATGGACGAAGAGCAACGTACAGGGGCCATGCTTACATTCTGGTCCGTGTACTGTCTTGACCGGAGGTGGAGCTTTGGCACTGGAATGCCTTTTGCTCTGCAAGACTCTGACATTGATCCGAATCTACCAAAGCCAGTAAGTCGTTACACATTTGACATCCTTTGGCCAAGCTAAATGGCTTTTCAGGGCGAGAAATCACTTTACTTGACTGCCATGATCGAACACTTTGCTATTGCAAGCAAAGTACGGCACCTGATATATTCTGACTCGAGCAGAAAACAGGTCAGTAAGGAGGATGTGAGTTATCTCGACTTCCAAATCGTCAACTGGCACAGAAACCTTCCTGCACAGCTACACTGGGATCGGGAAAGCTGGAGCCAAGCAGATGGAGACATGTCTGTTGGACAACAACGCCTCCCCATCATTCTCTACTTGCGTGCAAACGTCATGCGCGTTATGATCCATCGGCCGGTGCTGCACTCGACAGCATCGATTGTGAGCAACCCGATACAAGCACAGACGGTGGTAGACATTGCCAAAGACACGATCCGTATCTTGACGCATATCAACCGAACGAGCAGAATGTACCGAGCGTCGCAGAGCTTGTTCAATGCTTTCCTCACGACAGCTTTGGCGGTATTGTTCCTTGCAGTATCACACATGCCTGAGACATATGCAGGGCAGGTACGTGAGGAATTCTACATGGCGCTAGATCTTGTACGTGGGATATCGAAAGGTAGCTGGGTCAGCAAGAGGTTATGGAAAACGATTCGGCTGCTTAAAGAGGTAGGACCTAAGCTTGGATTGATGACAAGTAACGCCCAAAGCGACCCAAACCATTCGGCGGCAGTCGCTATGGCTGGTCTTGCAGGGCACAAGGTTGATGAGGGAGCGTTCTTGAACCCGGGGGGTTGGAACAACATGGGTAGCGTATCGTCAAACTCGCCTGACGGAATGGTGCAAGACCTGACGAATCTGTTCGAGGCAGCTGGAGGCTACACGAATGGATTCGGCGGTGGGTTTGGGACAGGGGTGCATCATATGGACGAAAGAGGATTTGGCGGTGAGGATGAGCTGAGTAAGATCCTACGGGATTTGTTCTAGGGAACAAAGTGCTCTTGTGAGTAGGTATGTTCAGAGGTGGTTGACGATAGCTCTAGATGAGTAGTATGACCCAATCAAGGCCACGTGATGCGGCTCTGCTGCGCGGCATCAAGTCATCAGGGCTTGGCAAGCCCTCTGTTCGGAAACATGCCACTCTGATAGCAAAACAGCTGAATCAACAAAGACTACCGGGAAAAGAGAGGCAGCAACGAACAGTGCTTCGAAGACAGCTTCACCGTGACCATTCAGCTTTGACAAGTCCATGTTCCGTCACTGATCGGCAACTCGACAGCAACAAGACAAAGTCTTGCAGCCCGATAGTCTTTGACCCCTCCAACATCGTGTTGCGCACCTTGGACCTTCGCCGAGATCGCACCTTCCGTCAAAGCGCACGGCATCATTTGATCACAAGCCTCGATTGCACCTGCGCTGCCACTTGCGCCAGCACTTCGAGGCCAGCCCCTGCCCGCGCACACCGATCGCCAACACAGCTTCTCCCAACTCTCACTCGCACCAACCGCAGCCGTGGATTCCCGCGCGTACGCAGGCCATGTTGGCCCGGACGAAGAGAGCGACATGTCTTCCAGCAGCCAAGTCGCCGAGTCGTGGATCACTGCCTTCTGCAGTCTCGTCGGCCACGAGTACTTTGCTGAGGTCTCGGAGGATTTCGTCGAGGATGACTTCAACCTGACCGGTCTGCAGAGCCAGGTGCCCATGTACAAGGAAGCTCTGGAGATGATTCTGGACGTCGAGCCCGAGGACGACTACAGCGACGAAGATGAAGAGGACGAAGACGAAGATCTGCACGACGACGACGAGGACATGAGGGACGCGGCCGCCTACAGACGCCAGGAGCAACGACACATGCGCATGGCTTCGGATCTGTCCGTCATGGAGAGCAGCGCCGAGATGCTGTACGGCCTGATCCACCAACGCTACATCACCTCGCGCCAGGGCATCCAGCAGATGGCCGAGAAATACGAAGCCGGTCACTTTGGTGCCTGCCCACGCGTCTACTGCGGTCAAGCAAAAGTCCTGCCCGTCGGCTGCAGCGACATCCCCGGCCACGAAACCGTCAAGCTCTTCTGTCCCAGCTGTCTTGATGTCTACACACCGCCCAACAGTCGCTTCCAATCCGTCGACGGCGCCTTCTTCGGCACAACCTTTGGCTGCCTCTTTTTCATGACTTTCCCTGAGCTGCGCGTCGGCGGCACCAACATTGCATCTGGTCCTACGCCCGAACAGCTCGCCGACTTCCCCTCGACAACCACCACCACCCACCGCAAACGCCGCAGCAGCCTCACAAACGTCTCGGATACCTTCGCCTCTGCCCCGCCGGTCGCCGCACAACCCTCGCCTCTGCCCACACAACCCACCACCATCAACGGCTTCGCAGCAGAAAACATGGCTCCCGGTCTGGGCAAGTCCAACATCTACGAACCCCGCATCTACGGCTTCCGCGTCAGTGAGTTTGCAAAGAGCGGTCCCAGGATGAAGTGGCTGCGCGAGAAGCCTGTCGACTTGAACGAGCTGGATGAAGTCGCCATCTGGGAACGGGGGACCGCTGGTCGATCGAGGGAGGACGATGATGTGGAGTTGATGGATGAAGAAGACGAAGATGATGAGGACGAGGAAGCACAGGATGAAGAAGAGCCCTTGCAAGGAGCCGGAGACGCAGAGAGACGGAAAGGAGTCGCGAGACGAACGGCAGAGGCAGCCGCAGATGAAGGCGGTGCTAAGATAGGCAGTGCCGGTTGACCATAATGTTGGATGCTTGACAAGACTTCCATAAAGAAAAAAGGGAAAAGGCAATGGGAGGAGGTTTTCTTTTCTTCTTTGGTGTTACAGTGGTCCTTTTTCCCTTTTCGAGGCCTCAAACTTGTTTACTTTTTCTCTTCTGCTGCTTCGTCCTCCATGCCCGCTAGCCATCCCGTCCTCATACTTGGAGTCACGTTAACTCTCTCAAATGCTAGACCGTCTGTTTACCGTTACATCTCCATTCATCCAACTGGGTACTGGTCTATCGCTGACCTGTGTTTCCGAGGTCATACTTGTTCATTCTCCATCTGCCTCTTTCGTGTCTTATGATTCTGCCATGATGAAAGAATTCAGGTCAATCCAGCGACATGGAAGCGCCAAAAGAGCTAGACAATGCTTCGTCAAAAGCTCTTGCATACTGTTCATGAATATCCTGTGATGGGTCGAGGCCGGTCTGTCGACGCAGATGCTTCGTGGCGGACATTGAATCATAGGTCGAGATGGGTATCAGGGTCGTGACTTCAGCCATGCAACAATGTCATTTTTCACCTTGATTCGTTCTGACTACCTTTGTGATCATTAAACGTTCTCTGGGGCGAGTAGTAGTAGTAGTAGTAGTATACATCTGAATATCTATGCCAAACTATAAGTTATGCTCTTGAGCGGTCTTCCTGGTTCTTCAGGCAACGTAAGCCATGCTTAGGTAATCTACCCGATCTTTCAGACAATGTAATCTATGCTCGCGTGTCATCTCCATCATCGAATTCCGTTTTGTGATCCTCACACATCATACTCGTGTAGCAAAGCTCGAACTCAAAAGCCGAGACGCATGTTACGGACCTTAGGAGTGAGCATGTACTCGTCACACCATCTGCATTCGACCAGGTATTCGATGTCAGCGACACGGCCGCAATCGCAAAGATGCTTCTAGTGATGATTGTCAGCACTGTTATGAGCGATGGTCACAAGAGACAAACCTCGGTTCCAACGAGCTTGCGCGATCCATCCGCATTTGTCTCCCATTTGAAGATCTTTTTCTTCAGAGGACGCCTGTAAGCTTCAGCCTCTTGCTTGATGAA
>Ga0058697_10000257_pt1 | contig 25603 bp, 23 predicted proteins | sample AgamicAsMae_FD_66619 | JGI IMG/M metagenome (GOLD analysis project Ga0058697, IMG submission 66619) | Agave microbial communities from Guanajuato, Mexico - As.Ma.e | ecosystem: Host-associated > Plants > Phyllosphere > Phylloplane/Leaf | place: Guanajuato, Mexico | collected 2012-06-04
GGAGATATCTTCAACCGTTTCTATGACTATGAGCATTCAGCCATCTGGTTCGAAAGAGGCAGAGCAGAAGCTCCCGAGATGAACAAGAAGCTGACTGAACGAGTCTGGCATCAGCAGTGGTCTGGTGGAGGAAAACGGGGACCCTCAGCTGCATGGATGTGCAGATTGGATATGGGCTACGAGAGCGAGGAAGAGGTCATGGAACGAAGACGGAGACTCAGCATGTAGCTCCAGGACGATGCTGGTCTGCTTCTTTGCAGAAAGCAAGTTCACTGCGACCAGACAACGCAATGCTTCAACACGGCAATGACTAAAGTTCGCGAACAGCAAGCAATGCCCAGCGGTCGACAAACCAGTGCGGGGTCAATTGGGGCAGCTCGGGGGTGAAATTATTATCGCTGACAACACGTTCTGCACAAGGACTTATGGCTTGGGAGAGGACACACTGCATTCTTTTATAGTCGATTTCAGCAAGGCTCTGTAAGAGAAAAAGCAAATTTGTAAAAAGACAACTCTTGACGCCTCCACGAATTCGAAATCAGAAAGTAGTACCTCTTCGGACGTGGATTCATAATCTTTTGACGTCCGTTCGCCAACTGTATAAGCTCCTGGCTGTGCTCAGGTGCGTTGGCATCTGGTGGGACCCGAGGATATACCCTTTGGCCCTGTCATGCTAAATCCCCCGGGTGTTGGTGCCAAGGTGGCAAGAAATGCGTCTGGCTTAGACGTATTGCGACAACCAGCGGATACCCTCGCCGTAGCCCTGTCTCATGACAACACTGCACATGAAGACCTCAATGGGGCGGATGCCCTCGAGAGGAATCTTGCCCTTGCCGGTGGTCTGGTAGAGACCAAGCTCGTGTCGCTGCGGATTTTGTCAGTTTTTGGGACTTCTGTAATAGCGGTCAGATAAGACGTACGAGTTGATCCTCGCTGACGGCGCTGGGGTCTGCATCGAGTCAGTCGCATGTTCTGTCACTTTACACTGGCGGTCAAGCTTACGATCGATCTTGTTGCCGAGAATCAAGAAGGGGGTCTTGGAGAGATCCTCCATGGAAAGGACTGTAAGACATGTTGTCAGCGCATGATGTTGGTGTTCCGCATGTGTGTAACGTACGAGCATCGAGCTCAGCCTTGCTCTCGATGAAACGCTCAGGGTCCTTGGCGTCGACAAGGAAGACAATGCCTAAACACTCTATCAGCTCACGTGCTCGCAGGAAGACTGTAGCTCTTTTGAAGTACCGGAAACCTCGGGGAAGTACTGTATGGAGTCTGTCAGTGTTTGAAGCCAACAAGTGTGTCCTGGCAGCAACTCACGTCCTTCCACAAACGTCTTGCCTGCTGGTGACCTGTTTCCAATCTCAGCTGTGTGTTCCCATAACTCTTTCATTCAGATGATCGTACCGCCCAAGTCGAAAGTGGTGAAGCGGACGTTGCCGATGCTCAGCTCCTCAGAGGCTGTGTGCCATGTCAGTCAAGCGTGTTGCGGTGTGTTCGGTAGATTGGAAGCGTACTAGGGTGGAGGGTAGGGTTCAAGACGGCGCTGTTGATTGTGAGTTGGACTGTTTGCGGGGTTGGTAGGCAGGGTAGACATACACTCTGTCGTTCTAGGAGGAGTCAGCTACTGTTGAGCACGTGAGGCGCAAGGACAGGGAGCAAAGATACCTTGAGCATGTGAAGAAGCTGTTGGCGTGTTCAGATTAGCTATCGAGTCCAACTAGGGGGTTAGACAGGTCGTATGGGACGCACCGTGGTCTTTCCGGCATTATCGAGACCAAGGAACAGCAGTTTCTATGGGCGTCGCTATCAGTATTGGGATCGCAGGCGGTTGAGCTTTTGGATGTGGCATACGGCGTGCTTGTTCATCAGGCCAAGGTTGGCGAGGACATCCCAGACTGCAATGGCTCGTGTCAGCGCTTGTCTCCCTGTCAGGCCCAAACGCCGTCGCGACAACCGTCACTTACACCAGTCAACGAGCCACATCTTGTCGGTTGCTTGTGATTATGAGTCGGGGTATAGAGGAGGACCTTGCGATAGTCCGGGGTTGAGTGGATGAGAGATGTGAGTCTGGACAACTATTATCACCAACTAGGTAATGTCCACGTTGGTCCCGCCGCCGCCGTCATCTGGGAAGCTGCCAGTGCCAAGACAATCACCAAAACCATCACAAGTCGACCATCAACCATAGGTAAACATCATTCATCATCGTTGCATCTCAACTCCAATCTATGAGCACTAAGAGACATTGCAACAGAACCAAGTGATTAGATAGTTGCTAGCGATTGTGATTTCTTCTATCTGCAATCCTGGCTAGGTCCAAAGTGAGAAAAGACACCTGATCCTGATCATGGATAAGTCTGCTTCACTCTCAAGTCCTCATTGAAAAAGACGAACGCCAATTCTGATGTCCATCCATGCAAGCAAAAGTGGTATCTTGGGCCTCCAAATCATCGCTGTCTAGAACAAACAAAAAAAAGCTCCCCTAGCCATGAGGTACTGAAGAATAGGGGTATGTATTATATACAGAGAAAGGTATCATTATGTATTGATGTGCGCGCATCGGCCAGCCGGAGGTGTTCTGTAACCTGAGCCGCGCGACTTCATCGTGGACGAAAGGAAATATCAGGACTACGAGCTTCCAGTGGGCGATTCGTGCGCAGCTGGAAAGAGGCCCGCGTCAGTAAAGATGCTCTGTTCGTCGATCATCTGTGTACCTGCGACGACCAGCAGACTCGTACGAGACTGTAATGTGCCAACTGTGTGGACGGCGTCGCAAGCCCGTGATCAAGACGAGTCTTCTAGTAGGAGAGGACGTGCTGTCTCTTGCCTTTGTAAGCAGCCAGCTCGAGTCCAACTTCTCTCATTCTTTCCGCGCCCTTGCCGGGTTTTGGTTTGCGTTCTTGGTCCTTTTTACCCTTCTGGCAGTGCTTCTGGTAAAGCTTCTCCTTGCGTCGCTGGCGTTTCTTCTCCAGACCTTTGACAATGTCAATAGCGCCACGAGCTGTTCTCATACCGGATAAAGGATCATCGTGTTCGTCAAGCGAAGGGGTCATTGCGTTCTGCCCAATCTTGACCTGACTCTCGACTCGGGGTAATGAGGCGGTATGAGTAGGCTGAGGGCGGCGGCCCAGCGCAGCTCTTGGAGTGAAACTGATAGCAGAAACACCTTCCACGGAACTGCGCAGAGATGGTGGTGGAGATGTAGGACGACGGGGCGGAGGTGGAGGTGATCTCATGCGTCTGGGTGATTGGCCAAAGAGCTTGCGAGGAGGTGGTGACTTGTGAGTAGTGCGCTTGATCGGGGCAGGCGATCGCAAACGCTTGGCTGACGGTGGAGGAGAACGGTGAGAGCGATGCTTGGGTGGAGGAGGTGAACGGAGGCGCTGATGAGGAGGGGAGATGGACTTCTTTTTGAGAGCAGTCTTGGACTTGCGACGTCCACGGTAGCCCATGTCTTCGTTCATCTCAATCTTGCCGTGCATGAAAAGAGGATGATCGCTCTCCTCGACCTCTTCGTCGTCCTCGTCGTCATCTTCCTCATCCATATCCGGATCAGAGGTAGGGAAGGTAGGATCAATGTCCTGGGGCTTCGCCTTGTGCTTAGCAGCTTTTCTTCTCTCGAGACTTATGATGTATGCTTGCTCGAGAGGACGATCTTCGTCGAGGGTGCCGCAGACGAAGTCGGTGCTGTCGGGAAGGTCTGGAGTCTGGGGACGGTTGATCTTGAGTGCCCGGCTTCTGCGCTTGACCATGCCGTAAGGAGCAGATGCGGTCGTATTCTCGCCGTGTGCTGATCCCAGAGAGGAGTCCGAGTTGGTTCTTTTGCGAGTAAGCTGGGCGTTTTCCAACTGTTCCATAGAAGTAGCAGCGGTTGAGCGGCCTCGAGGAGCCCACCATTCGTTCTCGCTGTCGTCGCCTTCACTGTCAGAAACCGCAAAGCCGTCTTCGTCGTCTGTTTGGAATCCAGCATCAGAGACTTCGTCATCCGAGACAGCTCCCTGGATGTGGAGATCTTCAAGGTCTTCATCATCCTCGTCCTCGTCTTCTTCGATCTCTTCATCATCTTCGTCCTCTTCGATAGCCTCCTCCTCGACCTCTTCGCCAATCTGTCTGATAATGTTTTCCTTGTACAAGGTATCGTTGACGGTCAAGCGTTGACGATAGCAGCCAGATTCTTCAAGCCACTGTTCGTTTTCCTCCTCTGAAGGTCCGAACTCGTGAAATCTTCTTTCTTCGCCAGGCACATCATCATTCTCCATGCTGTATTTGCGTCTTCTGACGGGCAGCGACGGACCTTTGCGAAGGCTTTTGGGCGAATCATTCTTGACAGTCGAGTCGGAACCACGGTGACTCCTAGGGAAAGGTTTTGGCGAAGCTTGAGTCTTGGAGATTCTTGGTCCGGGACTGACGATTCTTGATTTGGGTCCTTGCGTGGGAGCCAGAGTAATTGCCTTCGTCTTCTCCTTTACAGGGGCTGTTTGGACGGCAGGCTTGGAAGGACAAGCAAAGGTGATGCATGTCTTGCGCTTTGGAGGCTCTGTAGGAGCAGGCGTTGGGGCTTGCTTCTTTTCCTGCTCACTCTCGGAAGTAGCATGGTTCGAAGCGGGCTTCCTGCCACCACAAGCGAAGGTGATACATCTAGGACGACCGAGCTCGGCCTCCACTGTTTTCTCAGGCTGGGCTTTAATGTCCTCAAGGATGACCGGTTCCTTGTATGGAGATTTTTCCAATGCGGGTATAGAATCCCTGATCAAGGTTGGTGGTAGAGGAGGGCTTGGAGTGCTTTCACGAGTTCCAGGGCTGGTTAGGTCGTTATCGCTGGTAAGCTCAGCAGTCGAGGCGATACTATGGTTGCTCCATGCTGACATGCCACGCACGATGGCCCTGGCGCGATGGTGTTCATCCTCGTGGGGGTGTTCGGGTTCCGGTGAGTGTAGTTGGCGGGTAAGAAGAGATTCCCTGCGGGTGAAAGCCGGGGGTAGTGATTTGATAAATGCGGCGTCGAGACGGGGAGAGTCGAGCGGTAGTTGATCCTTTCTTTCCGGTGGTTCGTCTGCTTCGGCGAAGAGTTCCGAGTCGATGTGTCCCATGGCTGAAATGCTTCTCTGGGAGGGAGCCATATGTGCCATGTCCAGGGTGAGGGGCCTATTTGAAGTAGGCATAAGTGATGTAAGCGTTCGTGGGCGTTTGGTGGCTTAGCCGGCGTCGTAGAAAGCTGTATGCGCGTAGACTCGATTTATGTATAGAGCGTGGCGCAAACCACAGGACAGAGACTCCCTTGGTAGGACGACGCGCTTTGGAGCCGAAGGCTGTTGTTACAGATCCTGAACGGACATGGTAGCTGGATTCAAGAATACAACGACGAGGCCGATGCGATAATAAGACAAGCGCCTAGCAAAGTGTTAGTCCTGACAGCGTTCGGCATTGCGCAGACATAGCATAGCCCATACTGGTTGCTTGGTGGTGGCCAAGGATCCAAGAATGACGCTCACTTGCAGATCACTCGGGTTTGCCGGGAACAAGTCGAAAGACGACGAGAGGGAACAAGAGAGTCTTTAGGTCAGCTGCAACTCACAAACGCACCGCGCACGCGACCCAGAGAGGGGCGAGAGGACGAGAGGGCGAGTTGATGGAGTGCAGGAAGAGAGCAGGCGCAAATTGCTGCTCGGAAGCGCACACTTGGAAACTAGAAGGCCCCCCAGTGCAGAGGGCACTGTGCGGTTATTCGGGGCCGCGGCCATTTTCACGGGCCCACCCACAGTTCACTCTCGCCCAACCAACAACAATCGAGCCTAAACCGCTCGTGCTCCTTCCACCCCCTCTTCCAACCTCGATTCGATCTGCTGTCTGCTGCACACCGCTTCGCACTTGGTCTTGGAAGCCCGCCGTTTCGTTGTTGGTTGCACATCTTGCACGTGTTGGCTCTATCAAGAATGTTGCCACCACTCTGAAACCCGCACCGGTTACCATGTTGATGCTGTGAAATTGTCGTCGTTGCGCGACAGACCACAAATGCCTCACGTTGACGTAGTGAAATTCCCGACGCTACAGCGAAAAGCGGGATTCCCGCGTTGGGGCTTGTGTTTTTTTCTGAATTCTCATCATCGACTGCCGGCTGTTCGCGACTTTGACACTCTCTTCTGTCAAACTCAAAATCTCGTGACAACTCCTTCGTGTCGTGGATTTGACACCGCGTTTGTGATGTGTCTTTCTCGCTTGGATTGTCCTCTGCCGATCTCAAAGACGTGTCTGTGGCTGCTGCCGGTAAAGGCTTTTGCAGGATGCAAGTTGCAACAGGCAGGAGCATGAGCCTGCGGCATTTTTGCTCTCGCGCCAGGCGGCGTCTTCTGCTGCAGGTGCAGCGACGCCATGCATCCACGTAAACGTCGTCCGAAGGACCCTCGTACAATTAGTTGTGACAGTACCTAGTCTTCACCGCTCAACGCGTCTCCTTTTGTGCGTCTTGTCGCAAATCATCGCGGCAATCTTGTTCGACAGAGGGCAACACACGTTCTTAGCCTCTGCTTGTGGCAAGTAGGTAGCTATTATTTCTCCGAGTCTTCAATGTCTCAAGCTTGGCGGCTCTTCAGCAAAAGGCCATTCCCAACATCAACTTGAGTGCATGTACCCAGTACCTCGGAGCACAGACTCGAATGCTGTTACTCGCAGCTTGCAGATGCATACGCGTGGGGGCTGTATATCTTCACGGATAAAGGGTTCGATATCTATTACTCGAACCAACCAATATGCCAACCCCGCTCTCCTGAGTCCGCAGTTTCGAGTCCGCGCCTTCTCTTTCTGTCTAGCTAGCCGCGACCCTAGTTATCCGAAGCTGGACCAGACGTGATATCGCCACAGAGCATCTGACACGCTCACTCTGGCCCACGAATCACCTGCTGTCTACTGATACCGAGCCCTGTTTCAACCGCAACCTGGGGTCTGGCTAGTCAAATGAAGAACCCCGACTTGACCCGCAATATCGACTCCCCCTCCTTTGGCTTGAGAATAAACGAGAATTGCTTGCATGGATTGCATCTACGCTGCCGTGGATGACCGGCTCGCCAAATCTGACATACCGACGAGTCGCTGATGGACGACTTCCAACGCTACCATGAAGATCTCCACCTTCAACGCCTATCTGAATAACCAACATGTACGTGTCAGAGAGCCCGTGTTCGTTGGATCCTCTTGGTATCATCAGCCATGACCCTCTATTATACGCAAAGGGGCAAGGTGTGCATTAAGATATCGCAAACGGATGATATTACGATGACTATCGTTACATCTAGTTGAGTAAGGGGATCTGTCTAGGCAGGAGCCCAGCCGGGGTTGTGCCACTACTCCTCTTGTTGCTTCTCAGTACTTCAGTTCGAAACCCGTCATGTTTCCGTTCACAATCTCATAGAACCTTCTGGCCCAGGTCTCGAACTCCCGGCTAAGCTCGATCTCCTGCTCTCCTTCAGCCACACCAGCCAGATACATCAAGGCGTCCACAACTGCAACAGCCGGAATTCCATGAGCAAGATCTATGCTCAATTGGGAGCCTTGCAGAGTCATCCAGTAGCCATGACTTTCAAGAACTTTGACGGCACAGCGCTTGAGCTGGCTTCTGTTGCGATTCTGGCAGTATGTCTGGCAAAGCCACTGCCAGATGTCGCCCATACCAAGGCAAGGTAGACGATGCATCAGATTGTCAGCATACACCTCCTCGAGGTCCTCTGCAACAATCTCAGCCATTGCGATCAGCTCTGAATCGGCAGCGAGGATTGTATCCAAGGTTCTGTCTGCAACGAATGCCACAGAAGTCTCGACATGTTCAGCAAGATCGCGGATCTTCGCCATGAAGCTCGCCTCTGATGTGCAGAGAAGACAGTCGCATTGGAAACGCCAAGAGTCAAAAAGAGCCTTCTGACGGTCTGCTAGGAGTGGCGCAGGTTTTTGATAGGAGATGGTAATCTCTTCGCCATTCTTGATATCTCTTGCGGCTCTGAGAATGATCATATCACCGACAAAGCTTCTCACGGCGTTTGACAAGCAAGCGTGATTGGCGTTGGCGACGCGTATCCACAGGCCAGTCGATTTGGGGCTTTCTCTGGTCATCATCGCCGAGGTGCCGTATGCGTGTGATTCACGACCCACGGTGTAGCTGAAGCCATTCAGATCGAGGATCCTTGAGACTCTGAAGGTGTCGACCACCGGAACACCATCCATGATAGGAGCAGGGATGGGCGAGGTATGTGGTTCTCCGGCGTATAGACCAAGCAAGTCTTTGCTCTGCGAAGGATTGTCGACCACCTTCTGGACGCTGTCGAGCCATACTGGCACAGTCGATCTTGGTGTGCGATCACTGGGGTGTGCGGCCATAAACGCCTTCTCACACAGGATGAGATCGCCCATGCGCAAGTCCTCGGTCGCGAAAAGTCCACGACCACGGTCTTGAGTCTGACGCACTTCCGTCTTCGAGATGAAGCTGGCGCGATCGGCAAAGAAGCTATTCTTGGTAACCTCATCGATCATCTCTGCGAAGTCGTATGCTCCTTCCCGCTGTTCCAAAAGACGCTTTCTTGTCTTGTTCAGTTCTTGGTGGCATCGCATGTCAGTCGGAGCAAGCATGAGCATGCGCTCGTAGGCGTTGAGAGCATTAGCATAATGTCCAAGCTGATAGTTAGCTCGACCGCGGCAGAACCAGGCTTCTGCGTCTTCGGACTTGGTTATGTCATCCTGGCCATTGGAGATCGACTTGAAAGCGTCCAAAATGTATGCATCATAGCGACTCAGATGGAGGTCAGCCAGCGAGCGAATGCGATATAGGTCGCGCATCGGGTTGTGCATGCCCTCGTATGCCTCCAGGTCCACGCGGGCAAGGCCACTGGTATGACTGGAAACACAAATCAGTCGTCTCTCTTTGGATACGGGCAAGTCAAGTACTGGTTATGAAAATGCACGATGTACTTGACATCAAAGAAGTTGTCCAAAGAGATTCGATGAACAAGTCGCTCTCTTTGGATGCTACTCTGTGGCTCAAAACAATCGTGCATTTCAATGGTCATGCGAAAAACATGTTGTGCAGTTCGGAGTGGGTAGTTGGTACTTACCAGCGGTGTGCTTCCAGGTACTCTTCCCTCACAATGGCTCTATCACCTTCGAGCTTCCAACTCAGAGCTGTCATTTGCGTCTCTTCACGATTCTGCCACTGCTCGGGACACAGCTTGTGGGAATGGTCCAATACCACCATGTCTGACGGGTGGTCGACCCGAAGTGCGTACCGACCGTCCTCTTCCATGCGGTAGAATGGCTCCTTGATCGTAACCACAGAGCCTTCCGGCAGGACTTCGAAGGCACGAAAGCACTCTCTGGTGTGGTGGACAACCAGTCTGTCGACATCTCTGGTCTCATCTTCGATTGCAGCCACGACAGCTGACTTGCGAAAGGGTTGGCAGAAGACGCGCAGGAGCAAAAAACTGCCACGATGGTGGGTTTCAAATTTGAGATCCTTCAAGAAGATCTTTTTTAATTGGGCCAGAGGAAGGTAGCAAGGCCTGTAGAAGTCCTCGGGCACAGGACGAGCAATCTGTCTTGTCACAGGACAAGAAGGTAGAGGTCGCTACGACACACCGGTCAGTATCGAGGTGAGTTATGAGTGCATCTCCATCTTCTGCTTACATTGGTAAACTCTTTCGTGAGTTGCTCGCGAGACTGAGAAACTCTGCGAAGATCTCCTGCTTGTCTGAGTCTTCGTGCCAACATCTCATCTTTCAGGACAGACTTGTGATAGGCGAGCGGGTCTTCTTCCATGGTTGGACGTCGCGTCGGGATGTTACAAGGTTGATTGCTTGGTGAGGGACCCGACTCTAATAGAAAGAAATGTTTGCATAGAAGACAAGCACCTTGTGAAGAGAGAAGAGACACGTTCACTGCGGTCCTGGATTATTCGACGGTATCGTCGCTGCCTTGGTCGTCCGGCCGAATGTCGTTTGCGATGGTTCGATTGGAGGATTACTTTTCACTATTCTTAACAATTCGACAGAGTCCGAATATCTCGACGACTTCGTGGACAGTACAAAGATGATCGTTGGCCAGGTTTTCCGTCACATGTGAGTTCTTGGAGCTCATTGGAGCTCGTCGTTCGATGTTGTGGTATATCCACCGATGTCTCTCGCTCCAGCCAGAAGGACAGTGGTTCGACCACCCCTAAGCGATGCCACACGCAAACACCATCACAATGGTATAGGAATAATCACAGCGATAGACCGATGCCCATGAACAGCATGGCAATGCCGTGCTTCTTCGGAACTTGTAAGTATATATTTTTTCATTGTTTCCTTGTCCAATACTTTGTTTGCTCCATCCGAGCGTTATCACTGTCCGCTCGCTCTTTTGTTCGATTCTCTCTTCTTTGCCTTTGTGGTCGCATCCTGAGTAGCTGGTCTTTGTTTCGACTACACAAACTGCAAGAGATGCGTGTAGTAACCTGATCGCACGGTTTCATTCCCTGACAGCCCTCAAGGACGGGATCGTATGGCGGTAGAAGCAGTCCACAACAAAGCACTGTAGGCAAGTCAGTGATCCGATTCTGGTGAGAGAAAAAAATGAGACCTACGTCGCACTGTCCGAATGGTCGTCGTGAGCTCCTCCATCTTCAACATCATCTGAGGATGACGGGCCCGAATCACTGTCTTCATCGTCGTCTTCTTGATGAGCACCCTCCTGAGCTTGCTCATCGTCATCTTCCTCATCCTCGCCCTTGCTCTGGTCCTCCTTGCACTTCCTGATGGCGCGCTTGAGATACAACTCAAACTCTTTGTGTTGATACTCTGGCTCCCGAGCATCCAAAGGCTTCAACACAGCCTTGCGTGAAGCAACCAGCAGAATCTCAAGCAACTGCAAAGGAAGCTGTCCTGAGTTGATACCGTAGCAAATATCTCTGTGCAGAGACAAAGCATAGTCTCTATCCTCAGCCGTAAACACATCATTGTGATCAGCATGACGGAAATTAAGCCTTATCAACCCCACATTGATGAGCTGAGCCAGAGGAACAGCGACAGAGAAAGGTAACGCGCCAGAGTTGATTTGATCGGTGAGGGAGTAAAAGTAGCAGGGTGGGCATTGGCAGGATTGTCTGTCTGCCCACCAGCCGTTGGTGGGTGGCTTTGTGAGGTTTGGCCAGCCGGTGCAGGGTTTGACTTGGGCTCCTTGGATGAGATCGGGAATGAAGGTTCGGGGTGGGTGGGGTTGGTGGTTGCTGAGGTAGTGAGCTAGGTCGGCGGTGTCTCTGTGGGCGATGGCTTTGATGATGACCATTGTTGGCTTTTCTTTGTTCGTGGTTACTGTGTTGAGATCGTGGTTGTATGAGTGGATAGATAAGAAAGACAGTTGAGGTAATTCTCAGATTCAGTGAAGCTTCTGTCTTTGTATACGCTTTAAGTGGTCATGATGCCAACAAAGTGAAGGCAAAGCCTGCTGGTTCTTCTTGTTGCTTGGTAGTACACATGGTTGATTGAGAATGAGGAGAAGGTAGCAAATGCTTGCTCATGGAGGACGTGCAAGAACAGGTTCGAATTCTTGGACCCGGTACATGATTGGACGTCAGGACTGCAGTTACTCGTGTGACTGGATGAAGTAGGATGCACATGTGTTTTACTGATGCTAGAGATACCATAATACTCTGCTTGTAAGAGCTACATGATTCGCTGCATGCAGTGTATACCGAGATTTGGGTACTTTAGGACTGTATGCATTGAACACAAGTCTATCAAGAGTTGGTAGTTCTTGAAAACAGGTGGCTTTGATGTTGGCAGTCGGAGGGGTGCAGAAAGGTGGATGTTCGCTGCGGGCAGCCGAAACGCGGGCCGGGTTCGGAGTTGGAAGCGGTGACGATGATGTTGGAGGGGCATGCGCTTTCAACAACTTTGTTGATTTGATCTTTGTCCCAAACACAACCATCATGGCACCCAAATTCTTGACTGGCGACAAAGCCGGTATTGACGAGTTCCTCAACAAGTTCGATGTATGCTTAGATGCTTGAATACGGACGAACAACGTACTGACTACATGCAGGTCTTCCTATTCGACTGCGATGGTACGCAATTGCCCCGAAACTCGATCACTTATACATCGAACATGACGAACTGCAATCGAACGAATCTACCGAGACTGATGATACGAGAAGGATAGGCGTGCTGTGGTCGGGCGATCATCTTTTCGAGGGCACCAAGGAGACTATCGAGATGCTCAGAAGCAAAGGTCGGTACATACTGGTCGCAAGAGGAGGAGACAACCATACTGAGTTGGATTTACAGGCAAGCAACTGGTCTTTGTGACCAACAACAGCACAAAGTCGCGCGCAGACTACAAAAAGAAGTTTGATAGCATGGACATTCCTTGCAAAGTGGTACGTTCGGCGTACTATCCTGTTAGTCGAACTGAGCTGATGGTATACAACAGGAAGAAGTCTTTGGCTCCGCCTACAGTGCAGCCATCTACATTGCTCGCATTCTCAAGCTCGAGGCGCCCAAGAACAAGGTCTTCGTTCTCGGAGAATCAGGCATCGAGGCCGAGCTGGCATCTGAGAGTGTCCCATACTGCGGTGGTACCGATCCCAACCTTCGTCGCGAAATGAAGCCAGAAGACTTCACCAACATTGCTAATGGTAGTGCTCTCGATCCTGACGTTGGAGTTGTGTTGGCCGGTCTCGACTTCAACGTCAACTACTTGAAGCTGAGCATGGCATACCACTACCTCCGCAGAGGAGCTGTCTTCCTTGCAACGAACACCGACTCGACTCTGCCCAACTCACACACTCTCTTCCCTGGTGCTGGATCAGTGGGTGCTCCTCTGGTTAAGGCTTGGGGCAAGGAGCCTCTGGCACTGGGCAAGCCTAGTCAAGCTATGATGGATGCGGTCGAGGGCAAGTTCCAATTCGATCGCAGTCGTGTTTGCATGATTGGAGACCGTCTCAATACAGACATTCAATTCGGTATTGAGGGCAAGCTTGGAGGTACATTGGCCGTCCTGACTGGTGTGAGCAAGAAGGAGGAGTTCCTGGCTGAGGACGCTCCTGTGGTTCCATCGGCCTATGTCAACAAGCTCGGTGACCTCTTGGGTTAGATAATCGATAGAGTATCATGTATAGAGAGCGAGCATTACACTATGCAAATTAGTGCAGACGGTTCATGACGCGCCTTCCTCGTTGATTGGTTTCTTGGCATAACGCGTCGCGGTACATCGAGAGCGTCGCGTCTCCAATGCAGAAAGAGCGACTCTGGTAATCACAATTATACCCAAACAATAGATATTCAAGATGTTGGCAGCTAGACCGGTAGCACGACTTGACAACAAGCGACGAGCGGTGCTCGATCCTCGCAAGAGGCAGTTTGCAAAGTCACAATGGCAGGAGCAGAGTTACGAGCATGCCATGAACTTCTACAATCTGCCTCCCACCGGCGACATTGCCCTTGAGCAGTTTGAAGAATGGGGCATTGCTAGACTGAAGGGTACGCTCCATATCCACCATCAACTGTCCATACGCTAACATGTCATTTCACAGTGCTCGCCGAGCTCGAATCATGCCAATTCCGCAACCGCAGCGCCGAAGAAACCTCTACATACATGAAGCCCATTCTGGACAAATACCTACGCCTGGATCAGAACTCATCAAGGTCCACAGAGCACGAATTCCAACGCAAGCGCGATCACTACTCACATTGGACTCTACGTCTTGCCTTCTCCGCAACAGACGACCTACGAAAGCGCTTTGCTAGACTCGAGACCCAGCTCTTCCGCCTCAGACTCAACCAGAACGATGCACGAGAACGCAGAGACTTTATCCAAAGTCTTAACATGAGCTGGGAGACGGTATCCGATGACGAAAAGGCCCGTATGCTGGATGATTTGAAGAGTGCCACTGGCATCTTCAAGAACGAGGAGGAATCGTGGTTCAAGGTTGACTGGGAGAATGTCCCTGAGCTTGTCGAGCAACGTAAAGTTCTCCTCAAGATGGGTAAAGCCTATGTACACATGCGTGAGCAAACGAGCATGGTTGTTGGAGAGTTCAGCAGACAACTCGAGGCTGGTCTGGAACTGGCTGCTCGTGCCCTGCCTCGTATGGATGAAGACAACCGTCTCTCCCCCATTCTCACGCATCTATCCAAATCATTCGCCTCGCCAGATGCCCAATACAACGCCGACGCCTCCTCCATCTCCGACACAACCGTCATCACCGCCAACATGATCGACGCCCTGGCCTCCCACTTCCCTCTCTGCATGCAGAGTCTACACCGCGAGCTACGCAAAAACAGCCACTTGAAGCATTTCGCCAGACTGCAATACTCTCTCTTCCTCAAAGGCATCGGTCTCGACATGAACGAGTGCATCGTGTTCTGGCGCAAAAGTTTCAAACTCATGACCGACGACAAGTTCAAGAAAGAATACCTCTACAACATCCGTCACGCTTACGGCGACGTTGGCGGTGACTCCAACAGACGCGGCAGAGGATACACACCTTACTCGTGCCAGAAACTCATCACCGACGTCCCCAGCAGTGGTCAAAGTCACGGATGCCCATACCGCTGGTTCAGCCAAGATAACCTTATGGGTTTACTCCAAGCTACCGGCGTCAACGACCGCGAAGTCCTCAAATCAGTCAAGGAGGATGTCACAAAGACTCGCTTCCACATTGCTTGCAATCGTGTCTTTGAACACCAGCACAAGAATGAAATCAAGAAGGTCAAGGATGCTTCGTTGTGGCCGCAGAGTGAGCTTGATACCATCACGCATCCCAACACATATTTCAAGCGCAGCTTCATGCTCAAGAACTTGAACAAGTTCCAGAGTGGGGATATGGGTGTAGACGGGCCTTCGCAGACCTCGCAGGGTTAGTCAACATTTTCTCTGGTGATCGTTGTTGTTATTTATGAGCGTTTTGGTTTGGGTTTGAGGGGAGGGAAAGAAACAGTGAAAGAGCGTATTTGGCGTTCGATGGCGTTATAAGAAAGACAGCGATCTTTGCTTTTCTCCCAAATGACATTCTTGTAGAAGTTTAGGTAGATACGCCAATCTTGAAATTCATGAACAACCTATCTATGATTGAGTGCTCTGCTGGGAATGTAGATACAGTTTCTCTTGGTTTACTCTCTGCCTGTCATTGGCAGATTCACGATATCTAGGTAGCTATCCAGTGGAGAAATTGGGAAAAGTATGTACAAAAGATGTGAGAAATGTTCCGCAGACCTAACAAGATCGAAGACCGTCCTTTCTGCAGAAAGGTTCGCTATATCTGATGGTACCAGTCATCTTTTTGTGGTGCCGGAAGGGAACGAGAACATGTCGAGAAGTGATTTGGTCGTTTCCACCGCACTGTTTTTCCGCCTTCTGGAAACGGTCATGATGTCGAATCCACAACAACTTGTATGGCCATGTTAAATCATCGTTCTTTGCGAAAGTCTTGGTGATTTACATTGAGTGCTGCGACACCTGTGTGCCTAAAGACATGTCCAGGTTTGGCAGAGGCTGATAAAGTGGAACGATCCGTATCGTCGACCATGTGTTTGTGCATGGATACACGGCCGCTAATCGTGGATCTTAGTGCAACTTGTCTTAGTGGTGCTCGATGGGCAAGCTGAAAAGTGTTGCCCAGATCTTTGCGAACACTGACTTGGATCCATGCCGACCGTTCGGGATGTTGGGGAGGCTCGCGGAGTTCGGAAGTGTTGGGGTGGCTCGCGGAAGTCTCTTTTATGTTCTATGGAGCGTACACCGATGGTCGCTCAGTCCTCTTGTGAAGTTGGTCATCGATGACTTTCGAAGAACAGTGATAGAGCTGAGATTCGGCAGGCCAATGTTGCGTGCGTCAGAGATCTTGTGGTTTCCCGAATCCAGTGTGCATGTCTTCAAAAGAACATTTGATAGAGCGCCTCTTTGTCTTTGAAAATCTTTCTGCCATACATTGAACCTTGCGAGTCGGTCTTCCAAGCAATTCTCAAGAACTTCTCGGCTCTTCTCAGAGAAGCTGGACCGAGGCCTTGATGGAATTGCGGCAAAAGCGAGATAATGTGCTCTTGTGTTGCTAGATCCGTGGCTGCTGTACCAACGACAAGCAACGGCCATAAGTGATTGTTGATCGTATGTTCATATTCAATGAGCTGGTCTAGGAGCTGTAGAGTTTCGGTGATGAAAGCATTGGTGTCGAAGGACAGTATAGAGCTATCTTCCTGAGCGAGTTGTGTCGCTAGATGAGAACATGCGCACCAATAAGCCTGGGCAAGTAACACCAAGCGTGTCGGTGGCAAATCGAGGTGTGTTGATGGTGATTCTTCCTGGCAAGCAGGAGCGGTCCATGACGAAAGACGAGCAATAATGTTTTCCACCTCTTGGTGATCTTCGATGTCCAGACATTGTTTGTGGGTGAAAAATGAGACTCTGTAGACCAGATCCGCTAGCTCGGGGCCACCGAACCCGATCCAAGGGCTATTGCGCCAGTTGCAATCCATGCCCAATTGTTCCAACGCTGACGTAAGTGTGCCTAGTGCCTCCGATATATGTGTCAGTGGTAATTGTGAATCTGGTTGGAAGAGATGATTGTTGACGGTATGCATGATGTAAGCTTCCAGCACCAATATCTCGTGATGGCTCATAGGAGCTTTGTCTTTGACAGTCATGTTGAAGAGCTCGTGTGCCCCGCGGAGATGGGCCTTCCCGAGAGCGGACTCTCCATCCTTGGATTGGAATCCCTATATCGTGAGTCAACGGTTGATGATCGCATCTTGTAACATCGACCTTACCTCGAATAAGTGCAGGAGCAGAACTGTTTCTCTTTTCCACATATCATCAGTCTGCTGGCCATCTTGAAGAGCTTGACTTAGACCGCTGACGGCACTATCATAATGTCTAATAGCTTTCTCCTGCCAGTAGGGCATTGAGCGAGAGAGCGCTATGACACTGCACGCAACCCAGGCATGCAGAAGAGTCGGGTGTTCGAGAGCTAGAGGAAGACTACGCACAACGATCGAGTCGTTGAAGTCGCTCTCGAGACATAGAATCTGGTTTTGAAAGGCCGCAGAGATGCTCAAAAATGCTTGCGGTGATAGATCGCTGTGAGACGTTACTAAAAGCCCACTTGATGGAAAGCTAGCCCTGTCCGTACGGTGATATGTTGGTCACAACATCTGGTATACTCCAAGAGCAGAGATTCTCGAATCCACGATCCATAGGATAATTCGCACTCGGACTATTGAATGGCTCAATCGTTGTCACTGAACGTGACAAACTCCAGGAAGTGCTTGTAGAACTGCTCGAAGTACTTGGTGTCGGTGAAGATTCAGGTTCCGACTCCTGAGTTGAGGTAATTTTTCGAGATCGATTTTGACGCCCTTTGTGGCCGTCTGACCATACACACTCATCTTGGCCATAGCTGTTTCGACACCTTCCACATATTGGCTTTGTCAGATCGCATTTCTTCTTCTTCCGTCGACCTTCGGGCCCGCCACACGTCAGCACTACGATGGTTTGGAACATTGCGTGCAAAACTCACAGGGCAAGCAGCTGATATTCAGTCCACTCGATCTCGGCCGGGGCTTGGTTTCTACGAGACCTTGGCTTGTATTTGAGAATCTGGTGAACATCGCATATCAATTGAGAGGACGCGAAAGAGCGTTGTCGACCCTGCTCAATTGCTATCGCCTGTCAAGCAAGACAGGTGCGGGGTGAAGGATTGATAGCGTCCGAAGCAAAAGAGTCCACTGAACATTTCAATGTGGTCTCGTCATGTTGTCCTGGATTAGAAGAGGCAAGTATAGAGAAGAATGTATGCGAGAAGGATAAGAGAAGCTTGGAGATCGCTCTTGCTCAAACGATTGACTTGCTGCGGGAAAGACCCTGACGTATGATAAGTCGACCCGAAGGACACCTCGGTTACTAAATCAGGCAGGTATAACCTGCTAGTCCATCGAGCGATGATCCCGTGCCCTAGACAAGTATATATAAGTCTGCATTGCGTCCCCCTTGTGCCTGCAAAATATCATTCCTCTCCATTTACAGCATGTCTGCTCAAAATCCACAAACAGCCTGCCCTGGGAGTGCCTATTCCGACCGATCGATCGAAATGCGCACACCTTCTATGAAATTCATATACCGCCTCGAATGCGAGATGGCGAAAGACGACCACGTCGTAGGGGCTCAAACTGGCACAAGCAACGTGAGAGTCATTATGCCCATCGTCGGCGGCACCGTCAAAGGCCCCAAAATCTCAGCCATCATAGAACACATGAGTGGAGCAGACTGGGGTCTTGTAATTGGAGGAACAGGGGTAAGTCACACAGATTACCATCGCTTATCTCTCACTGATATCACCGGATAGCTCATGAAACTGAATGCTCGCTATACGCTGAAGACTGACGATGGACACTATATCTATGTGGTCTCAAAGGGGATCTTCAAGCCTGGCCCTGGTGTGAATATCAATCCTGCAACCCGTACCCGGATGACTCAGGATGAAGTGGAATGGTTCACTCGATTGCAATTCGAGGCTTCTGGACCGTATGACTGGATGAACAGCGTTTTCGGTATAGGTGTCCTCGCGATGGATGAGAGCAGGATCCTGATAGATGCTTATGAGCTGACAAACTTTATGTGAATAAAAACATCCTCCCCTCCATGTATGCACAAGTCTTTCTTACACGACGTAGAATGCCAAAATTGTGATCCGACAGCAATGTCTTTATACAGATCGCTCACACATTGTTCATCTCATGCCTGCTTGTTGAAAAAATCTCTCGTATCTGAGCGAGGTATGGCCAGAACAAACCCGTCGCCTCATGAGTGGTTGAGGATGCTATCCACAAGACCAACAATCTCTGCCAGTGCTTCATCCTCTTGCTTCATTCCAACAACCTGTACAGACAATGGCGCGTCCTTGTATGTCTCAGGAGAATCATCTGAGAGAGAGCAACTGTCAGCGGAACATCCATGAGAACTGCGCGCGATCACTCACATAGTTTGTAATTTTTCAAGTCTTGTTCGCCGTATAAGGCCGAGTTTTCACCATCAGCGACATCAGATTCGCGGACTCTGCCAGTAGGAATGATTGTCGCGGGGTAGTCCAGGAAGTTCCAGAGCATGGTATAATTGATAGGACCCCATTCGTCGAAGCGCGTCGCTGTTTGAGGGGCTCCAGGTAGTATGATAGCATCCAATTCGTTCTCGAACCAGAACTCGTGGTATGCGGCCTGTAGCTTACGTCTGCCGGCAGTCAAGTCCATATAGCCTTGCAGACTGCTTTTGGGAATAGCAGCAAGATTGACTCTCTTGACAGACTCGACTTCCGGCTCTTTGCCTTCTTTGATGAGATTTTGAACAAACTGTGGAGCATGTGTGTTAAATACTGCTTGAGAACGGGTCAAGTTTGCTTACCTCGCAACCATCAACTGCAAACATGCCGTACGTTATACCCACTGCAGCAGGAACGTGAGGCAATCTCAACTCCACAACGTCTAGGCCTGCATCTCGTAGCTTCTGTGCTGCCTCCCGGATAGTACGGCGTACAGGAGGGAAAGGTGTGTAGACACCGTCATCGAGGACAAGACCTATGCGTGGTTTGCGACTGCTCTGATGGCCCTGCCAGCGAAGATGCAAGCATGACCCGTCATAACGCCACGCTTGAGCACTCATGATCGTCTTCATGAAGAAAGCGCAAGCTCTCGACGATGTCGCCATAGGACCAGCCACGACTTCGATACCAGGCATCCCAGGATCCTCTGGTGATTGCTGGCCATCGAAAGGCACGATGCCAGAACTGGGGCGGGCGCCGTAGATACCGTTGCAGATGCTGGGAATACGGATACTGCCTGCAATATCGGTGCCAATTCCCAGAACACTACCTCTCATTGCGATCAGCGAGCCCTCACCTCCTGAAGAGCCGCCTGCGGTCAAGTTGAGATTAGAAGGGTTGAGCGTTCGTCCAAAGACGTTGTTGTCCGAGTCTGCTGTCATCATGGTCTGTGGCACATTCGTCTTGCAGTAGAGCACAGCTCCAAGATCCAGTAGCAACTTCGGTAGCGCTGAGTACTCGGTGGCTGGCTTGTTTGCAAAGTATGTCATGCCAATAGTCGAGTCAAGGCCCGGGATGTTAAACGAGTCTTTGAGGGAGATTGGGAGCCCATGTAGAGGTTTCCATGGAGCTGAAGGGTTACTAGCGCGTTCCTGGTCGAGTTGACGAGCTCGTTCGATTGCATCTTCAAAGAAGATCTCAGTGAGGCAGTTGGTCTGAGAGGAAAATTAGCTACGAAGCGGAGGGAGAAATTGAGCAAAGCTTACCAACTGTTGTGCGATGGCGGCACGCTTGCAGAAGGCCACAGTAACTTCCTCTGCAGTGTATTCTTGCTGGCATATCTTTTCGACGAGATCCACGGCGTCATTATCTTCAGTGATACCGATCTCTCGTTCGGTGAGTATGCCACAAGTTTTGGGCACTTGAAGAACATTGTTTCCTAGGGACAGCTTCTTCGAGATCCTCCAGTCATCTCCGATGAGACGATCTCTCTGTTCACACTTGGCCCGAGAGACATCCACGTATGTTTTGTCGCCAGCCATAGTGTTTCTTGCAACGATGTATAATGGTACGGAAATCAGAATGAAGTAGAGGGTGCGCAAGGTAAGAATTGGCCAGCTCTAGCCTTATATTGAGATCATGAGGGGATTGTAGATATGCCTAGAAGACCTCGCTATCTTTCAACAGCGGTTCTGCTCCGCTTCGGCAGTTGAGTGTTTTGATTCCAGACATGTCCGTATCTCGTTCGACGTGAGGGGTTAGTTATCGCGTGACGAAAGGCGCTATTTCCTCATGAAGACGTCCGCCTGTATATCCACCGGTTGGCGAAGACAAAAGACAAAAGTTTATCGGTCGCGAGTGTCAAACAAAGCGCGGGGTTTGCTGATCGCAGAAGCTAAGGAGGAGGTCACAAACCGGCGCTCCATAGACCTTCGGGGAGCAGCATTGACGACTGTGATGACGCTCAACTGCTATGGCACTCTCAAGAGTGATTGGAGAGTCCAATCAAGATAGATCCCTGCTCACCACTCGCACAAGTTTCCGAAAGTACGGTGCAACCTCACAAATCTGCTACGCAAAACATCAGCGATGCTGCGTCGAAGGCAGCGGATCATCCCCAGAGCTTGGCGACCGACAGTCCTCCTTAACCATCACACTAAAGGGCGGTGTTACTCGATTGGGAATACATAGCCGTTGCTGTCCACGCATCTTATCTGGCGCGGCCCTCGAGTTCAACAAGCCACCTTGTGCATCTTCGAGATACTGCCACACCTTGACAGAATGTAGTATCAATCAGCTGCGGCGAACCACCGCCATCGGCGGAACTCTCATCCTCGTTGATAGCTGCCGCTGATCCTGAACTTGATACCCTATACTTCATCTATCATTGAACTCTTGACTTGGGGGTCATACATAAGACCACTCGATCGTCTTCACAGATCATTCCTTTCGGATACCAGACTTGTATCTTCATTGACTTGTACCTCCACTCTCAAACTTCTATCGACTTGCACACCCAAGTCCCATACCCTCTCTTCTCATGGAGTCTGTTCGACAAGACATCCCTGACTATGATGTGGTTCCCGGTACAGTGTACCTAGTGCAAGGTGCACACCAGAATGGTTTCTCGTCGAAGGACATCATCTTGATGCCTACACCGTCAAGTGACCCTCGAGATCCTCTCCGTTGGTCCAAATGGCGAAAGTCATATCACCTTTTCCTCCTAGTGTAAGCGGCTCCATCAACTTGGACTGGAAACTCATAGCTAACACCTGCCCAGGTTCTACAGCGCGACTCTTGGAGCCATCACCAACGGTGACTCTGTCGTCTACCTCAATCTGTTGCAGATCTACCACACCGGCATCAACCAACTGAACTATGCAGGCGCCGTCATGTTGCTGCTACTCGGAGTCGGAAACGTCTTCTTCGTGCCATTGTCAAACAGTATGTGACCAGTATACCTCACGTGAGAGCTTATCACTGACGTCCATGCAGAGTTCGGTCGACGATCCGTATACATCTGGACGCTCCTTCTGGTTTTCGTGTCCGAGATTTGGATGGCGTTCTCGAAACAATACGGCGAATACTGGGCGGTCAACATCCTCAGAGGACTTGGATCGGCTCCTTTCGAGGCATTGCCCGCCATCTCAATTGCAGACATCTACTTCGCCCATGAGCGTGGTGGTAAGCTGGGTGCCTATGTCTTCGGCCTGGCCTTTGGTAGCTTTGTCGGTCCAGTGTGCGGTGGCTACATGGTCGTTGGACAGTCTGTTCGTTGGATGTATTACTGGGGGGTGATAGTGATTGGATTCTTGCTGGTGCTGTTCTACTTCACTCTGGAAGAGACCCACTTCATCCGGCCTTTGGACACCCACGATGAAGCTCTGGTTAGCACTACCGACATGCTCCAACTTGACAAGACGTTGACAAACAAGTCCATGGCCAAAGAGGCCGACAGCCAGAGCACACACCAGCATGCCGAAGCTATCGTCGGAGAAGTCTTCGACGCAGAAGGATTCAAGATCCAGTACAGTCTGTGGAAGACATACCCCACTACTTGGACTGCCGTATTCACCGAGTGGTGGATGCCACTGAAGTGTTGCAGTCTTCCAGCAGTCGTCTGGTGTGGCATCAACTACGGCACATGTGTCAGCTGGCTGGCAGTCATGGGTACGACCGTCGCTCTGATCTTCGCACCACCGCCATACCTGTTCTCAAACAGCGCCATAGGACTGGTGTGGTTCGCACCACTCATCGGGTCTTTGATCGGCGCCTACTTCTCAGGTCCGTTGAACGATCGCCTCACAGTATACCTCAGCAACCGCAACCGAGGTTGGAGAGAGCCAGAGTATCGTCTTTGGGCTTTCATACCCAGTGCATTCATCATGCCAGGAGGCTTGATCATGTATGGTGCCACTGCCGCTCATGGACTGCCTTGGATCGCTCCCGTGGTCGGCATGGGTCTCGTTGGCTTCGGCCTCAGTGTCGGCGGCACAGTGACCATGAGTTACATCCTCGACTCGTACAAGGAGATTGACACGCAGGTCGTGACCACCATCATTCTCATCAGAAACATCATCGGGTTTGGCATTTCCTTTGGCATTCAATCGTGGATCCAGGGCATGGGGTTGCAGAACACTTTTGTGTTTGTGGGTTGCTTGAGCTTTGCGGTCACTATGTTTGCAGTCTTCTTCATCATGTTTGGAAAGAAGATGCGAAAGTGGACTACTTCGCGATACCAGCATTTGATCAAGACCAAAGCGATGTAGGCCGTCAGTATGGGATGGAAGATGATTCCTCACAGCAGTCGAAGGGGTCGTTGATGTATGTACATGTTGATATGATTTGTTATGACCTACTCTATTTCTTAGCGAGCACCTTGCAGTCGCATCGTCGTGAGCTGTTGTGCGCGTCGTCCTGGAACATCCACGTCAACATTCTTTCTCTCATGAACAGACCTTCCGCGTCGCGAGACACGACTATCATCGTCTACGAACATGCAGGCAAAAGATAACAGTAAGAAATTAGAGATCGTATAGATATGACTGTCGAGAAAAGGACAGGCGAAGTTCTCCCCGAGCTCAGCTGCCGGCGACGCGACGGAAGAAGCCTGTGGTGTGACATCTCGCATCACCTCACTCATCACCTGCCTTCCTCGATCGCATACCATCTACGGCAACAAATGATTACCGCGCGGCTGTTGTCATCCCGAGAACTTCCACAACACGAACTCAAGTCATGCGAACCAGATTCTGTTGATCTAGCTCTACACTTCTAGGTTTGTTCAAGAGGGCATCGGCATGATACGGCAAAGGTGAATCCTACGACGGCGTGATGATCAGACACTTGTAGTCTCGTGGTCTCAAGAGCCCTATATTGTATACTCAGACAGGCAAAGTTGGTTGAAAGGATGAACTGGGTTGGCGATTTGATATCTCGGAAGGATATATAGAGTCAATGTATAAGTAACAAGCATATCATTCTGCTCTTCCCAGCACAAACAACTACACATATCAATCCACCAATCACTGCGACACATCTCCACTACACTCTGCCTCATATCAGTCATTCAATCTGAGACGAAAAAATGCTGGCCCAACGCCCCCTGTTTCAGCTCTCACGAGCAGTTCGAGCAACATCAACACGATCCCTCCACTCCACACCCAGGCTCCTCCAAACAGCAGCCAGAGAAGAACAAGCAGCCCACACAGCCACCCAACGAGTGCGATTCTGGATCAAGTCTCTACCAATAGAAACGTATCCATTGTGTAAGTTCTGCTTTCTTGCCGATATAGAGGTATAGTTGCTGATTGGTCATAGTCGTTGTCATGGGATTCTCGCTCAGTTTTGGAATATATTCGTTTGTGAGGCCGGCGTTGCAGGATCCTACTTTGAGATTGAAGAGGAGTATTGCGAAGGTTGCTGGGGGTGGTCATTGAGGACTGGACTCCAAGCAGGCTGCTGTTGAAGAGTGTCGAGTTGTTTTCTGTATCCTCTGGCGTGGCGTGTTCTCCTTTTTCAGTCTTGTTTGCTCGGCATGGTTTTACGTTGTCCAGGAAAGTGTTGCACCTTAATAAGAAGGACAGATTATCGAGTAGCCAGTAATCCAGATCTGCTTTGGTTGCTTTGACCCGAAGATCAATAATGACTGCCTAGTATTGACATCCTAATGCTTTCTCTCGCTGGTGTGAAACCCAGTCGAACGATTCGAGCCTGACCTCGTGTGTCCTCAATGCAAACTGCAGGTGTTCTCTGCCATCCCAAGAACGCCATCGCTGAAATCGTAACTCTTTCCTCTGCCGGTGGCCCTGACAATGCTCACAATCTCGTAGGACTGAGCGGCCTGTTGAATCCACCAACACGATTCATGTACTGTCTGTACTCTGTCTTCTTGTCCTTCCTCACGCCATACAACTTGTCATTTCCAGGCACTTTTGTATTCTTCGTGCTCTTGAAGCCCGCAAAGCCCATCAATCTCTTCATGGCAGTCTCCTCATCCTCATCAGGATCTATCGCCATAGCAGCAGGCTCTTCAGCCTTTACATTCGGCTTGCGAGGCTGACGCGAATTGGCTGCATTTGCACCACGAGGAGCGCGCGGAGGAGAGCGTTGACGTGCAGAGTTGTTGTTGTGAGAGGAGCGGGTTGGTGAGCGTGAGCGAGTGGGTCTGGAGTCGCGATCGGAGGTTCTGTGGGAGGTGTTGGCGCCGCCTCGGCCGCCGCCGCGGGAGGAGTGGGGAGCGCGATCGCGAGAATTGCTGCGGTCGCGGCGTGGTGGTCGGGCGTCGCGTGTGTCTCTTGGGTTGTGGTCGCGGCGGTCTGAGTATGGCCGGCGGTGGTCGCTTGCGCGTGGACTTGAGTCGCGAGGCGCCATTGTGGGTTTGCTGTAGTTGTGGAACAGTTTGCTTCGCGAGAGTGTGGATGGGCAAGAGTTGTGAGACGGGTGGATAGATAAGTCTGCGACGACGGAGATGGCGATGCGATGGTCGTTGTGCAAGGTGCTTCGGTTGTCGCAAGTGAGTGAGATTGTTGGTGCTTGATGTCACAAGAGCTTTGGAAATCT
>Ga0058697_10000261_pt1 | contig 25386 bp, 24 predicted proteins | sample AgamicAsMae_FD_66619 | JGI IMG/M metagenome (GOLD analysis project Ga0058697, IMG submission 66619) | Agave microbial communities from Guanajuato, Mexico - As.Ma.e | ecosystem: Host-associated > Plants > Phyllosphere > Phylloplane/Leaf | place: Guanajuato, Mexico | collected 2012-06-04
GCCTAGATTGCTGTGATGCAACTTTCGTTCGTCGTTTTAGGGCTCCAGCGTCAAGACCGTTGAAATCTCTCGAACGTGGGCTTCGAGCCGCATATCTCTACCGTCAAGCACATCAGAATCGTGCCTTAAAGTCGACTGTCATACATGGCTGGACTTGACGTAAGAATTCGTCTGCGGTATTCAACCAAGAGTACCATAATCTTTGGATTGTGGCAAGTTGAGAGCGCTGTATAGGCACGAAGAATGCGGTTAGAATGATCTCTAACCCAAGCCCTGGGATACGAACGGTTTACTACAACCGTTCCTGCACGAAAGAACAAAACACAAGGAATAAAGTATAAGCCTCCTTCTTTCTCGTATATAATCGATCGTCACTTGGCTATATTTCACGTTGACCGACGCGTCGTCCCCTTCTTCTCTCCAGCATCTCTCGTTTCACCTGACCCAGAATGTCTTTCCTCGCAAAATCAGCCCTTATCAATCTTCTAATCCCTCTGGTGTCGGCAGGCCCCTCGGGCTTCGGTCATGCCTTCAGTTCTGGTCCTACCGCTGATGGCAACTGGATTCGCACCGCAAACTCCACCTTGGTCGTCCCGTCTCCGCCTCTACCCCAAAAAGGCCTGTTGTCCCTCTGGGTAGGTATGGGTACCAGCAATGGTGATCTCATCCAAGCTTTGGTGGAAAGTTACAACGATGCCATCGACGATGGGTGTGGTGTGTTGAGTGGAGACTGGTGTGCTTGGACGAGTACATTAGTATCCACGGGCCAGCAGGGAGGCAGACAGGTGCTCGCGAACGTAGGAGATAAAGTCCAGATGAGTTGTGCGTAATGCTGTTCTCTTGTTGAATGTCTTGAATAGAAGTCGAATATGCTAACATGTATGTATAAGACATGTACAACGACAGCACGGGAAACTACGACCAATACGTCCTTGTGAATGGCGTGGCTGTCTCTACTTTCTCGACGTGTAAGCTGCACTCTTCTCTTCGTTCCTACTCCCTGACGACAGACTGACCCGAGTCACAGCATCAGGAAAAGCTCTGGGATGGGGCACCGCGGAAGAATGCAACCAAGCCGCCCCAGCCTACCCTTGCGGTCTTACACCTGCCCATGACTGGATAGACACCGTCCTCGTACTCGACCAGGCACAACCGGATTACTCCAACACCTTTGGCAAATTCGGCGCATTGGGGACCCTCTCCTCGTCCGACGGTGGCAAGACCTGGACTGGTGGCAAGATCACCATAGACGCTTGGAATTACACACCCATGTGTCCGGGCGATGACGGCTATAAGCTCACTACACTTGATAACAGTGTGTTCAACACCAGCTGTGGTTTTGACTTTGTGAATGGCGAGTTAGCGAGCAAGGCGCTAGGAAGTGTACAAGATTGCGTGACCTTCTGCGATGAGACTGAGAATTGTTTTTTCGCTGTATGGGATGGTACCACCTGTGGACTAAAGAGTTCGGTTGCAAACAAGGTGGCCAAGGAGGGTATGATTGCTGGCTCGTTGGTCTCGAAAGGTTGTTGATTAGCCATGAACATGCAAAGATGTGTTCCCTTGCCAACCAGACATAGGCAAGAGACAATTTACCTCCAGTTGGCGATCTCACACATGAGCATTGTGAATTGTGCCGCTTTGAAAGTCATTTCTCTCACTCATCACTAAAGGGTCGAATGATGAACAAGGTTCAGCGCATTAGGAATGGTGTCCAGACTTTCAAGGCACGAAGCGAATGACTCGGAAAAGCTCGTTGTGATGCAAGACATAGACGCCAACTGGTGTGTATGCGACGAGACGTCCTCATCTCGCATCGATGGTGCCCGGCGGATTCCAGCTCCGGGGCGCTTCTTGCAAGCGTATCGCGTATCGCTCAGCAGTCGGGATGTACCGTTCAAAACGAATACGCGTATTCTGAGAAGCATACACACGCCTTACGCTCTTTGTCCTTGTCCCTGCTCTCAACAGATTCAAAGGATCTTATCCGCAACATCCGAATGTCGACGAATTCCGTCGAGAAACCGCAGCGAACAAGACGTGCACACGCCAAGTCTCGACATGGCTGCCTTCAGTGCAAAAAGCGCCATCACAAAGTATGGCCTTTCTCTGTAAGAATGTAGCGCATGCGTCATTCTAACCATGTGTAGTGTGACGAGACATATCCCGAATGCAAGAGCTGCCTGAGATTCAAGTCGAGATGTAGCTTCAAGGATATGCCGTCCGAAAATCCTACCCCAAGGTCCCAAGCTGAGCCGACACCTGATGTCTCAAAATCAGACCATCATCTAGATCTAGAGTTGATGGCGAATGTCTTCGTCAACCCCATGAAGGATCTTTTTCATGATACAGACAGTATGGATCACGACTTCATCACAAAACACACAGCGCTTCTCTTTTCAATACAATATCTGCTGCACCAAGTGCTAGCTATGTCCGGTCTACAATTGTTCTCTCAAGACAGGTCAAGACCTGACGTTTATCTGCGAGCGTCGTACCACCAAAAGGAGGCGTTGATTCTTGCTCAACCGCATATTGGATCTACGGCTGAAGAACACAGTCTTGCGAAGTTCTTCTTCGCTGGTTATGCAGCGGTCTGTGCCTCAGCTGAGATGTTGTTCAGCCAAGGTCACGATCGTGACAATCTTATTGATGTGACGGTCCATTCGTGGGGACTTGCCAGAGGAATTGTGATTGTATCATCCACAGACTGGCCTCGAATCCAATCGTCGTGGGCATGGCCTGTAGTCGAAAAGCAAATCAGAGCCGGCTTTGGTTATGAGCCTAGCCCAACAGATATTCCGGCCTATCATATGGTCCGAACATTGACCTTTGGAGTTCATCCAGCGGAATCTAGAGCGCTTTGTCTCAACGCAGTCGAAAACACTTTCCGCTCAATCTCTCTACTGCAACAGTGCAAGGACAAAGAACTTGCCGTCAGACTGGTTTCCTCTTGGCCGATCGAAATCAGTCCAGGGCTTGATGATCTTGTCACTCAGCGTCATCCTGTTGCGCTGGTAATCATGGCGTATTACGCGTGTATGCTGCATCTTGTGTCTAAGTTGTGGTGGGTGGGCGATTGGCCACAGATGTTACTGCAACGAATAGTCAACACACTGGGAGACGAGTGGGCTGAATTTCTCCAGTGGCCTCTCGGAATTTTGTCGACGTCGGAACACAACGTCACCACACTGAACCGAGATCGAGAAGTGTCCACGCCGAGTGGCTGATGGTTGTGATTGCAGAGCTTGATTCTATCTATGTATTCGAATTGTCACTCTCTTCAATCAAGTTCGAACCATTGCATGTCGTGCTATAAGACGCGCGCCAGACCCAATCTTAGTCTCGCCCATCTCCGACATATCTTTACTGGATTCCAGGTCCAGTAAACCACTCATTTTCCGGGTACCGCCACGACCGTCAATCTCTCGCCCTCGTATCCATCAGCTTTTGTTCCTTCTCGAAGCTGAGTTGGAAACTGGGTGAAGTAGATGGCTGTGACTGCAAACATGGGGACTGCATCGAACAGATAAGCCGGCCACTCATGAGACATCAAGTATCCATCCATGCCTTCGCTGAACTCCACCAAGCGAAAGATAGAGCGAATCATGATGAGCGCACTAGTCCAATACAACATCTTCATGATCCTTGGCACATCTAGACCTCTCTCCATTCCATCCGCAGCCCTAGCTCTTATCCTGCGATGGAACATCACCGTTGTAGTCGAGAATAGTCCGAAGGACAAGATCTGAATGATCAATCCAATGATGATCAACGCCTTTGCCACTTTTGCCAGACTTGTCACCACCATCATACCGGCCGCACCGCCCTGAATCAAGAACGACAACACGTCACCAAGGACAAAGGCTTTGGTCAACCATCTTGCAGGGATGATCGAATATGCTTCTGCGTTGAGTCTGCGGACGAGCCGTCCGAAACACATGTACACGGACGCGGCGAAAAGGGTCGGTGCGACAAGGATCCAAGAGCTTTGGATGGCGTATCTCATCATTGAGTCTGTCCTGGCGTGAGCGCTCGCTCGTGCGGCGTAGCCTACAAATTCCACTGGTGTATAGTATGTTAGTGTCTTGGGTCAAGGGGAAGGGAAGATTTGCGAATATTACAGAAGCATCCGACACACATGGGAATGCAGAACCACATTCTTGCTTTCCATGTCTTCCAACCGTTGACGCAGGCCGCGGTGCCGAAGAGGAGGATGAAAATGACAGCCCCTGCGATTGACGGAACATATTTCCACAGGTAGTAGTCCCCGCGATAAGGCAAGAGTTTGGCCATTGATGGAGAGCAGAACACCGAGCAGTCGATAGAAGGATATAGAAAGTGGTATGAGTAAGAGTGGGGAGTAAGATGCTTGTGAAAAAGAAGAGACGAGCCCAATACTTGGGAGACTCATCTCTTTTAACCCCATGTGGAAACGCAATCATTAGCCAGGTGCATCTCTGCTGCCTACTGCCTGGAGAATCAACTGCTGGCAGTTTCTAGTGCATCTAGTGTTTTCCAATTCAGGCGGTCCACATACCACATACGCCGAAGCAGTATATTAATACAGTGCCGGATACGCTAACTCGGAGGTCGACATGCGTATTCGCTAAACCCCCAGCGTACACGGCGTATCAATCCCGGGGTACAGGGTTTGAGATCTTGCTGTGCGGGCCGTTGGCCGGAACAGGTTAGTCAAACTTCAGCTAAGGATCAAAATCCCATGCTTGATTCCAGGTTCATCACGTCCCTTGTCAACACCAAACTTCAAGACTCCTTGCTCATGTCTGCTCTTGGTCTTCTGAGATTGTGTGTGTCCTCCGATCATCACGACCTTAGATCGGTTGCTGATCTCCCGCATACCGTCAGGCCATCGATCTCCTGCATATCGTTAGGCCACCGACGTCGTTCACCTCTATGGTGGAATACAATCCGAGCTTTGGTCATGACAATCACCGATGGAGACGGGATGGCAAGATTGCGGTCGTTTCGTCGACCAATGTACTGCTGAAGATCCTGTCAGCCTCATCAATGACGGTAAACTTGATGCAAGTCAGATGTTGAACGCTCTTCATCTGTCTTGTGGATACGATAAGTGTTTACCAGCTACCATTTGCTCATAGCTGTACACTCTAACATCGCCGAAAAGCTTGAGGAGATCAAGCGTCAGTGTTACTAACCGCTACATCGCTTGACTAGTAGCGTCATCTTTAGTTGCCGTGAAATCCTTCCCGAAATCTGTGTGGTCACCCCAAGATTTAGACCCTACACATGCATCCACTCGCGCGGAGGCATTGGTCAATTAAAAGCGCCCAATAGCCACTTCTCTTTACTTGAAGAATGGATGGGATTTGAACTTGGTGAAATTTGCGGGGACATTGCAGCAGGTGTATCTAGTCGGGTCTGCCGGATGTCGGAATATAGAGTTCGTCCAAGCCTCGGACATTATCGAGTTACCGCGCGTACAAACAGACTACTCCGAGCTCCAACACCAGCTCAGGAAGATTTTGTGCATAACAAGGTTTGACTAACCAAGTGACTGCAAGAAGACGTCAACGGCGTTGCACCACAATCACAACTATAAGTGTCGACAAGCCTGTCCATGGATGGCACCTTCTGATCCTGAGACTGACAGTCCAACGAGACCTGGAAACTGTCCAGCGAGTATCCAGCGAAAATGGTGTGGTACCCGCAAGACGATCATGAACCCACTGGTGTTGACGACGAGGCTGCTGTTGGCCTTATAACGGACAAGTCAGAATCTGCAGCCAAACGCATGATTGAACAGCGACATTCGTGGATCTCTAAGTCTTTTTTGAGTGTCGCACTGATCCTGACAAACATTGCCTGGGCTGGTCTCTGTCTTTTGCTCCTGCTACGGCTACGTTTACCTCACACCCCTCCTGGGATGAGCCATCAGAGATTTGAAGCAGATTTCGGTACTCCTACCTTCATCAGCTAACCATAATAAAACACGACAATACTGAGTAATCACCTTGTATAGTCACCGCAGTCTCCTTACCATACAAACATGCCACAATCAAATTCGATGACCTTCTCCTCTTCAATGAGACAAGCCATAGTGTTTATCGCAAGATGAACTCCAGCCTCCCACTCTACTTTGGCAAGCCAAGCACAGCCATCGATGCCGCATGGGCTGAGCTCCTCCAATACGAATATCCCGCCATCACATCAGAGGAAATGGCCTCGAATCCTTTTCTGTCCTACAACGTGGACAAAGATAAGCATCCTGTCACGGGCAAATATCACTTTGCGCTCGACGTCTTCCACAACTTGCACTGTCTCAACGCGGTAAGAAAGGAGCTTGACAAGGATTACTACGGTGCACATCACCACGGTCATGTCGGCCGGAACGTAGAGAAGGATCACGAAGCGCATGCTCCGCATCAGCATCAGCAGCACCAGAATGCATGGGATGCAGCTCAAAGAGATCACATTGACCATTGCATGAACCATATCAGACAGAGCCTGCAGTGTCGGCCTGATCTGAGCCCGGCAGCGATGCATGTGTTCCAAGATTTGGACGGATCGAAATACTTTTTGGGTAATGCGGAGAGGCACAAGTGCTATGACTGGGAGAGTATCATGCGGTGGGCTGCTGCAAGAAAAATCGAGCCAGGCTACACGACTCCTATTGACTGAAGGTCGTTTGGCTATGTGCTACGACCTTCTTGAGTCTGTTGTCTTCTCCCATCCAAAAATTGGGTCAGCTTTCTCACGTCGTTGGAATGCCTGCTGGAGTATTTGGATGACCGCTATTCGTTTGCGTTTGTAAAAAATGTACCCAGAACGTGCATCGGCAGGCTCAGTGAAGGGGAAAATCGACAGAAGTCCTCCAGGCCTCTGACCCGTCAACAACAAGCTCGAACATTACACGTCTTGTCTCGTTGAAAATGTCAAAGTGATACACCCTGAACTTAAAGGTAACTTTAGGATGGAGAAAAACTTCGACTTCCAACTCCTCGAACTTAGAGTAGAGTGGCGTAATCCTACATACTAGCTCAAGCGTTACTTAGCTTTATTAGTGTATATGTCTAGGTGATACAAGAGATGTGTCTAGGGATATAGCTAATATTCAATATCTTAGTAAGCTATTGTATATGCATGGGCTACAGGGTGACCCATACCAGAGAAAAGAAAAGTCAATTAGGGGAAAGTTTAAGCACGTAAAGACTGTACAGTGACTAAAGAAAGAAAAGCAAGAACAATACGAAAAGAGGTTGCAACTCTCAAGTCGCGCGTGACGAAGAACGGACTCTAGAGAAAACAAAACCTGTCACTACCACTGTGAAGGATCTTCCGAATGCAAAAAGTAGCCGTAGGCCGTGCCGACATCTGACGAGTAATTGCTGAAAAGACTGGGGCTCTGCATGGCCATGGGGAATTGTGTGCAGACCCATCTACCCGTGGACTTGTTATAGTGGACGTCGAAAGCCTTGTTCTGCGCGGCAAAGGTCTTGTCGGAACAGGCTTGTATGGCGGCACTGTCATCTGCGACACGAAGGACCGACGTGGAAACGGCAGCGTCGCCAGTCGTATACAGATTCTGCGAAACTCCGCCGCCGCTGAAAAATTGCACTGATCGGGCATCGTCGGTCCACACGGCGGGTCTCGGATCAACCCAGTTTGCGATGAGGCTGATTTGGTCAACGGCGAGGGGGAAGTCGACGGATCTAGAGGTGCTGGTGCAGGCGAGGTAGATGTTTACTGTTGCCGGCCCCGTGGTTTCGGTGAGGCCCTCTACGACAAATTGGTAAGTCGAGTTGGCAGTGGAGTCAAAGGTTGTCAGTTGAAGATAGTCCTCGTTGATGAACCAAGCGGCGTCGCAAGTCACACTGTCAGGGAGACCATCACCGTAGCCGAAGACGAATAGGGATGAGAAGCGGAACGTGTCGTTGGCGTACATATTCACGCTTTGTGAAAGCAGGACGGTGGCTCTTCGGTTGGCCTGCACGAAATTGTGCTCGAAGAGGGCTTCGCCAACAGTGTACATGCCGTCTGTCACCTCGAGCCCGACGTTGGAAGTCACGCTGGCGGTCCATGGCTCAATGTCGCCTGTGTCGAAGCCTCCGTTGATGAGCAACTCTTTGTTGATACCATTTGTTGTTATCGTCGAGGAGGTGGTATTGTCGCTCATGGTGTCGTTCATCTGCGAGTTAGGCGTGAATGTGGCCGATGGTGAAGCACTGCTCGTCGACGAAGAGACACTTCTTGAATCGTCTGACATCGTGACCGATGTGGTCGCGACGGACGACGATAAGGAGTTGGTCAGAGAGGAAGATTCACCTCCTACCGTCGTCAGAGAAGCTGTCAAGATGGCATTTGATATGCTGCTGGCGGCTGAAGAGGGAACTACTTGGCTCTTGGTCTGGCTGACCGAGGAAGGACGCAGAGATGTACTCGCAGCCTTACTCGAGGACGAGCTGATGGGTCTACTCGAGACCCGGGCTGAAGAGCTGGAGCTTTTACTTGCGGCCTTGCTCGAGGAGCTCAAGGACTTGCTTACAGCTTTAACAGAAGCACTGCTCGTGGCCTTGGTTTGAGTGCTGAAAGTCTTGACGCTGCTGCTTTTCGAAGTGCTCTTCAAAGTGCTTCTCGGGGATGCACTGCTCGATGAAGCTTTCTTTGAGCTCGAAGTACTAGCAAGCTTGCTAGAAAGACGGACGCTTGTTGATGATTTCTTGCTACTAGATGTAGGTTTTTTTGTTGACGTTGATGGCTTGTTGGACGCCAATGGCTTGCTACTCGACGATGCCTTCTTAGTGGTGGTGATGCTAGTAGAAGACTTTCTTGTTGATGTTGAAGACTTCCTTGTTGATGTTGAAGACTTCTTGAGCGAAGGGGAAGTGGCAGCTCTAGCGCGGAAACTCATGAGACGAGCCGAAACGTGATCAAGAAAGTATTGGCAAGCAGCATCAATTTCCCTTGGATCGTTCACCAGACTGGGCAGAATGGGCGGAGGTCTATATCTTGTCAGATTACTTCTCTGCATCTCAATATCGAAGTCACTCCAACTTACCTCGTGTTGAGCCAACTCTCACAGAAGACTTTCCTCGAAGGCTCTGTTCCCTTCGCAGCGTCGACAATACCAGTGTCGCACGACCCAACTAGTACATGTCAATATTTATGCGCAAGAGGAAATCATGCACGCTTGTACGCGCATGAAAAAGAACGCTTACTGTCTGTCCATGCTGGAGATGCAACAGCAGTGGCCGTGTAGAGAGAGGCAGCTAGCAATAGAAGCTGCATGGTTCGATACAGACGTTATGATCAACAAAGATCCAGTAAAAAGCCATTGCAGTCGGGTCCACCCAACTTATATGCATCCTGACTCCATCTTTGTAACAGGGCTTTTCGAACATACACGATATTGCCTCGGGAAATGAAGAGCTGAGAAACAGCATGCGACTGCCAAAGCTCTGGCAGATAGAACGGAGGTGTGGCTTCACAGTCCACTAGACAGACGTTCAACCTCAGCTCCAATGAACAAACACAACGGAGACTAGTGGAACCACAAGCCACAAATAACATTGTTCCAGCAGCGACAACCACAGAAGCGGCTCTCACTATACTGAATTCCTGCTCAAGCCGGAACGACCTTGCAAGAATAACCGAGAGAGTCCGCAGGCGCCGGGCGTGCCGAACCTTGAGTGTCTTATGAGATCAAATCTTACTTGGCCGTTCTATCTTTCGTGGAAAGAGTGTTAGAGATAGCAACGGCGAAGAAAATTTTCCACTACTTGGAGTATACTACGAAAGGGTCTAAAGGGGACAACCGGTCGGGCTGGAAGCCTGCACGGCTGTTCAAGTTCATGTTCCGGCCAAAGGCCCGTCCGGCTAAACGTCGGCAAGATTTCGGATCTCCATCTGCCGAGGAATTCGATACTTTTCTGTCTGCCAGAGACACCCGATGATGCAGGCTCGGTCGCCACGTGCATAGCCATCTCAAAGTCGGACTTGGAATACAGACTACTTCCTATCAAGATGGAGTTTCAATCTGCGAGGCCGCCAAACTCAGGTTACTCGGCCGGCTCCCAAATCAAACCGTTCTCGGATATATGCGACACCTTCAACGGTTCAGGAGTCGGAGCCGCCGAGTCACTATAGGGTCAGAATGCAGGGTCTTTTATAGCGGGCAAGACGGACCCAGGTACTCAACGGCAACTCCATATCAGTCTCGAAAATCAATTAGCGATGCAACTGCCAGTCTGGTGGCTGGCTGAACTCCTGAGTAGAACATCTTGCGACAGTGTCAACAGAAGCGAGCTCTAATGGGTCTGTACGGCGCCAAACATGTAGGCCCAGTCAGATATCTATAAAGGCTACTTCGGCACTCGGCGACTAGTGGAACGAGCCTCACACCGTCTCGTCCATTCATTCTGTTTCTCAATTTGTATGCTCTCTTTGAGACCCGCTGTCGCTGGCAATGTCTTTTTTATGGCTCAGAGTTTGTTTGTGGGCCTGCGTGCTCGCACTCTTTGGTCATGGACATCAATCAGCTGCGGCGACTTCTTGCCAACCGACTGGCGCAGACATCGTGGCACTGAAGAACAATGTCGCTGATCCTGTGAATTTCTGTATCTTTTGGGCTTACAGGTAAGCAAGTGGAGGAACCAGTCTTTATGGTATATGTGCTGATCGTCCGGGCAGACCCAGAGACACTACGCCTTTTCCCTCAATGGCGATATCAGCGGTCAATTCCGCTTGTCGCTGTATCATTTCGAATCCAGCCATTGTGGGAAAGACTACTGTCATGACCCCAGCCAACACCAACCCAGGCAACCAGGACATTCTCAAGTTGGAGAAGGCTGTCAGATCGCCATTGCCATTCTGCTCTTTCTGGAAGAACGCGTGAGTATCTGGGGAATCTCTAGGTGTATACTTCGATACTCATTTCGCCTAGTCCCTATGTCCGCAATCAGACTCCTTTTACGGATGTTGGTTATGCAGCAGTCTCCAAAGCATGCACCTCTATAATCGCATCACCAACTCTCGTCAGCAAACCGATCACGTCCTCAAGTAGATCGTCCGCTTCGAAGACTAGTTCCATGGCCAAGTCTTCCAGCTCTCTGAGGGCGTCGAGTACTTCAAAGGTAGCAAGTAGCTCAAAGGCATCGTCAACTACCTCAAAGGTGTCATCCAGCAGCTCAAAAGCATACTCCAGCAGCTCGAAGGTGTTTTCCAGCAGCTCAAAAGTCTCCTCCAGCAGCTTAAGGGTATCGTCCAGCAGCTCAAAGGCATCGTCAAGCAGCCCAAAGGCATCGTCAAGCAGCCCAAAGGCATCGTCAAGCAGCTCAAAGGCATCGTCTAGCATTTCGAAAGCATCGTCCAGTGATTCGAAGACACTTTCCAGCAATTCCATGTCGAGCAGCTCACAAACATCAAGGTCGTCTTCGAGTAGCAAAACACTGTCAACAGGAAAGTCCGCTTCCTCCCTCATCACGAAACTGTACGGTTCTGGCACTACATCATCTGCTTGTGCTTCGCAGGCAACAAACACTCTTGTCCCCAAAGTCGATCCCGTTATCGATACGACCAAATTATCTAATCTCAATCTCTCCGAAAAGCTGTCTCTTGGCTACGCTTTGGCTTACGACCCGTCCAAACTGGTGTCCGCTAACATCACGTTCGATATGTTCTATCCTTCCATTGCTCTTGAGCACACGAGCTTGGTCAGTCAGATCTCTTGTTCGGACTACTACCTCACATTGGCCGCCACGAGTCAAGCGGCGTTTGATATAATCAATTCATGGACTACGACGTCATCAATTGCAATCATCACATTCAACACTGGGTGCAACCCTAGCACTGAGCGAGGTGTCTACTTGGCAACTACACGCACGAGCAACCCAGATAACCTGACCTTCAGCTTCCGAGCGCGCAATACTACGTGGACTGACGTAGCCGAGACTATGCAGATTACCTACGGGACCAGATCGAACTCTGCGTGTACCACTGGCAATCCTTCAATCACCAGCTCCATCCCAAAGTACACCAACAGGCCGAATTACGACGATTTGTCAGCTCCAGCCAAGGCTCTCGTCGACTTCTGGAAAGACAAACTTACTTACGATTCTGATGGCAACATTTTGATGTCGATAGCCCCTAAACTCGATGTGGCACTTCCTGAGCCAGATTACCAACCCAACAATGCTACAGAGCAGGCCGCTTTGGCTGCTGCACTTGATGCGGCGGGTTTGGACGATCCTGCGTCGTTGATTGGCGCGGCCAAAAACAGTCTTGCCGGAAATTGCCACTCCAAAGGCAATTCAAACAGCTCTTCCCAATCGACAACTCCATCAAAGCGCCTCAGAAAGCGTATCAGTTGGGATGATGTGTGGGACGTCGGTTGCAATGACTTTACTGAGGCTCTGCTTGATGACACCACAGCTGGTGATGTCGTGGGCCTCGCCTGCGCCGGCAAGGATATCTACGACAACAAGGACGCTATAGCCTGCATGTTCACTGGGTGCTTCAATAGTAAGCCGGCGGATCCGACTTACAAGTACAATTTCAACTACTCTTGGCTCGCCAGCTTTTTCTTTCCACCCAACGGAAAGGTTGTTTCGTGGACGGACGGCAGTGCACTGACCTGTGTTGACTGTTCGTACACGATTTCGGAGCTTGCAATCACTGGCGAGATTACCGCAGTACTTGCCACTGGCGAGATCAAGGGTGCCAGTATTACTGTCAAGGAAAGCTCAAAAGCCAACATGTACTTCGACCTGCTGGCGAATCATCCTCTCAGCACAAACTGGAGCTCTTCCATGAGTACACAAACACTGGACTCAATCTCGGTCAGTGGCGTGTTCCATATTGATCCCACCATCATCTTCAGCATGGGGGCGGATGTTGCCACGGATCAGCCCGTCCACATCACGGCAGGCTCAGGCTTGACTTTGGATCATGCAACTGCAGACATCGATCTTGGTACGGCAGCTGTGTCCAACGTTGGTGGCTGGACCCCATCGACCGATATAAACAATCCCGCTTTCGTTAAGCCGGCTACCGTTGAGCTCTATCCTTACATGCGGCGTCTGGTCCAGATTGCATTCTCAGTCATGGGTAACAAGATCAGTAATACTGCCACTCTGACATCGCAGACCGCTGTCGGGTTCAAAGGGTCTCTGGATTCAGACGCAAGTCACTGCCCTGAGAATCAGATGCTTTTGCAGACATACCTCAACACGCAGCAAAACCTCGTCTTTGATAGTGGCTTCACAAAGCCGCTGTTCAAGAATACAGAAGTCAAGCCAAAGCAATGCTTCTACGTTCCCAACGACATCCCTACTAGAAGCGAAGTTTCTGCCTTGGCGGCCGTGGGATCAGAGTTCTGTACGTCCTATATCGGCTATCGTCCTCCGATCAGTGGTCTATATACTGCTACCACAACCACTGTGCCAAGTACTACCACCTCAACATCGACATCGACCATCAACAGCACACCAACCATCACTGTCGCCACCGATTCAACCTTTGTCAAGACAAGAACAGTCCTTACAGCTGCCTATTCCACAGAAGCTGCTGTAGGTACTCAGGTCCTGGCAAGCCAGTACCTCAAGCGTGATTTGACTTTCGATGCCATGACAGCTCGACCGGCTGACATTGAGAAACGCGCCGTCGCGACACCTTCTGTTGCTTCCGACTGGGACGCCTCAAAGTTGAGCTATGCTTGTTCACAGATCGCAACAGGCACTAGCACTGTAACCATCTACACTGGACTTTCCACAAGCACTTCTGGGGTTGTGACAGATACTGCCACGGCTTACACACTTGTTGGCGCCTCGCCCGTCACTTCTACAAGCACAAACAGCCACTACACCTTCCAGACAGCGACCAGTGTCACAAGTTACATTCCACAGTCAACCAGTTGTCCGCTGCAGGATCAAGTCTCATGCTTCACCCTGACTGGGCACGGATCACCATTTATCGAAGGCAAACAGCTCAACGTCAGACAAGGTTTGGCAAACCCGGTCTTCGATGATAATGTCGGATCCGCCTTCTATCTCACTTGCGACGGTGTGCTTGTTTCCTTGCCAGATGAGACTATTCTAGCAACCACAAAGGACTCGGCAAATACACAACTTGCCTTCCTGAACGATTGGGCCGTGGTGAACAGTTCTTCGGTCGCAACGTGCAAGCAAGATTCCGGCTCAAACCAGCTGAGTTGCTCGCTGAACGGCAACAACCTCATGTATGCATGGATCCCGACTACGCAGTACTGGCTCCAGAGTTGGTTTAACGTGGCTCCTTTCCAAGACACCCGTGTCAGTATGCCTTTGTGGAGTCAACCAGCTGGTGATAGTGATCCCTACGTCACCATCTACATGACCTACTCGGAAGTAACTTGTCCTTGCGCCGACGCCAGAACAGACCAATTCGATGTGGTTGATACTTCAAATCCCAGCTGTCCGGAAGCCGACGGAACCTTGTACAAAGCGCAAGACGGATCCGAGTTCCAGATACAATGCAACACCAACTATTACAACAATGAAGACTCTAGCACACAAACCTCGACTTTGAAGTCGTGTGTCGATGCCTGCGATCAAGATGTATACTGCGTTGGCGTAGCCTGGACGGCCTCTTCTGGACTTTGTAGCCTGAAGACCAGTGCCGCTTCAGCGTACAGCTCAGGCAATACGCACGCCGCCGTGCGCCTTGGACAAAAGCCCCCTCCAAGATGTCCCGCTGGCTTTACCAACGAAGGGCGCTCAGGTGCTTATACTATCCATTGTGAAACGAACCTCGGCGGAAACCAATTTGCCAGTGCTTCTGAGCCCACACTCCAGGCTTGTCTGGATTGGTGTGACAGCTGGGGTACAGATAACTGCGGTGCTGTCACCTGGGCCAATCGATATTGCAAATTGTATAGTCCTAAGACCTACTATACTATACCAGGCGACGGCGGGTATGTCGCCGCAACGAAGTAGTAGTCTTTTCATAAGCCCTTGTATCTCAAGTCTTTTTCTAGTCTCACCAAGAATGGCTGTCTCTTCCCCTAAACAATTTTTCAGTACTCAAGGGTTTGCAACCTTTTTCCTATGAACGATTGAAGAACACATACTACTATATAGAGATCAGGACTGGATACACTGTTCCGTGGCAAGGTACAACTTCTGCCACATGAATACACGATGAGTCTCGTGGTAGTCCCAGGTCACGAATGGCGTTTCGTGCTTGTCCCTGGAGACCTTATCCTCATCGGCCCCTCGTGTCCCTTCACTGTCGTGGTGCTATAGAGATGCTAATTCGAGCTCTCTGTCGTAGCATCGTTCCGGCAGCCAGGTGAACGACATCAAGTTGAAAAGGCACCTGGCCCTATGCGCTGATTCTCTAGTTGTACCACAGTTGTACCACAAGATGATATGATGGCCATCTCGATTGTTGAAGGTTTCTGATTCACGTCCGCAGGCGAGGACGACATGAAACAACCAAGAGGTGCAGGATATGCAACAATACCCGTTAGAATCAGCAGAGCAACACCTTGAATGGCGAGGAAGACACGTTTGCTAAACATCTCAAACAGTGGTGGTGCTCCTGGTGGGTACTGCTATCTCATTGGTCGGGATAGCTATAGCCTGGTTTCTAATTCCAAAGGCAAGCACCTTAAAGATGTTCTCCTATTAGCAACTAACCTCAGATAGTATGAGAAGCATCTAGAGGTAGAGGATGTCCGTTATAGAGCTTATCTAGAGGCGCATACCAATAACACTACCTAGACAAGCTTCTAACCTTATGAAGAGATAACCACTAGTAATGTGTCGGGACCGAGACACTCTAAGGCAAATGGCCTAGCTCCAAGAACAGGCGAGCTTTAATCTAGGTTAACTAATTACGGCGTAAAAGTCAAAGGTTCTGCAAACTTACACATGCCCATTGCTTCTCGTAGACGTTCGTCCTATTATATGTCACATTGTCCTATCTCTTATTCGGCCACATATCTCCTATAATCCCTTTCGTAAAGTGGTTTACCTAAGTACTATACATCGCAATAATGGATAGAGAACAAAAAATCCGCGTTATCCTTAAACACGTTTCCCAGTTCCCCACGGCTTAGTCCAATGTTGAAGCTGACTTTGCCGGGTCGTGGAACAGCTGGAGTTGATCAACCACACCATGATCAATTGTGGTCCCATCAATACAAGTCCGCACCTCGATGGCCTTATCCAATTGCAGCTTAATCGACACAGCCCTATTAGATGTAGTGATCCAGGAAACTGTTGCCATGTTATCGTTGCCCAACGCGATCTTCGCGGTAATGCCCTTGCTTAGGGTCACTCGGGGAGCAAACAGGATTTTGGAGCATCCAGGTCTTATAGGCTGCACACCTGCAATCTCTGTGCAAAACTCGTAGATCGGAATGCTGCCCCAAGCATGGCAGTCGGATCGCTGTCGCACATCATCTTCTTCCCAGGTCGTCAGATTGTTGCGAAGCATTTTTTTCCATGGATCCCAGACGTCCGGCCACATTTCCTCATACACGCCATGTTTCGCCATTGCGAACGCTCGGAAGGCGTAGAACTGCATGACGTACGAGCATTTGGCAAACCCTGAGTCTTTCTTGAATGCGTGTCTGAGGATATCCGCCTGCTGAGAGGCGTCGAGGACTCCGGCGAGAACACCAAAGACTTGACAGTGTTGCGAGTACGCGAGATTATCAGCGATGTCTGCAGTTGAGTCTGTGATGGATCTGCCATCGTAGCAGTGCTTTCGAATGGCGCGAACGACCGAGCGGGCTCGTTGTTGGTACTCTTCTGCGTAGCCTGGCCGTCCAACTGCTTGGACAAGACTCGCTGTCTTCTGCAAGACCCAGGCGTAGAAGAGACTGAAAAAGGTATGGAAATTAGACTCTCGACCAGATGTCGGAACACCCTTGTCTGGATGTTCTTCCGTGGCTCCCCAAGTCGTGACCCAATCGACGAACTGCCACAGATCTGGAGGCAGATTTGAGACAAGGCCTCGGTCGTCAATGTATGACTCAAAAAACTCGAGCACGCCATCTATCCGCGGGAGAAAAGATCTGGTGTATGCATCGTCTCCAAAGTATAGATGATGATCGCAAATTGTCAAAATCCAAAACAATGGGAAGCTGGCGATGAGCTGAGGCCCCTGAGAGGGGAAGCGAGACTGGGTGAGACCTTCTGCGGTGACGGATGTAGCATACATCGAGATGGCTTGTCGCATCAGACGGTCATCGCCTGATAACAGATAGTGGAAAAGGCCAATGGAGCGAGAGTCGCCTGAGTATCTGTTTGTGGTCAATGTTGTTTCTGAAGAGACGGGCGGGGCTCTTACTGTAATTGCTCATAGAAGGGACAGTCTGAGTATCCGTCAAACATGCAATTGCGCATTGTTCGGACCGAGATGTCCCAGAATTGTTGGCTGTCAGGTTCGCTGGGGTTTTCCCAACTTGCCTTGATCGCCATAGGATAATTCGCTTGTGTGGCATTGAAAGAATGCAGAGTCACTGTCTCCTCGCCGACAGCTATCTCAAGTCGCAGGACCATGAACGTGCGAAACCAGAATGGCTCATATATTGTCTCTTGTCCAGCATCGATATCCAGCACAATGTCGTCGTGGGGGCCAATGAGGTGGCCATTCTGCCAGTCCAGTCTATCATTCTTAGTCCTGAAAAACGGATAGGATCGCGGATCTGCTTCGTAGCCTTCCGAATATGTCATCTTCAACTTCAATCTGCTTGAGTTCTTGGCGTTGAAGCACCATCGAAGAAAAGCCGTCGAGTGAACATCAGCCTTGATGTCGAGACAGTGATTCGTCCCAGCATACAGCTCCAGGGGTTTACCATGTGCGAAGAAAGACGTCCACGCTTCCAAGGATATTGTGCTTTCTCGGACAACCAATGGCTTGCATCCCACATCACTGAACTCTGGGAGCGGAATCAATCGGGGTTGCAGACGCCACGGCAGAATGTCTCCATTACGCGTACCCATCCCGTACGATCGAGGACTCAAAACATTGTTAGGCGCTGGAGGTTGTACTCGTTCGTTGATCTGAGATTTTCTCGTGAGCAATAATGACTTTCATACGCTTCGTGACATAGCTCACATGTAGACACCAGTCATCCATCAAGCCAAGTGGGAAGCGAACATGCGAATGGACTTGTGCTGTCCAATCCGTAAGCGAAGCCATGTCGATGGAGTGCCCTGTCATCCGAACAAGGCCAGCGACAGTGAACCCAGGAAAAGCCGTTCTTGCGAAGGGCATTGCTCCTCTCACTGCTGCGAAATATCTAAGAACCAGAAACTGCACTTCATTTTTTCCTTGTTTGAGGTAGGGAGCAATATCCAGAGTTTCATAGTACCACAACTGGGTGCTGCCACGAGTGGGCCCCACCGTCACAAGGCTACCATTGATGAAAAGCTTGTAACGCGTGTCAGCGGAAAAGTGGATGACGGCGTCTGTAACTCTGGATGTAATGTCGATTTCGCGCCTGAACTTGACAATGCGGCCTGCAGTATTCTCATCTGAGGAGTCGGTCCACTTTGGTACCCACACCCAATTCGCTTGTAGTGCGTTGATTGTCTGGATTAATTAGCCTGCGCCGTTTATTAGAGAAGCTGGTTATGTACCTGCTGTTCAGCAGCGCTGACTCTGTTCATACTGCAGAATCTGACGCGAAGGGTATCATGACAGTTCGCGATATCTTCGTGCTCTTTTGTGGACACTAGTCAAACGTAAAAGCTCGGTCACTAACAACCCGAGCGCACATGTGAAGCGGCGGGGCATTCGATGAATTTCCCCGGGACATCGTCCGTAATCCCGATGCGTCCGTGTTCTGTCGCCAACTGGCGGATGCTCGGCCAGCAGCTGCCGAACCCTGGTGAGACTGCTCGGCCGAACTACTCTGTGCAACGTTGATCATAGGAGGACTGGATTCCAAATCCGGCTGGGAGATTACGCACAAGTATGTTATTGCACTGACTGCACCGAACGCAAAAGTCGACAAGATACCAAACATCGAATACCCACTGGCCACGTATCTCGTTTATCTCGTTTATCGTTGGAAGTAGCACCCGGACCCGAATTTTGCAACAAATCCTGCTTGCCCTGGTACAACACATTCATCAGCTTATGACTTTACCTTACTGCCCTATCTCGAAGCGTTCGGATTTCCAGAATGGGATATGCAGAGAAGTCTGTGGATCAGAGGAGTAAGAGCTTCAGTCGTAGTATCGACCTATGTCATCTCATCCACGGTTTACGAATTCCACATATCGAAGCCAAATCAGAGGTCGGGTAGCCATGCTAGGGAGATTCTGGAACATTCTCTCTCCTGTAAATACAGTGGATATGTGCCAAAATATAGAGAGCTATGATGGATTGGGCACATGGATTGACAGTGACTATGGCAGTATGTTATTTGCATCGCCTGATTAGCACCCTTATCAGAGCCTGTAGTCCCTGCTCTCCGAGACACATTGATGACCCTAAATGACTCTTACTGATCCAGGCTTCATAGAACAGTGAACGAGCTGCTAGAGCCTAATGGAACGCTTGGGAACGAGTGGCATTCTCGATGAAGGTCACATCTTGTTTCTTGGCAACCTCTAACTCCTCGACAACATCACGAGGGCCATCGAACAGCTCGGAAACCTCCTCAAGAGATCGACCCTTGGTTTCTGGGAACATGAAGAAGACCACTGCGAGATGGATGGCCAAGGCGCAGCACCAGACGATGTAGTACTTCCACTCAATGGCTTCCATGGCAATGGGGTTGGTGAAAGAATTGAAAAGTCCCGCAAGATTGCCAGTGAGCTGATAAAGCATAGCAGCCTTGGCTCTGAGGGAGAAAGGTGTGACCTCCATGATATAAGTGGCACCGATCGGAGAGCAGCAATGGTACCAAGCTGAGAATATGAAGATCATGGTAAGTACTCCAGCAGCGTATCCGGTGTGTTTAAAGTGGGTTTCTTGGTTGACTGCAGAAAGGGCAGTCCATACTATGAACGAGAATCCCATGCCAATCAGTCCAATGAGGAACAATCTGCGGCGACCAGCCCTGTCGCACAATAGTGCAGCTGTTGTGGCGGTGATCAGACTCCATACCGACAAGGAACCGTTCAATGCAAGCTGAGTCTTGTGGTCCTTGATGCCAATTGAGTTCAAAACCTTTGACAAGAAGTAGGAAGTCAAAGCATTGCCGCAAAGCTGCAACATGGCGGGAATGTAAAGAGCGATGAACAATCTGTGGCGATTGCCTGTGGAGGAAATGTACTCAGACCAGCGTGCCTTTTTCTGGATCTTCTCTAGCTCAAGAGTGGCCGTGATTTCAGCATACTCAAATTGAGCAAGTCGCGAATTCGGATCACCGTAACCATGCCATTTGACGAGAATGTCTTTGGCCTCTCGGTGACGACCTTGGTAGATGAGCCATCTGGGAGACTCTGGACAGAACCACACAAGCGAAATCTGGATAAGAGAGAAGAAGCACTGCAGCAGACTGGGCAATCTCCACGCCCATGAGTTTTGCATTTTGAAAGTGCCAAATGTGATCCAGGCAGCGATCAGCGATCCTAGAGGCCAGGAGACGAGGAAGAAGGATACAATCTGCGCACGATGTGTCGGATATGCAAGCTCTGAAAGAAGAGGGGGTGCACCAGTCGCGACTATACCGAGCCCGAAGCCAATAACAAAGCGTCCAGCAACGAACATGCCGAAGTCGTTTGCGGCCGTCTGCAAAATAGCACCGACGATTATGAATGCAGATCCGACAAAGATACCCATACGTCTACCATATCTGTCGCATAGTTGGGATGAGACAAGTACCGAGATGAGCGTACCACCTCCAGGGCCAAACGACATGGCTCCCAGTCGGTTGCCCATCGGGTGACCGAAGAACTTTTCCCATTGTGGCAAGGATTGCATGCCGTTTAACATACTGGCATCGAATCCAGACGCAGTCTGCGTAAGAAGAGCGGCAAGCAGGAGGAAGTTCAACTTCAGGAGAGTGCCATCGCGATACCATGGAGCGCGAGTGTTGGGAATGACGTCTTTGAGCTGGATGCCGCGGAAATCGTCAAGGTAAACGTCGGTGGTTGCATGGTGCTCAGAGTCGGGTGTCTTGGAGGTTGAGTTGTTGGTCGCCATGTTGGAAGGGCAATGATCTTGATGGACTGCCAGATTGGAATGATGAATCACTTTTAGCGAAACGATCGCGTGCGAAGTGGAATGATACTGCGGTCTTGTCGTGTAGTGGGGTACACTGTTAGCTTTATAGCAACGAAAGGCGATACCAGTCTAGAAGTCTATCTTTCACCGGGCCATTGAAGTCGATTTTGCTCAGAGGGCACTTGTGGAGAAGAAACGAAGAGCGGGGAACTGATCCAACGTGGGGTATCTCCGGATTTCGCACCATCTGGCCATCGGGCTATGTCAGCCCCGACGATGGCCCGCTCGTCTTCGTTCCCTCGGCGAAACGGCGGACATTGTGTCTACAATCATTGTTTTTTTCGCCCTCGATTGCGGAGCTATTTGTATGACACTGAGCCCAAAGCGTCGTAATCGTTCAATATGGTATCAGGGTTCAGGAATTCGAAGCGTTGGAAGGGACGGGGAAACACATGCCTTCTTAGACCTGTCATTCTCTTCTAATATAGAGCATGATATCATATCCACAAGAATGTGCTTTCAACGACATAAATTTGGGCAGGTCGCCGAAAGGGGCATTCAAAAGAAGTAACACATTAAGATATGAACAGGAGTTGTATTGTGTTTTAATGAGACTTAAATATGGTTCGCTGGGCCTTTGACCAAGAGGAATGCTAATCTGGATCATTCAGATGAAGTGAAAATCTCGAGAAGGCAATGAAAGCTCATTTCAGGTATTTACCAAGGCAGTCCAGATCGATGACGGGAGCGTCATCCCACTTTTGCTTAAGCGTTGGCCCGGTGGGCTGATGACCACCATTTGCTCTTGAAGATATGGCAAAGATTGAGCTGATCACGTAAATCTCGTGCCCTTCAGGAAGACCAGATTTCATGTCGATCGAGGAAGCTGGAATTACAGTGCGCGGTTGCACAAGATTGGTGTTTGCGTCTACTCTCAACGCTGAGCTTCGAAGGACAAAAGGAAGAGCTGACTTGACCTGGGTCGAGATGCCGCTGGCGCCGTCGATAGAAGCCACCACTGTAGAATTATCGGTCGAGATGGCTGTCTCCACAGAGCCCAGAACAGACTCTGGCATAAGCCCTCCGACTGGCAGATGCTTGAGGTTCTTCTTCTGCCGGCTGTGGATTGCAAAACCGCCCTCGACGATGTGGACAAAAGGAACGCGCTTCAGCGCCTTGATGCGATGGATCCTAACATGCCAGTCGGGCCATCTCTCATTGGGTGGTATGAGCACAGTGTCAACGCTGACTGCTCGATCACCCCATGGATACCACTTGACTTGAGCAGTTGGCACGGTAATGCTGGTTTCTGCATTCAACGCTACTGGTATAGTGCAGAACTCGACAGGTTCACACTTCCACTTGGTGGCCCACGACTCAGCTCCGTCTCGACTAATCAAGAGCTGGTTGTCGGGCGGCATCTGTTGCAGCAGTGGACCAGTCGGTACGGAGAAGCCAAAGGCGGACGAATATGCAAACTTGCAGTATTTGGCCTGGTTGGCTTTCATTGGCCATGCGACAAATTGTCCTGGGGTCAGCATGAAATGGTGATTGCCCTGAGGCGCGTTGCAGAGGATTTGTTGCGGTGCTGAAACAATCTCGACGGTCTGCGCTTGTCGCGGGTACGGAGACTCTTGTGCTGTCCAGAATGCACTGTCAGCGGCCAGTCCAACCACTATCAGAGACTTCAAGCACCAGTAGACCGATTGTTGGGAGTTATAGTCTTCGGCCATGTACATGTTTCTGTAAATTGAACTCAGCAGAAATAACAAGAGTCGAACATAGATTCACATACGGATAGAGCCATCCGATATTCAGGGTGCCATCCATGTTGAATATGTCATCGGAATTCCTGGCCCACCATCGTAAGTGACGAAGCAGAAATCCCTTGATGGCGCCTGGAGAGGACAATGGCCCCGGCACGTCAGGAACTCCTGCAAAAGCCAGAGCAGCGAAGTAGCCACCGCATGCGAAACGATATGTCAACGAGCGTCCAAAAGGAATAGCCGAACCTGCAAAGGGTCGTGAGAATCTCCTCGAAGGTCGCATGGTATGAACGGACCTTTTGTGTCAAAATATCTGCAGAAATCCTTTCCAAACTCTCGAGCACGCTGACGATACTTCTCGCATCTTTGTGCGTCTATGTCATTCGCATATTTGGAATAGAGAAGTTGACTGAACTGGATAGCAAAACTGCCCGAATAATAATCTGCTTGTCGACCAACTCCTATTGTATCTCTGCGACCAGTAGACTCTGCAAGTTCTTGCTCTACGGCTGCCTGGGCGGTTGTTTGCCATGGACCATCAGCCGACCATCCATGGCCGATGTAAAAAGTGTCCAAGATGTCCAAGTCGGCTTCGAGCTCTTTGGAGACTTGACGCAGTGGCTCTCCGCAGACTTTGACTAGAGCAAGATTTGAGAAGACTCTGAACCAACGCCAGTTAGTAGGAGGCATTTGCTTGCCATTCATTGACTTGAGCCAGGAAACGACGTTGGCTTTCTGCTCCTTGCTCAAACGGCCAAAGAACTGTTCAGGTGCAGCTAACAGAGCATAGGAAAAGATCTCAGCCTCGACCATCCTCTGATCCATTTGGTCGACCGCCCCCCAATAATCGGTATGCTGAGGATCCGTTCCAGAGATGACTCCATCGATCCAAGGCTGAGTGACCTCCAAGACTCGGTCACGAAGCTCTGCATCAGCAATGCTGTCGCATCCTAGTAGCAGGGAGCCGACTGCCCATAGTGGCCGAGCGAAGCCTTCGAATTGAGCAGCGACCTCATCGAAATGTGTGCCGGTGGTAGTGGGCACACGGATACGTCCCTTGGCGGGCGAGAAGTATGGTATCAGTGGCTCGATCAGGGCAAGGGTCGCTTTGATGAGGTCGTCTCGTGTAAGCAGTGGATTGTCGGAGAAGCCTGTCAGAGGAGGCATTTTCGAACCTAGGTGGATGACGATTCTTTCCAATCATGAAGCCAAACTCGAGGTCAAAACGATGAATAAGATGCCACCAAGGCTCTCAAAGGCAAGACGACAGGGTACGGGCGTCGGGCGATGTCCAGTCCGGCGGGGCTTGCGGGGGGCTGACAGGTTCGGGTCAATGCTCGATCAGCCGCCCGGTGGCAGGAGGGGAAAGAACTGGTGGAGCTGACGGACCCTGATTCTTTGAGCGCGATCCTTCGAGCCAAGGCCACGTACGTACTGACCCGCGACTTCGCAAGAGGGCATGTCACGCACAACGGTGCGATCCTCGGGTCAAAGGTCTGGCAGTCCGGCTTCGTCGCTGGTACCTTCTCCCCAAAGTGCTAGACATGGAGGAGAAAGAGTGCGCAGAGGGCCACAATGAATCGCAAGGTCCTGATTCGGACACGCCATCGTGCCTGGGGTGTCGGCGTCGGAAGCAGCGCTGCTCGCGCGAGCACCCCACCTGTAACCACTGCGGGCGACTTGGTAAGAAGCAGTGCGCAGATCCAAGCCAGATCAGATGCTAAGCCGTAGATTGCAGGTGCCGCGTGCGTGTATGATGCGAAAAAGAACAAGCCCGGCATGAAGCCCGGTGCCATCGAGACATTGAATCGACGAGTCGGCAAGACCGCCCTGGCTGCTGCAGGACATTGCGCTTGGCCTAATGCTTGCTTGTAGATACCCTGGAAGCGACTGTATACAACACCGATTCTCATCCCGTCCGACCCAACGAGACACAGTCCTTGTTCACTGCCTTTTCCAGTCTTGTACAAGAACTACGCGGACTCGTCAACCAGAAGCCCGCGCCTTCCACACCTGTACCGTCACCGCCAGATGCAGCAGCAGTGCAACATCTCTCGCCACTCACCATCGCTCAGGACACGACCAGTGGCACGGCTGCTGGACAGCACACGCGTAAGAGGAAGAGAGCGGATACCTTGGGACAATCATATACCACATCGGTGGCCAATCAAACCTCGAGCGGGGACCACAATAGCGGTCTGCCAAGTCCGGACCTGCTTGAAAAGATCATGTCTGCTTATTTCAAACACGTCCAGCCATGGACGCCAATACTGCACGAGGCAAAGCTGAGAGCTCGTTTCAGTGCCTCTGATTACACTTCTCAAGTCACCATACTGATACACGCTGTCATCGTTGCCGCCGTGCGCTTGGTCGACGATGAGACCCTTCGAAATCGTCCGGACTATGTTGAGCAGCTCATGTCAGACTCACGAGACAAAGTGCTCCTGCTCGGAATGGACGGCTTGAGCGT
>Ga0058697_10000263_pt1 | contig 25361 bp, 23 predicted proteins | sample AgamicAsMae_FD_66619 | JGI IMG/M metagenome (GOLD analysis project Ga0058697, IMG submission 66619) | Agave microbial communities from Guanajuato, Mexico - As.Ma.e | ecosystem: Host-associated > Plants > Phyllosphere > Phylloplane/Leaf | place: Guanajuato, Mexico | collected 2012-06-04
TACGAGTATTCCAGAAGATGCGACAACATCGTATTTCGATGCCGACGATGACAAAGCCCCATCAGCACTCGCGACTTTTGCACCACACCTGGTCGACATGTTGTCTGAAACTTTACGCGCCTACATGCCGAATATCTCGGAAAGGTCGTCAAGGGACAGCTTGCTCACTCAAGTGCTATATTGCGCAGGCTCTTTAGGCAGACTGGGTGCAGACTTTGGGTTAATGCTGGCCCTCCTCGAAGACGAGCTGAATGAGGAAGACGAAGATGGTGAGACCGTGCACATAGACGAAGATCAACATGAATGGGTACAAGTCATGAAAAAGCACAGAGTGCAAGCTAGTAGACTAGAAATCCTGGCGAGCGGAGTTGGATCTGGGCGGAAGACGAGTGCCAGTCTTGACTCTCGCAGGCCTTCCGCCGTTACCGGGTAGAGAATGACAGATGACAGAAGGGCGCTCGCTTGCCCACCTCCCCAGTCTTGCATGGTGTTTGATCGAGCTTTGCCGTCTTTGCCGATCCGTTTGAGACTCATGAGAAATCATACCCCGTGAATCAGTGGACGTACAACGATCGTCTCTATCGGTGCGGATGTCCGGATTATACCAAGAACAGATAGGCAAAGGATCAAGCATGTGATGCCTTGGCTGTTGAGCGAGCCTGAGTCCTCCAACTTGGCGGCGAGGTCGATGTCGATGGAGATTCAAGAAGTGGCTGGTGGTTGCGGGAGTGGCTTGCAGGGGAGCCGTGATCTGCGTCATACTTGATATTCTTCATTTTTTTTTCTCCGACCTCAACCCAAGTGCCGAGTACAACGACCAAGGATATCATGATTGATTAGCAGATTGCGCGTTTGTACAGTGCACGCGACACCAAATCGATATTCATAAGCCTACGAAGTTTTGTAGCACATGTTTCATCGCCTGGAGATGACAATCATCTTATACATGTAAACCAGGGGAAAGGTGGGTCAGTGAAGTCGGGATGCGCATGTCCGTCGTTTGTCTGCCGCGCGGCCATGGTCGACTGCATCTGTGGTATCGATATCATGGCAAGTCCGTCTCAAATACACGGGATGCAGGAGGAGGTGACGCGGTCATTTGGGTGTGTGGCCAAGTTGTCTTGCTCCATAACTCGTCACCCAAGACCTAACCCGCCTATCCGAACTGCCTGTTATTCTCAGTGCCTGCCTTCTATTGTTGTTTTTAGTTGTATCTCTTTCGAAATTTGATTCTTTGCGCCAACTCGCCTTTTTCAATACTCCTATCTAGGATCAATTTTCTTATTCCTGGTTTACAACCACAACACACCCAACCACATTAATATATGCTCGCTTGAACCACCATAGAGCAAGTCGGATTGCCTCAACTACCCCACAACTCGCGATGAAAGGATCAAATGCTCTGTTCCTTGCCAGTATCGTTCACACCTGCACACTGGCATTCGATGTGGCAACGGAAGCGATTTTTGACCCTGACGATGGAGAGGCGTGGGAGTTAAACTATGGTTACTATCCATATCGGTCTTACCAAACCACCGATCTCATCTCACCAGAGTTCAGACATATGGTCGATTCACCCGAGTGCCACGACGATCGATATACATTCTTTACACCTCGAGGGTTCTCCATCTCGGCACCAGGACCTATGATTGTGGACAGTCACGGCGAACTAATCTGGGCAAAGAGTACGGAAGGGCAAGCGTACGACTTCAAGGTGCAGGACTACAAAGGCGAGCAGTTCTTGACGTATTGGCAAGGTGACGACAAGGTTCGAGGCCACGGCGCTGGACACTTCTACATGGTATGCATTGCCTATCCCCTAGTATCGACATAGTCGCTGATGACTCTAGCTCAATTCTGGTTACCAAGAGGTACACAAAATCTCAGCTCTAAACGGTCTGGCAGCCGACCTCCACGAACTCGTTATCACGCCTCAGGGTACAGCACTACTTACTGTCTATGATGTCTACCAACGCGACTTGAGCGAGCTCCGCAACTTCGAAGAATGGGAGGAAGACCCGCACTACATCTGGGACAGTCTGTTTCAGGAGATCGACATCGAGACCAACGAGTTACTATTCCAATGGCGTGCGTCGGACCACTACTCTATCGATGAGACTTTCAAGGCAATAGGAGGTGCAGGCACACGGAATGAGCCTTTTGACTGGTATCACATCAACTCTGTGCAGAAAGACGAATTTGACAACTATCTGGTCTCTGCCCGCTACACTCACACCATAACCTATATCAACGGCACTTCTGGCGACATCATTTGGATCTTAGGAGGCAAGCGCAACATGTTCAAGGACCTTGACAACGGCTTTGCCACAAACTTTGCCTGGCAGCACGATGCTCGTTTCCATGCAAAGACAGAGTTTCCTGAACTCTTCCACGAGGATATCGCACTCCACGGGAGCAGTAAAGAGGTTGATGGCGTTACGAAACAGCTTATCACACTCTTTGACAACAGCGCAGAGGATGTTGAGCACACTCTTGACTCGTCTCGTGGACTTCTCCTCGAAGTGACATATCCTTCTGCACATCTGCCATCATTCCAACCTGATCTTGCTCAACGCGATGCTGCTCAGGACCAGGACAATAAGTTATTGGCGAAGGTCATCAGATCGTACGACCATCCTCAGGGTCCTTTGTCGACCAGTCAAGGATCTCTGCAGGTGATACCATCCGGAAATGATAAGGAAGATTCCAAGGTGTTCGTTGGCTACGGATACAATGCCCTTTTCTCTGAATACAATGCAGATGGTACTCTACTGTGCGACAGCCATTTCGCAACCAACTACTCTTGGGGAACCGGTCAGGTCCAATCCTATCGCTCTTTCAAATTTCCCTGGACTGGCCGCCCTGTTGATCCACCAACTGCAGTACTGTCGACCGATGGTCAAATCTACGTCAGCTGGAATGGAGCTACCGAGGTCGGAGGTTACGTTCTTCAGCATACTCGCAAGTTCCCTGCCCCAGAGAGTGCTTGGAAGAATGTCCTTCATATCGACAAATCCGGCTTTGAGAATGTCATTGACATCGAGGATTCTGAGCTGCTACGATACATCAGAATCAAGGCGGTCGACAAGAATGGTGTCATGCTAGGCGTGTCAAGGGAGATTGACATGGGCTGGAGTGCTGTTTTGACTAGCTCTGTGCCACAGCTGAACACTGCTGACATCGGACCCATCAAGCTGGTCATGTTGATTTGCATCAACGTCGCTATTGTATTTGTTATGTACGAACTCTGCAGACGTCTCTGGACATGGCGCCAGACTCGCAAATGGCGGCAAAGAAGGGGGATTCGTCTGCTCTCCGATGCATAGAGCTGGGCTGTGACGTTATTATCTTTTGTCTTATTGCATAGCGATGCCAGCATGAAATGTTCTTGTCTGGACGGTGTTGGGGTCGGTTTGGCGTATATTTTCCCATTCTTGGACTTTCTATAGCGGATACCCTTTTCTTTGTCGAGTTGTTCAATGAATATATTTCATCACGCTTTCGGTCCTTTGGTGCTTGAGATGTCGTCAGACGGAGTGCCATGCCTTGTCATCACCCTTGCAGACCTGACGTTTCTAGTATACAAGGCATCTAGCATGTCGCTTATAGCCTCCCAGAAACCCTTCTTCTCGATCATGGAGGCGATGCACCAAGTTCCTTCATTCGAGCAATTAAATCTGCCTTGGACCTGCAGTCGCCATAGCCTTCGGGCATTACCTCGTTCCAGTCCGCTTTCGTCGAATAACCTAAAGGAGGATGTGGTCAGTAGGTGTCTTGTACAAGGATGATAAAGATACAAACGACAGTTCAAAAGCCATTAGCTGACTCTTGACCTGTCTTATCTGTATTCTCGCCTCACGAACAAGTGTGACAGGTGAATGTTCCTGAATCAGTCCACCACAATTTCGAGCCGTTGCTACGTGACAGCCCACAGCTTGAACACGTGTGTACTGTACTTTGAGTATACAGGAGAGGCCGATATGATTTCCAAGGGAGAAGATCGCGAAACCAAGTGTAGCGAACAATCCAGTTGTAAAGAATCAACCTCCTATTGTATGACTCCTTTGTCTCTCGATATCCGACACTTCGCAGCCGACTCTTCTCTCTAGTCTCACTGCGATGCTCTGGATTCTTCCAATACTTATTGCGCCGCCAGGTCGCTATTTTGGCGAGATACCGTTTATATCTTTCCGGATCTGCCTTGAGTCTGGCATATTCCACTGCAGTTGGCAGATGATTAATACAGCAGGAAGAAAACAGGCGCGGTGATTGCATAGATTGGACTGATATTGGTCGTCGAACAACCGTATTCCACAGAGTCGAAAGCATTATCTTGGACATGATCTGATGAATGGTGGAAAGACGAGCTGACTCTGATGCAACGCTAGTGTATTGATCAATGACAGCGAGACTCTGGTTATCACAAATCTGCTAGGTCAAAACGTCAGCTACAGTCACTAAATTCTGAGTCTGCGCACCAAGGTCGTGTTCTGTACCAGAGATTCTGCCCCTGATCGAGTCTTGCGATTGTGCTTCTGAACGCTTCCAAAGTTCGCGATGGTGTCTTGTTTCGCGTGCGCGCACTGTCAGAGTTCAGACGAAAGCGGTAACTCAGCGCGAAGGAGCCTTGTGGACAAAATGCTTGGTCATCGGATTGCGACGAGACTGGCTTTGAACTTCTACCTTTCGGACCTGTTGAATTACCAGGTTGATATCTGACAGACGTTCCTGACCTGATATACGTACAACGAGATCTAGACATGTGTGTCTTTTTCCATCTTTGGCGACTGCAGATCGAATGTTCCTCAGTACATGAAGGATTGCCTTTGATATATGGCCATACCAAGCCACGACCGGCCCGTGAAATTAGCGACCAATCGCTCGAAGCCTCAGCCTTGACAGGGCTGACTTGTCAATCCAAGGGCGCGCCCTCGAGAAGAGTCACAGGCATCTAGGTACTCAACGGTAAGCAAAAGTCAATGATCTGACATCCTCCTTGTTTCGCTATCCTCTGTCTGGTCGTACGCCCTATACTTCCCTCTTTCATGAATCTTGACAATCTGTGACACTTTCCTTTTCTCATTGTACGCCCTTCGCAACATGTCAATGTCGGCTTTGCAAGAAGAAGCCGAGCTTGGCGAATTCTTCGACTTCCAGAACGCCGTCTCGGATGGCGGTAGCATGCAAACTAGCAGTGCCATCGCTGATTCGAGTCATCTTTCTCATAAAGCAGAGAGGTTAGCTCATTGACAAGTTGCTCATCTACAGATATCCCATCTAACACCAGGCTTAGCGATCTCTACAGCAACACCAATCTCCCCGACTTCGGCAGCGAGGAAGCTGAGGCAGCAGCATACAGCAACTTTTCCAAATGGATTCCTCGATTCATCCAACCTGACCACCAATGTACTTATTGTTACGAGAACAAGCTCAACTGCTTCCTGAGTTATGGAAAGGTCACATGTACTGCTTGTGTGAGTAGTGTGATGTGCTTCCTCATCCACGAACTTGCTGACAGTTTGCTCCAAGGACACTCTCTTCAGACCGTGTAGCTTTGTCAAGCCTCATGCTCACAATGCAGATGGAACTCCTGAGCAGGAGCCGTTGAAGGGTCTCATCGACACACTGCATCCTATAGGAGAGGATTCTTGCCAAGAACAAGGCAAGTTGACTGGCGTCCGATCACTCAAATCAATGCCAGACAAGAAGTCCAACAGTCGCTTCTCAAAAACTGCTGTCAAGGTCTTGAGAAACTGGCTGGATGAACATCAAGCGAACCCCTACCCCACTGAGGAGGAGAAAGAACAGTTGGGTCGCACGACTGGATTACGACTTGCACAGATCAACACATGGCTTGCCAACGCTCGACGCAGAGGCAAAGTTGGTGGCAAGAGCAAAGCTACCATGGACGGTTTACCACACTCGACCACTACTTCGCAACCGCCGACAGCTGCTATTGGTATTCCTGGCGCCAGAGAGATTGAGATCAACAAGTGGTCTGACATGAACCCTCTGGAGCGATGGAAGCACTCGCCTCCCCAGAACGAACCTGCTCCCTTCAATGCTATCGCCGACGCTTTGGACCGACGAGATTTACCTGATTATGCAGAAGAACCAAGCTCCACATCGACCTTTGGTTGGCAAGGTCTTGAGTCGAGTCAAGACGACTCGTCATTCTCTCACAACAGGGCAGGCTCCGTAACGTCCCAGGAAAAGTCTACTTCCAACTCGGCTGCGTCATCTGCAGCGTGGTCAGGCTCACGCGAATCGTGGGGATCAGGATCATTCCACTCGTTTGGAAGCAGTCTCAACGGCAGGAAAGAACGACGACGTCGTCGAAAGATGCCTGGTCCTGTTTTGAAGAAGCCATCAAACGACAAGAATGTCAAGAAAGACAGAATCTTCCAATGCACATTCTGCACAGATGACTTTACGACTAAGTACGATTGGCAAAGGCATGAAAAGACACTGCACCTATCTCTGGAAAAGTATATATGCTGTCCGCTGGGACCCGAGACTTTGGACCCCGCCACAGGCCGTACAGTCTGCTCTTACTGCCATGCACCGGAGCCAACGAAAGATCATATCGAATCACACAACCACCGCCAATGCCTTGACAAGGGATTCACGGGAAGGACGTTCTATCGCAAGGATCATTTGCGACAACACCTCCGGCTTGTGCACGAAATGAAACTTCTGCCTCATATGGAAGACTGGAAGACAACTCTAACGAACGTCAACAGCAGATGTGGTTTCTGCACTAAGAGGTTCAGCGTATGGTCGGAGCGCAATGATCATCTGGCAGCACACTTCAAAGACGGAGCTAAGATGAGTGACTGGAAGGGCTGTCGAGGCTTTGATCCTCCCATTGCTGCTCTTGTCAACAGCGCCATGCCTCCCTACCTCATCGGTCTCGAGGGGACCTCGGTCAACCCCTATTCTGCCACATCGCCTATGAAGTGCATGACTCTTCAGACACATCTCGATGCTGGAGGCGCGCCGACTACATGCTGGGAGATTTTGACCGTACGGCTTGGCAAATTTGCAAAAGAGCAGACGGATAAAGGCGTCATCTTGACCGATGAAATGTTGCAGAAACAGGCACGTCGTATTTTGTACGACTCCGATGATGCCTGGGACAACACTGCGGCTGACAGTCCCGAATGGCTTGACTTGTTCAAGAGAGCCCATGCGCTAGACTATATTCCGACCGAGGTCTCAGGCGTAGGCAAGAATATTCCCGAAGATCTCGAGTTATACACAGATCTGGGTATCAGAGTTCCATTCAGTGTACAGGTAGCACGCGGCATGTCGCTTGACTACTTACCCAATGGTCTACCAACAGTAGGAGGATATGCAGAGCTCTCTGATGCGATGATCCCTCACGAACGAGCAACATTGATTGAGGGCTTGGGTACGGGACACAACGTTGGCACCATTTCCGCTTCTGGCAGATCATCGTCGTCACAGCCGTCACCACAACATGGCCCCAACTCTGCTACACCCGCGACTTATCAAAGCCATGGCTCAACGCCTTTGCAACTCGACACGCCCCAAGGGATCAACTCAAACAATCTTTCAGACCAAGAGATTGATGCTATCTTAGCAGAAGCAGGCTACCAAGCGCCTCCCCAACCCAGCGCGGGCGATCTCGCACGACAACACAATGCAGAACTAGCCGAGAAGCACGGTCTATCTTCTATAACACCAGAAGAGGCTCAAGAGCAACTTGCCGAGTTGAATGCCGCCATGGCTGTACTCACCGAGCAAGCCGTCTCATACGATGCACCACTCTCTGGTCACTCGTCAGATACAATGGACTTTACAAACATGAGCATGGACGCAGAACTTTCGGAGTTCATCAACTCGACAACTACATCGAGTCCTGATGATTTGTTTGCAACTTTTGGGAACAAGGATCAGTTTGGGATGCAAAATGCTTTTACGACTGCTGGAGAACAGGCAGGGATGATGGTGACGGACATGACGATGCAGGATTTGGATATGGATGGTTTACAGTTTGGCGACATGGACTTTGGTCTGGGTTTCCAGTGATGGCATAGGTAGAAAGATAATATCAGTGTTTCAGATATCACTCAGTATCATTGATTCTCACATCTCTTGGCATATGTAGACATGGTTACACGGATGGGCAACCGTCATGTTGGATCTCTGTTGTCTCCTCTCTTAATGTCTTGACAACAACATAAACAAAACTGATCATGGATTTCTTTCCGCTATGCTGTACAGCAGAGGTTCCACTCAAGGTAAGCCCACATTGATGTATTCGGCATTTCAGTGCCCATCTAAGCAAACCAGAGAATCAGTAGCTTCCTGGAGCAAACTCACGAAAACAGCAGCAAAATAGACTATCAACCTAATCTAAAGCTCATCTCATCCCTGGACGATCTTAAGCCGACCACACACCCCAGCGCAACAACGCCACTAGTGCATCCTTTTATATCGCCCTTTCTGTCAAAATCGCCAGCAGAGGTCGCCGAAATATTGGCTGCAAAAACGTCATCTGGCTCTATGATTGATTCTACTCTGTTCGCTATTTTGGATGAGAAGTCACTCTCCGAAGACTCTGGCCTAATTGTGCAGATCAAAGATGGCAGAGTGAAGAGTGTGCATGTGCATTTTGATACGATTAATGCGGAGTTGATTAGAGTCAAAATGATTACGTTTGATGTTAAGGAGACGCAAGGGTTGGTGGGGAAAGACGGGGTGTTCAGGACTAAGCCACCTGAGCAGAGTATGAAGGGTGGAAGTGCTGTGAGGAAGAAGTTGGGCTAGGTGATTATGGTGATGATTGATGGGCTAGCGTCTTCCACAGGTTTGTAACGGTATCATGAGTCTTTCCCGTGTGACAACACACAAGTTTTCCGTAGATCATGGACGTCATTCAATGATAGTCATGAAAGTATCGGCTTCCCTAGATTGTATTCATGACACTTGAGAATACCTTCGAGACAGACCATGCATACACGTGTGTCATACCTGGACACCTCTTGCTCTCATTCCCATGTTTGTGTCTTACTGCAGTTTCCCGACCTCATGATGCTGGGTCTCAGCATCGTCCATGCCACTTCGCTTCCCAGCCACAACATCTTGCTCCTCGACCCTGTGGACTTCTTCGTTTTCTCTCTCAATGTACTTCAGCGGTCTTGTACTAGAGATTGCGTCTTGGTCCCTGAAGACGAACAAACTGGGGTCAGATCTGAAGTATGCGTCTAGATCTTCAAGAGTTCTGGAACTGGTCTCTGGATAGCAAAGGTAGAGAATCGGCAAGAAGAGAGCATTGGTGCCCACCCAGATTGGCCAGAAGCGCCATCCCAGATTCTGAAATCCTATCGGGGTGATCTCGACAATGACGAAGTTTGTGATCCAGTTCGTAGCTGTTGCTACCGCGGCACCTTTGGTGCGCATTGGCAGACTGTTGATTTCTGCAAAAGCTTTATCAGTTTTTGGACTCAGAAGTGGATGTAAGTTCATGACTTACCGGCTGGATAGAGCCAAGGCACTCCAAGCATACCCACGGCGAACGCGATGTTGTAGAAGAAGAAGAAGAAGATGGCCGCTTTAGCACACTCAGTACTGCCATTAGCGATAGCGTACTTGAGCAAGACCGAAATGCAGAGGAAGGCGATGAGTTGCAGAAAGGTGGATATCATCATCAACGATCTGCGGCCGAGGCGTTCGACGAAAAGAACCGCAACGCCCGCAAACACGAAGTATGAGACCGCATTGCAGGCGGACAGCAGCCGAGCCATAGAGTTGCTCAGTCCAACGTATGTGATCATGATCGTGGGCTAAAAGGAAGGGTACAGTTAGCATGTATCTTATGCAAAGGTAGTGAAGTATGACGAAAGTCAAAAAGCCATCTGATGGTTCTCGAACTGTGCTGTTTGTAGCCTCGCCTTACGTACTGTATAATACGACATGATGTTGATGCCTCCGAACTGTTGCATGAACTGGGTGCCAGCTCCCAGAAGCAGACGACGAACACTTTTGGTGCCATCTTGGGTACGGCCGCGAAGAAGATCGCTCCACTTGATCGCATGGTCCCGTTCGTACTGGACACCGTAAGCGATCTCTTGGTACTGTGCTATGACATAAGCGTGGTCGATAGGCTTGTTGTCAAGATCAGCCAGAATCTGAATAGCCTCTTTTTCTTGACTATGAGCGATGAGCCAGCGAGGTGACTCAGGCAGCCAGGGAACCGTGATAAACAGAACAAAGATGAAGACAAATTGTAGGGCCAAAGGAAGTCTCCATTGGATCGAGCCTGGCACGAATGACAGACCGTAATTGATCCAGTTGACTATCATGAAGCCTCCGACGTTGGTCATCATTTCGAGAATGACGAGCTTTCCTCGGAGCTCTGCGGGGGCCGTCTCGGTTTGCCAGATTGGCGCTGTCGCAGTGTTGATTCCGTTGCCTATTCCAAGTATGATGCGTCCAACGAACATCTGTGGTAGGCTGAACGAGCTGGTTTTCAGGATCACCCCAACAGACATGATCGCAGTGCCTATTATGATGGTCTTCTTGCGTCCCAGTCTTTCGCCAATGGTGAAAGCCACAATCGCACCGATGAAGCAACCCACATCATATATGGCAGCGACAGTTGATAGAATCTTGGTCCGAGAAGGTCCTACAAGATCGTGCAATTGGAGAAAGTTCTCACTGACGACGACTCCAGAAAAGACACCCTAGCAAGCGAAGTGGTTAGCTACACAACTGGTTACCAGACGGTGTGAACCCTTGTCACCTGGTCGTAACCAAAGAGAGTCATGTCTGTCGCACAAGCAACGGTAATCCAGAATACCAGCCATCCACCCTTGAGGCCGAAGTACCTCTCCTTAGGTGCAAGCAACATATTGTGAGAGTATGAGATGAGATCACGAAGAGCTGAACGTATGGCAGATGCGAATCAAGGCATGCTGCTGTTCGCACGGTCTGAAGGAACCTTTCTTATACTTGACCATACTCATGCGACCCCAACCACTTCTCGGAAACGATCCGAAGGAATCGTCGACAAGTCGACCTGCATACTTTGTCGCAATTCTGCCTAAACTGCGTTGCGCAGGATAAAATAACACTCACCCACAAAGGTGATCCGCTGAGAAAGCCGTTGTATCATGGTATACCACTTTTATGTGAACTTGTGACTATCTCTTTTCCAGTTCACCGGGCAAACTCGATATGGGAACAAGACTGTTGTCGACCAGGTTGTCTGCGAGTGCTCGTAATCTTCCTGAAGTCAAAACAGCACGGATGATATTGGTCGATGCTACACAACGCGACATGGCATGTGTGCGGAGAGAAATGCCGGGTGTGTTCGCTGCAGCTGGTGCGGAACAAGGTCATGGGACTGATCCTGCGAGTACAGCTCTTGGCAATGGTGGCACAGCATGTTTACCAGGCTCGCGGGTTTGAAGTCGACGCGATGGTTTCGCGTGCGATCCTGCAGAAAATGCTTGGTAGTCTGTCTGGCAGCAGCGTCCCGCAGAAAGCTCTATGTAGAACGAAGACAGTGTGCATAGTCCGCTAGTGTCACAAGAAATGACCATGAAATGATCACAATGTCTCGTAGCAGATGAATGATGAAAGGTACTGGTCGTTGTAAGACTCTGGCTGGAAGTTCAACGTGAAGACTGCCGAGGTTCTGGCAAAATCGCGGGCAGACTTTTGGCTGTGCTAGCCAATGTTCAACCAACTTCTATACACTTCCGATCCTAAGCATCAGCAACAAGATTTTGTAGGCATGCAGCCAACTATATGAAACGAATGCCGCATGATAAAATGACTGTCGCTGTGTTACTGCGACTTCACTAGGAAGCTAGGCGAGTATGTGGACCACACATGAAGAAAGACTCTATGATCGTAAGGCAGCTTCAACTTTTGTGACAGGATACAACCAGACTCTTGTCAATGGTCAGGCAGTTTATTCGTTCATCGTAAGCACATGTATGCATGTGCTGTAACCTTAATCTAGCAGCACCATGTCAATGAACCACTTGGCTCGTGAGCCTTCCACAGTGACTGGGGCTTTTCCTGAGAACTCTGTGAGTTGCGACAGGCACTTCCTCACAGAAAATGCTCGGAGATCATTCAGTGTTTCATCACTTTCCGTATTTCCGTATATGTCTTGTTTGTTTGACACAACAAACGGAGATTTTGGCTTTCACTTGCAACACCATGAATTTCAGATAAAACCATCCCAGATCCATCGCTCCTTCTTACACCTCACGCGCTCGACAAGATGCTTACCCCGACGCATGTCAATCTCAGGTCCTTCTTCTACCCCACCGGTAATACGCCAGCCTCCAACTTGCTGCGTGATCTGCGTCCAGGCAAAGAGCCTGTCGAGATCTTCGCAATTGGCTGCGGCGATGTTCGAAACATTCTCTTCACCCTTTGGTCCCAAAAGCGTGACACATGCAAACTCAACTTCACCGCATGCGACTCCGACCCTGCCATCCTAGGTAAACATATCTTCCTCTCCCAAACTTGATTTTCAGCTGTCCACAAAACCACTGCTCTCAAGATGGCAAAAGTGTCTTAGCAGCTCGGCTTCAAGGTCAACCAGATCTTGAGCAGTCGCTGACTGTTTCTATAGCCCGCAATGTGTTCCTTCTCACAGCAGTTTCTCGCAATCCCTCTTCCGAAGAGATCGAGCGTCTGTGGAGAACATACTACCACTTCTACGTCACCAGTGCCGACCTCGTCTTCGTTCAGCAACATTGTCAAAAGCTTCTTACAGCATCTGAGAGCCTGTCCACGTGGAACGATTCGCCTTTCGGGTTGTCGCTCAAGTTCTCTACCGAAGCTTCTTTATCCGAAGTACGTCGCATCTGGTCCTTGTACTCTCAGACAAGATCCGAGCAGGAAGATGCCGAAGCCAGACGCGCAATCAAGATCATGTACAAAGAAAACCGCATGGTCAACCACGAGAGGGCGTTTGTGTCACACAGCGTACGCTCCGCTGGAGCTCACAGCACCTTTGTAGCTCCTTCTCTCAGCAAGGCATTTCACAACTTCTGGCAAACAGGTGTTGTAGCAGGCAACGATCAAGACCTCGCTATGCTCAACCAGGATGACGGCGGCAGAGTCAATCCGCTGATGACCGTATCATCTCTTGGCTCGTTCAACGTACACTACGGCCTCGATCCTTTCACGAGTTTCCACCTAGCCGAGGGCTTCGATCTCGCTCAGACAGCGGACGCAACCACAAATTCTCTTGCACGCCTGGCAAAATCTCAATTCTCTGGATGGTGTCACGTGTTTGCTTCCAGTGTCGCATCAAGATCGATCAACATCAATTATCATTGTGGAGACGCTGTCAATCTTTCTCATGCTCTGCAGGCCATCCGAGGCTCTGCTACCCTACCCTCGTTCACGTACCTCTACACCAAACCATGGAGTGCCGTTCCTCTCGAACTACCTTCAGACATGATCACCAACTACGACGTCATTGACACCTCCAATGTCATGGATCATGTTGGCCTCTTGAATCTTCTATCTGCCACTGCGCCTCTTTTGTCCGGACGACGTGACGCGGTTCTGTATACGGAGAGTCTCCTGCAAGGAGCAGAAGAATCGGAGAAGCTCTTAGAGACCTTGCTACACTCGAGTGTCACGATGTCATCTCTACTCTTCGGTATCACTCCCGTCGGATACCTCTTAGGGACAATGACAGACTCCACGCACCATGAACAACTACTCGACATGTCCACTCATCTCACACAAGGCATCCAGAAGCAATATCGCATGCGCATTCCATGGAAGCGTGCTGCCCAAGGTGATGGCTCGGTTCCTAGCGTCCAGTCATTACCATATCGCCTTGAGATGGATCCACATGAACTCGCTTCTCTCTTCATGCACACTTATCTTGCTATGTTCCGCGAACGTGAGAACATGAGTACCGTGATGCAAATGACGGAACGGAAACAAATTCGCCCTCTGGTTGGTGATCTTGGTTTTCATACCAGACTCTCGCTCGTTGCTCTTCTCGCCTCAGCCAGACGCAACATATCCACAGACTGGCTAGTGTGCGTTACCGCACTAGTCAGACGAATTGCGGAAGACAAAGTCTTGATGGTTGGTCCAAGTAGTCTGCAAGAGCTCTACATGCACCTTCATCTATCTGGTCTTTGGCAAGCGCCCAAGTTTGGAGGCGATCCACGAGAGCAAGAATCGTACTATGGCGGACCTCGCCCTGCCGGTGAACCTGGTTTTCTTGGACAGCAGTCCTTACCTTCAACTGTTAATGTTGCATTGGTCGTTCCCAGAAGTAGCCTCGCTGATTTCAGAGACCCCGAGATCGACCAGATAGGGCCTGTGGGCTTGTATCTCAGTCTGCGTACTCGCGATATCGACAATTGTTTCCATGCTATCGATGTCTTCTTCGGTCGATTTGAGTCAGACGACATCAACACAGCGATTATTGCGGAAGACAATTCTGGATGGTCTGGTACTTCTGACATGATTGTTACCTGCAGAGTCCCTACCTGGGGGTTCCTAGTCGGACGTCGCGAAGATTTTCGCGTTCGACTGTCTTTCAACTACTTGCAAGCCGGTCAAAGCTACATCTCGAACCTTGGTTCTCGTCTGCACATCTTCAGTGCTGATCTTGATAGCAAGAACGTTAGGATTCTAGCCCAAGCGCCTTGCACAAAGCCCAGACCAGTCTCCCGTATCGAGGATGCCAGAATCTCAGAATCGACTGGACCCCCCTCTGCAACAGTCTCTCTCAACTGCGATGGTACCGTACAGTCTATCGGAGTTACCAAGGATCTCACACCCAATGCTGAAGCGGCTTCTGCTTTGAAGGACCGTGACGTAGTCAAAATCATGCAGACCTCGGCATGCGTTCTTACCGTCTCGATCGTTGAGCGGAAGGACACAATCGAATTCATCTTCCCTTATCCAATCAATTCAGCTGCTGCTAAGGTGAATATTATACATGGGTCTTCCTCAACTATCGAGGTCAAGGCTCCCACATCCAACGCATTCCAGCCTGGTGGCTTCAATCTTGATCCCTTCCCTGTCGTCCGCCAGGATCTGAGACCACTAGCGTGGGGTATGAGCCGTGTTGATCCTGATATCCAGCCGCTGGTCAGGATCTCGGCTCCAGCCCCAGAGTTCTTGGGGATGTTGTGCATGATGACTTTGAGTAAAGGCGACTTAGCACAGCTCAGAGCAAATCCGGGTCCCGACTCTGTGTCACCTATGCTTGAGCTGAAGCAAGTGATTGGTCGTATCTTCGCCGATTGTGCTGGGTTCCACACGGACAGCCCTAGTGGACAAATCCGAATGTTGACCATAGAGCAAGACGGAGTGTTCAGGTTTCACGTCATCGCTAAATGTCTCCGTCATGATCGTGACGCGGGTTCCATCTTCTTGGACGGCTTCTTCGTAACCGAAACCGCTGACTTCGTTAAGCATATGACCACCAACAGGCCGAAGCAGAAATGTGGTGGGTTCGCTGCTAGCAAGGAAGCCATGAAGCTTTGGCTACATCTTATACCCGCAGTCATTGAACGCTGCCGCTCATGGGAGCATACCTCGGATTGCAGCCTCCAGGCCGGCTCCAAACAAATTGCTCTCTGCGACTGCGGCTTGGGAAGAGATGCAGAGCAGATGCCTAGCGGCTATGAAGACATGGCCAAGTTCGCCACTCGCATCGCCCTTCCCCTGGTCTCTGCCGTACCCTACGTCGAATCCGTGGTTGATGACAGGATGGTCTCTCAAATGAGTGCTTATATCGATTCACTCAACCTAGAAGACAAGGAGGAGACGACTCACAAGGACGTCTGCGACAACTGTGGCAGCGACAAGCCTGGTCTCAAGGCTTGCACTCGTTGTGGTAAGGTCAAATACTGCAACCATACATGTAGGCAGGCTGCGTGGAAGAAGCACAAGAAGGATTGCAAGCGTTGATGATTCTTTGAGCTTCGAAGGAGACAGCGTTGGATTTCGAGCTTTGGCATATTCTGGCTGAGCAGACATGGAAGAGAAACCGAATCATTGCACAAGGAGAGTGGAAAGAGAATTCTGGAGTGATGATTTCTCTAGTTGTAAGATAGAATAAAGATAACGCGAAGAATCAGGAGACGATCAGTCGATAAAAATGACACAGACTTTTGATATGTACTTTCCATCCCCCGTCCACTGCAAGTCGACAGCCCCTTGAAAAGAAAAAAGAGAACACCACATGACCTTTTTCTCGTCAAGAAATAAGAATTGATCAAGGCTGCTTCTTCACTCGAAGAGATTTTTCCATAAGATGTCAGAGCTGACTTGATCGGAAACTTGCATGCGTGTGTATATTTATCGCCGCTTATGCTCTTTCTATCTTCTCATGTGTATATTCTAAGAGATATTTCCGACCTCAAATGTCATCCTCAAACCTCCTAACCAACAGACCCTCCTTCTCCAACACCTCCTTGACTTGTCTAACCGTGTACTCACCACGGTGGAACATACCAGCTCCCAATGCCGCGTCCACCGTCGTCTCATCAAAGACTTGTGTAAAGTGTCCTGGGTTACCAGCCCCTGAGCTCGCAATAACAGGAATCTTGATTGCGTTCTTCACTGAACGGATCAACTCGAGATCGAAGCCAGAGTTTGTGCCATCCTTGTCGATGCAGTTGAGTAGGATTTCTCCAGCACCCATTGCTTGCACGGCTTTGCAGAGTTGGATGACGTCCAAGTCGGAGGTTGTGCGGCCGCCGTGGATGGTGCATGCGTACCAGCAGTATTGCTCTCCATTAGGACCTGCATAGGGTGTTTTGAGTGTGGCGTGGTTGGTATCGTCAGGGGAGTTTACGTAGATGCGGCGAGGGTCGACTGATACCACAACGGCTTGCACACCATAGGCTTTTGAGATTGTTTCGATGGCGGTGTTGCCGCTGAGAGTGGAGTTGTTGGCGTAGTATTCTTCTGCTGCTGTCACGGCGTCGGAGCCAATGCTTACTTTGTCGGCGCCGGATTTGAAGTACAGGGATGCTACTTCCAGGGCTGGGACTACGGTGTTTGTTTCTGGGTCTTTGGTATCGCGGATGCCGCCGCCGATGGTCAGTGGTACGAATACCGTTGATGAAGCTTGACGCAGGATTTCAAGCATGGGTTGGTCTTTGAGCGGTGTTTCGCGGAAGGAGGTGATGTTGAGGAAGGTTACTTCGTCAGCGCCTTGGTGGTAGTATTTTTCTGCCATTGAGACTGGTTTGCCGAGATTGCGGACGGGGGCACCATCGGCCTTTTCGCGTACGTCGTATTGGTCGCCTTTCGTTACTACGAGGTCGCCTTGGTCGTTTGTGCGGACATCGAGGCAGGCGATTATGCGGCGGGTGAGGCCTTCTTTTGTGGTTTGCGCTGAGGGTGCGGAAGGGAGGGTCGACAGACGGTCGCCGTTGAGGAAAGCCTTTAGCACGCGAAGACCTGCTGCTCCGGACTTCTCGGGGTGGAACTGGGTAACGAGGACATTGTCTTTTGCGACTGCGCCGACGAATTCTTGGGTGCCGTAGCGGGCGGTTGCGACCTGCCAGCCGGCCTTTTCGAGGACACCGGGTTCGTACATGGCGGCGTAGGAGTGTACGTAGTAATATTTGCTGTCTGGACGCATGCCATACAGACTTTGGTTTGCAGCGAGACCATGTTCGGAAGCGGTGTTGGCAGAGTTCCAGCCAATGTGAGGAACACTCTTGTCGCTGTCGTCGAAGCGCTGGAGACGACCGGGGATGACACCTAAGCCAGGGACATCGGAGTTTTCCTCTGAGCCTTCGAAGAGAGCTTGTAGACCGACGCAAACGCCCATGAAGGGTTTACCGGCGGCAATGTGTTTCTTGATGGGTTCGACATAGCCAGAGTTGTTGAATTGGGTGAGGCAGTGGCCAAAGTGGCCTACGCCGGGCAAGATGAGTTTCTAAGTTGTAGTCCGTCAGTTTTGTCTCTATCAGGGTTGTTTGTCTTCTAGAGAAGTTGGGTTTGGTGGGGGTGATGGGTACCTCTGCGTTTGGCACATCTTCAGGTGACTTGATCCATTCGACAGTGTAGCCGACCTTCTCAATGGCATTGACCAGTGATCTGATGTTGCCAGCAACGTAATCCAAGAGGTGAACTGTCGGCATTGTGTTGTATATGTTTATCAAGAAGAAAGATACCCAGCTATCAGTCGGAAACAAAAAAGACATGGCGGGCAGCGATGACTCGTTTGGTGACTCGGAGGTGACGCGGCCCGATCCGATGACCGCCCTCGGCCCGCATCTCGAAGCATGGCAGAAATTATCTCAGCCCTAGCAAGACAAGCATCTGAATCTTTGCAGACCGGAAGGCGCATTTGAATCGCATTCGCATACCACACACCACATCGCCCATCATGGTCAGGCAACTCAAACACCACGAGCACAAGCTCCTGCGCAAAGTCGACTTCTTCAAGGCCGACTCGAAACAAGGCTCCATCCGCCAGAACGATGTAGTCCGCCGCGTACGTCGACATCTCTCCCTCTCTTCTCTCCAGAGTTACCACTAACACAACAGCGCACAGTACATGATCCAGAAACCCGAAGACTACACCTCCTACAACCGCCTCTGCGGCCAACTACGCCAACTAGCCCACCGCCTCACTCTCCTCGCGCCCGAAAACCCCTACCGCCTAGCCACCGAAAAGAAGCTACTGGACAAACTCTACGACATGGCCATCCTCAGCGAACGCAGCAAACTCTCGGCCGTCGAAAACAAAGTCACTGTCTCCGCATTCGCACGCAGACGCCTCAATGTCATTTTGACCAGACTGCAAATGGCGCCTGATCTCAAGGCTGCGACTACTTTCATCGAGGGTGGTCAGGTTAGAGTGGGTACGGAGGTGGTAACGGATCCCGCGTTTTTGGTTACGAGGAACATGGAGGACTTTGTGACGTGGGTTGACTCGTCCAAGATCAAGAGGACGATTCACAGGTACCGTGATAAGCTGGATGACTTTGACTTGCTTTAAGTCTTCGTCTAGATCAGTTCTGTGGTACTTCTTGCATTTATTCAGCGTGGCGTTTTGTGGGTTCAAGATCGCGTGGAATCATGGTCTGAAACAGGTTCAGAGAAGGGAAATCTGTGCTTGGTGGTGAATTGCAAGATATTTGTGGAATTGTCTTGTCTCGTCTTGTCGGGTATCTTTTGCTATAAAACGAAATATCAAATCTCCCCAGCCAAACTCCTGATACGCCATGCTATCCTTCCCAGATGCTTTTTGTGTCTTCGTCGATCAACTGAAGTGGATGCCCTCCTGGTTGAAGGCGTACAGCAACTTCAAAAAGTCACCCTCATCACACATTCTGGCACGCTTCTCGCACAGCTCAGTAGTTTCGACCAGCACCTTGGTCACCTTCTGGCGAACCAGCTCGGATACCTTGCCCTTCTTCTTGCGGTTGGGGTTGCCTGCCAGCTTCTTGGCCTTCTTGTCTGCCTCCTCCTTGAAGAAGTCGGGAATGTCGTCTTCGTCGTCAACATCCATGATAGCTTCCATCTCATCGTCCTGATCATCTGCAGCCATGTCAGTGTCCATGGCGGCATCTGCAGGATCGAGCGGGCCATCGTCGAGGACGATGTTATTCTGGGCACAATAGGTGCGGTAGTTTGACTCGAGCATCTCCATGACACTGGTGGTACCCAAGAAGCCACTGCGCAGCGTGCGGTTCTTGCGGACAAAGCAGATGCGCAGCAGACCATCCCACTCATCGTAGCTGATTTGCGGACGTGGGACCTTTGGCACGATCTTGACGACATCACTCTCGACTTGAGGAGGAGGGTTGAAGTTGTTCTTGCCGACCTTCATGACATGGCTGATCTTGGCCCACATCTGAGCATTAACGGACAGTCTCGAGTATAGTTTTGTTCCAGGTTGCGCAAACAGACGCATAGCGAATTCACGTTGGAACATGAGTACGCAGGAGCGAGGGGCGGGACTCAGAGCAAGCAGTCTGAAGGTCAAGGGCGAAGAAATCTGGTAGGGCGTGTTCGAAATACAGACGTCAAAGTAGGGCAGTTGTGGGTGCTTGAGCACATCTCCAAGAATGATCTCGAGTCTCTTTTGGGCAGGGGTGCCTTGGAAACGCTTTGTGATTTCGGCAGCCATTCGGGGATCGGCTTCGCAGGCGATGACTTTTTTGGCCTTTTCCAGGATCTTGGTCGTCAGGTTACCAGTTCCGGGACCGACTTCGAGGACAATCTGAGTGCTTGTTAGACATGATGTGTTGTGAGTGGATAGCTCTCAACGTACGTCGGACTGCTTCAGGTCGGCCTTGTCGACAATAGCCTGAGCGACACCAGGATTCTTGAGAATGTGCTGACCGAGATCCGTGTTGAACTTGAAGACGTTGTTGGCGGAGTGGCCCTTTTTGCGCGAAGCGGCGCCCGAGTAGGGGTCGCTCTTGGACACGCCGCCGCCGTTGTTCTTTCTCGCAGATTTGGGCATGTTGACTGGTCGTGTTCTGGTATAGGACAGGTGCGGAGAGGCGGCCGGAGGAGTGAATTTTTGGAAGCGGCGATCAAAAGCTTATTGATAAGCCCCGTCGTCAGGGTCTCGACCTGTTTGCGTATTCGTACCTATTGAACTTGGCATCACCTCGACACCACAGCTCTACTTGACTATACACCAACAACATGCCTCGTCCATCGAGAGCTAAGCCTATTGTCACCGAAGACTCGTCCGCCATACCATCTGTCGCACCGGACACTGCTGAACCCGCTATCACCAAAACTGCTTCCAATGGCACCAGAGGAACCAAACGCAAGCTCAAGCAAGAAGTCGAAGAAGAGGAGGAAGACGAATCAGAAGAAGAGATTGTCCCTATCAAGAGGACCCGTCAAAGCAGAGCTGTCAAAGTCGATCAACCCATCTCTCCGCCGCCCAAGAAAGCCACCAAGTCTAAGAAGCCTGTTGAAGACACCGAGGAACCAGAAACAACAAAGCCCAAGGTCGTGAGAAAGCGCAAGACCAAAGAAGAAAAGGAAGCAGAGGAAATGCCCTTGGCAGCACGCACAGTCGGCCACAAGCTCTTCATCGGTGCTCACGTCTCGGCCGCTGGTGGTGTTCCCAATGCCGTCCAGAACGCTGTCCATATTGGCGCAAACGCTTTTGCTCTGTTCCTGAAGTCTCAACGGAAATGGGCCAATCCTCCACTGGACGAGACTCATTCAATCAACTTCCATGCTCATTGCGACAAGCACGACTTTGACCAGAATTCACACGTCGTTCCACACGGCTCATACCTGGTCAATCTAGCACACACCGATCCAGAGCGTACCAAACAAGCCTATGACTCCTTCCTTGACGACCTCAAGCGTTGTGAGAAGCTGGGCATCTCGCTCTACAACTTCCATCCTGGCAACAGTGTGGGTGGTGATCGTGATGCTGCCATTGCCCATCTGGCTAGCAACCTCAATCGCGCACACAAGGAAACCTCCAAAGTCATCACACTACTCGAGAACATGGCTGCGGGTGGAAACGTCATCGGCTCGACCTTCGAAGACTTGCGCGATGTCATCAACCTAATCGACGACAAGTCTCGCGTGGGCGTCTGTCTAGACACCTGCCACGCCTTTGCAGGCGGCTACGATCTACGCACCCCCGAGACCGTCGAGTCAACCTTCTCTGCTTTTGACAAAACAGTGGGTATGAACTACCTACGCGCCCTTCATCTCAACGACAGCAAAGCACCCTTCTCAAGCCACAGAGACCTCCACGCAAACATCGGCACCGGCTTCCTAGGTCTCCGCGGCTTCCACGCCATCATGAACGACACACGCGTCATCGGTCTCCCCATGGTCCTTGAGACTCCCATCGACGTTCGCGACGAAAACGGCATCCTCCAAAAAGATGCCAAAGGCAAAGACATCGAAGATAAATACATCTGGGCTCGTGAAATCAAGTTGCTGGAGAGTCTGGTGGGTATGGACGTCGAGGGTAACGAGTTCAAGCAACTGGAAGATAAGCTGCAGAAAATGGGTAAGGTGGAACGAGACAGGATTGCCGAACAAGTGGAGAAGAAAACTACAAAGGTCAAGGATAAGGAAGACAAGGCAAAGGCCAAACAGACCAAACTTAACTTTGGCAAAGCCTCTGCTGCTACTGCTCCGGCTAAGAAAAGCAAGAAGGCGAAGAAAGAGGTTGATGATGAGCAGAGTGATGCTTCATCCTTGAGTGCACCTCCTTCGGACAACGAGGGCTGATCGCTCGATCGGAATTGAAGACTGACAGGATGAACCACTATCGCAGATGGAGACATGAGGGTCGAATGATGACGATTGTATCTCTATCACAATATGACTGGGAGCCCATCCCGGCAGGAAGGCCTCATTGGCATCGCAGAGCAGAAACGAAACAACATTAACATTACTGTAAGTAGAAGTTAGATTGATATATTCTTTACACGACTATACCTCTATCTGCTTGGTTGATTGTAGATATAAGCATGGAAACGGTTTGGACGGTGAGCCACAAATAACCCATTGGAGCGCCTCAGCATAATCGCAGTCAAGGATTACTCATTCGGGCGAGGTAAACTCATGATCAAGGCGCTTGCAACTCGATTGGATGTTTATGGCATGCTTTTCGTTATTTGCATGATCTTATGCTACCGTCCTTCCGTGTTCATCATGTCGTTTCTATCATCAAGCAAAGTCTCCTGCCTCCCTCTCCATCGCTTCTCTTTCTCTCATCTCGTCACTTAGGCCAGAGTAGTCACAAAGGACTTAGTCAGTGGCACACCGAGTTTCTTACTGATCGTCTTCTTTTCCACATTCCTCACGATGCTAGAATCTCTCTTGCTTGTTGAGGTACTGCTACCTTGTCCTAGCACAGTGAGACTCACAATATTGGCGTCAGTAGGGTAGCCAAAGCTGCCGCCCATGGTAAAAGTGCCGTTGACATAGCTGAACGTGATGAGACTGGTCTGAGGCTGCTCAATGGCATCGCCTTCGTCCAAGAACAGAGTACCTTCTGCCTTACCTTCAAGATCGGGGGCGATGATGAGGACAAAGTCTTGCTTGCGCAATTCGGTGGTTGTGTTGGCTGAGTTCTGGCGCAGAGGGAGGATGCTGCCGCCGCGGATGTGGGCTGTGATATCGGTGAAGTCGACGTTGTCGCGAGTAACCCAGTCGCCAGTTCCTCTGACAGGCTCGAGGGTGAAGTAGTCGTAGAAGATGTCGTCGGGGAGGTAGAAAGTGACGCTTGTGCTGTTGTCCTCTACGACAGGACTGACCAGGATACTATCACCCCAGAAGAATTGACTCTCGATAGGGAAAGTGTTGGAGTCTTCGGGGTACACGAAGAACAGAGGCTGAACCACTGGCTTGCCGCTGACAGTCTGCTCATGGAAGTTTGTGTAGAGGTAGTCGAGCAGTCTGTAACGAGTGTCAATCGCCTTTTGAGCGGCAACTGTGGTCAGGTTCCAACGATAGAACTCTTGGTTCAGGGTACCGGACTCGGCATGGTTTCGGTAGAAGGGATAGAAGGCACCGAGAGTGGCCCATCGAGCACACAGTTCGGGCCAAGTGTTGCCAGCATAGCCACAGACATCACTGCCGACCATAGGAAGCTAACAAGAATATGTCAGTTCAAGGACCAGCCAGAAAGATGCTGCGAGAAGATTTACCTGGAAGATGGCTGCAAACTCGAGCATCTGTGCAATCGATACTCTGTACCATCGCCAACCCGAAACGTTATCTCCCAACCAGTGACCGACGTGGCTTCCTGCTCCGGCAAAGGTACTGCGGGTGATGACCATTGGTCTTCTCGTAGGTCTACGTGCAAGCATTGCGTCTCTGCTGGTGGTGGACATCATGGTACCATAGAGATTGTGAGTATCGTACATCGCCAAACCATTCTCGTGGTAGAGATCAGTATCAATGGTCTTGTTGGACAGACTTCCGGCATCGTTGTTGATGGTGTATGGTGGGTCAATCAGGTTTCTGCCGGGGAGACCTAGATGAGTTCCGGTGGTGTTTGACTGACGCTTCACCTTACGTGTGGCCGAGCCTGGCTGAAAGTCGGCAGGGAAGCCGGCAATGGGATAGCCTGCGTTGGCTCTGACCTCTGGAGGGTATGGAGGATAGCCGTTGGAAGCGGCATATCCGAACGGGTCACTGCACGGCCAAGGACAGAAGTTACTGGCCTCGTTCATGTCTTGAATGTCATCAGCATGGTTCTTGTGGTCCGAGATTGACCTGAAGACGCTTACCAATCCACAGAGCATCGATGTCGACACCAGTTTCAGCATTGAAGAACGTGGTGAACTCATTGGTCCAGTACTCAGTTGTCGAATGCGCAAACCAATCAGGGAATGCAGTGACTCCAGGCCATACAACACCTTGATAGATCGAGCCGTTAGATCTCTTGAGGAAAGCACCTGCCTCAACACCATTGTTGAACGCAGAGTAGTTGTAGTAGGCAACGGCAGGGTCAACCATGACGATGTAGGATTGTTGTCTCTCGTGCAGAGTAGAGACCAACTCCCTCATCTTGTTCAAAGGAAAGCGTTGGGGATCAGTGGTGAAGACATGTCTGGAGTCCATGTAGTCGATATCAGTCCACATGACTTCCAGGGGGATGTTAGCAGCACTGTAGTTTGCAACCACAGCAGCGACTTCATAAACATCTCTGTATCCATATCTGCATTGATGGAAACCGTGGCCTGTCACCAAGATATGGTTAGCAAAGTTCTCCAATGCGTTGAGTCACGTCACTAACCCCAATATGGCATTTGAGCCGGCAGTCCGACTACTTGAGCGTACTGTTTGGCGACTTCTGTGGGCGAAGGTCCAGCCATGAAGTAGAGGTCAACAATGCCTCCGATCGTGTTGTACTCCAGATATTGGCCAGTTTCTGCAGTATTGTTGATCTTGATATCCATGCCGTTGCTGTTCAAGAGGAAAACACCATGGGTGCCATCTACTCCGCGATGATCGAAGTACACTGGATGGTTTCCGTAGAGGTTACTGCCTGCAGGGATGGAGTAAGCATCTCGAGACCAGAGAGTACGAGTGTAGTTGGTGGTGTTCAGCTGTAGAGACGTCAGTAGTTGGTCAAGCGCAGAGTCTAGCATTTAGCATACCTGGAAAGGATCAGAGTGTTCGCCGAGTCCGTAGAGGTGAGGGTTCTCGGGAAGTTGAGTACGAAGTCTCAAGTACTGAGATTGGAAGACGAGCTCTGTTCCGGTGGTGTTGAACAGAGCGGCTCCACCACTGCGGCGGGAAACCGCAAATGAGAATGGATCATTGACAACCTCGAAGACAAGCTGAGTCGAGGCGGAGACATTTCCGTCTGCACTGGGGCGAGGAAGAACTGATTCGGGGACCTGGTAGAC
>Ga0058697_10000264_pt1 | contig 25253 bp, 21 predicted proteins | sample AgamicAsMae_FD_66619 | JGI IMG/M metagenome (GOLD analysis project Ga0058697, IMG submission 66619) | Agave microbial communities from Guanajuato, Mexico - As.Ma.e | ecosystem: Host-associated > Plants > Phyllosphere > Phylloplane/Leaf | place: Guanajuato, Mexico | collected 2012-06-04
GCTGGAGAGGAGTAGAAAGAGAAAGAATGATGATGATGGTGGTAGAGGTGGTGCTGGCGGTGATATTGGTAGAGAGTTTGAGCGCAGGAAGAAGAGGGCTATGCGTAGAAACTAGAAACCCCCAACTTCTGGGTTTTTTGTTGCTTGCATATAGCGGTTCTCGCTCATGTCTATCATCATTGCATTGTTCTGGAGTCCTTTATGGAATCAATGTATCATTCAAACAGGGTGACCCTGATACCATCGATCTTTTGGTCAAAACATGAATGCGGCTGGTGAACGACAGGTTGATCATCAAGGTTATTGGCGAGGCTATATACTTAGTCGAATACCGAAAGTAGGCCGGATATCGCTACTTTTACACCACTGCATATGCATATAACCTTTTGCTGGGCTTCCCTCATGTCTTCTTCACTTCCATGAACATTCTCATGGAGCCTGTCTCGAATTCACACTGATCCATTTTCGTTCCATCTTTCCATCTAGCTTCGACTGCTTCCTTCCTACACGAAACAAACGTTCTAGCCTTGCTGAGCATCGAAGTCGGCAACGGCTCTGCTCATGGCGTTGACGTCAAAATCGTACGTGTTGGGATCCTGAATGTCGTTCAATGTCAAGGCCATGGCTGGTCTAGTTAGTCCATTCATCCAGTCCGATCGAGTCAAAGGCGACATTTTTTGAGGGTCTTGTTCCTGGCCCTGATACTTCTCAGGATCAAAGACCACTCCATCTGCCATCGAATTGGGTTGATCCAACAGTCTTGACATGCTACCGATGGCCATGTTGTTGGATGGTGTTGAAGGCATAATATAAGTGCCCCCTAGGTTGGTGGATTGGGTTGTCATGGTGCCCATGTTACTTGACTTGTTGCCCGAGACTTCTTGACGGCTGTATATGTTTGAGGGCGCCAATTCCTCGTAGTAACGGGAACGATCATTGGTCGTGTAACGGTCGTCCTCTGAGGCCTGGCGTTGGGGAAATGATGCGTGAACAGGAGGAGATGCTGCAAGGCGATTTGTCTTCGAGCGTGCATTGTCCGTGGGAGTAGGCACAAATTCGTCCATGTTGTCTTCATTACCACCGTCACCCTGCCATTCGCCATCATCATGTTTGTCCTCTTCGTCCGTAGCATACAGCTCATCCTCCTGTGATGCCTTCTTGCTGCCTGTGGTTCTGGTGAATTTTGTTGATATTTCGGGCTGGTTGATGTTTGTGGGCTCCACGTCAGGCTCTAGTAGATCTGGTCGTTCTGGAGACGAAGAAGGGGACTCGGCATAGCTAACTCGTTGCTTGGCACGTCCGCTACGGCGGACTCCCGCTGATGCAAGAGCCTGAGCAGGTGGTTCCTTCTTGCTGCGTTTGCTTGTTCGGCGTTCAGGTACCAAACCTTGATCATCGGCCATGGGCGAGTCATCGTTGATGATGTGAACAGTAGTGCGAGTTCGAGATGTAGTATCTTCCACTTTAGCCTTTGGAGGTCTTCCACGTCTCTTCTTTGGTGGCGAAGGAATGAGATCAACACTTGTCTTGCGATCTGTGACCGGGAAGGGTGAGGCCAGGGTGGGGGGACTGTATGCAGCTGTGCCCGAAAGACTTGATCGCTTCCGCTTGAGTTTGACGGGAGATACAGGATTGACAGCAGGTCGTGAAGGAGTTTCGGAAGTGTCTCCAGTTTCCCATATGCCCGAGCTTGTTCGCTTGATCAACCCTTTCAGCGACGTTTGATTGAACCGACCCAGGCTTTGTGGTGAGTAAGGCTGAACAGACCGTAGTATTTGTCCATCGGAGGGCTGCGAAGGTGTTGCGAAAGTATCTCCAGTTCTGGACATACCCGAGCTTGTTCGCTTCATCGACCCCATTGTCGACGTTTGATGGACCCGAGCTATGCGTTGCGGCGAAGTAGGCTGAGTGGATCGCAGTCTCTGGGCGTTGACATACTGCTGTACTCTGTGCATGTTCTCGGTAAGGATAGCTTGTTGCTTTGCTTTGGCCTTCTTGATACCGTCCAAGATGAGCTGACGTCTGCTCCGAAGTTTCGCATAAGTCTCACGCAATTCGACATAGTCTTCGTGCATTATTCGAGCTCTGTCCATGTCGTTGGGTTGCAAAGCACCAAAGGCTTTCTTGTACTTATCGAATGCTTCAAGTTTGGGGTAGAGATCCACCAGGCGGTTTTTGAACATGGCGAGATCATCGTCGCATGCTGTTAGCAAGTCTTGTCCATTCTCGACCCAATGGGCTGTATCCTTGTCCTCCTTGCAATAGTTACCGCCACATGGCGAGAGTACTCGATCCTTGACGATATGGTAGTTACAACAGAATGGTACTTGATGAGCAAGAGTGTCGACCGAGCATTTTCCTATGGACCGACTCGAGTGGCCACATGGATGCAGGGTGTATCGATGGTAACACATACTGTCGAACTATGTGTAAGAGATGAGAATGGTAAACATTCGTAGTGGATGGGGTCCGGAAGAAAAACTGTGTCTTGTCTGGAAAGGAAGTGCGCGTGCAGTGATGAAGAAAGCGACGGAGACAGCGACCAAAAGAGTGACGGGAAGAGCGACGCGAAAACACCGCTCGACTGGCGAAGAAAGTGCAGATTGGCTGATGAAATGCGTGAGGTGAGTGACGGGAAAAGTGACGGCAAAGTGCGTGTCAAACAAAGCGATTGTCTGAGTTGAGTAGAAGAACAAGTGCGCACGCGTGGCAGTTGAAGACAAATGGCTGACGAGAAGGTGTAAGCCGACTGGAATGAGATTCTGAGTCGAGTAGGAAATCGAGTGTGCGTGTGCGTGTGTTGACCAAAGACAAGATGCGGATCGCGTGAAGAGGTTGTGTGCGTGTGCAGAGAGAGACTGCGTGGTAAACGATGCCGGAACTTCCTTCGTAGCTTGGATTCAGTCTGAATGTTTTGCTCCTTCCCGAACCAAGCGCACGACTGGTCACATGTCTCTGTGAGTTGTGTCGTTCGAGTGGAAGGCGCAATGAGCTTGAGACGTTCAGACAATTGTTTCTTTGAGGTGCATCATACATACCAAGCTTGAGTTCTACTTCAGAAAAGCCATACTGGAGTTTCTGCAACACTGGCCCCTAGAGACGGCATCTGCTATAGTAGACAAGAGCCTATAAACACCTCTCTGAGGCATACTTGAGGCTTTCGTTATACCGAAGTCAGGGAGGAGTTCTGTCTTGCTGCACATAATAGTGATGATTTTGATGAGATACCAATCTGATAAGACAGAAATAAGGGCCATGGCTGTCGTAACTTTCTCACATGTTTGCTGATCTCTTTGTTCTCAACTTTGATAATCATGTCGGACTCAATTCAGACTGCTGTGTTGAGAGATGTAAGGGTTGGCTCCGGAACGTATACATTTCGATCGCTTGACTTCAGCAGTGAACGCAGAAGCTCTGATGACCAGTCTACCATGTAGTCTGTCATTCAAGATATTGTGGAACTATTCGATTGTTGGGCGAGTGGAGCAACGTGAGAGTGGTAGAAGACATAGAGGCTGATAGATGTACGAGGCTTCTTCGATCATGGAGCTATGTCATGGATGTCATTTTTCTAGAAGAACAAGACCCCACGTTCCACAAAAGACAAACAAACCTCGCCAAGGTGTGGAGAGATCTGTTGCCAAGTGAAGTGACAGATGTGGTGATACCGATGCTCAATGACGAAAGTTACAAGTATTGATGCTTTCTATGCCCATACAAGATGATAACTCGATTCAAACCCATCTGAAGTGTTCCAGGGTCAGTCCAAGGAGTGAACCTCGTACGGCGGACAGTCTCCTTGCCAGAAAGGAGATTGGTCGGAGATGTCGGCCGAGATAGCGAGACGGAGACGGATTTTAGAATGTTTGGCCGAGTTGCCGGTAGAGGAGGCGTTCATTTTCGCAATCGTCTGCAGCACAAAAGCAAAGAGTCATGCCGTCAATCTCTGTCTCCCTCTTGACATCTAGAATCACAAGTCGCCTTTCGACAAAATCTCCCATATCTGCGCCACCATGAGCGTCACAGGGCGACAAACAGAGGTTGCACGAGAAGAAGCCTCCGCAGAGGCCGGTCCTGGAGCCGCGACTACAAATGCCGTACCCGCAAATCAACTTATGGAAGATATTGAGAACAACAGCACATCATCAGCTTCTACCAAGCATGATGATGTGCCAGCTCAGGAAAGACCCCAATTGGAGCGCAAGGACTCAACACCGCTGGAAGAACGATCAAAGGGCAAGATTGCTCTGATCATGACTGCCCTGGGCATGGCCGTCTTCCTCGCTGCCCTCGACGTTACGATTATCACAACCGCCCTTCCAACTATCTCGGAGTACTTTCACTCGGCCGCTGGATATACTTGGATTGGTTCAGCATATCTGCTAGGAAACGCTTCCAGTGTACCGCTATGGGGCAAGATCTCTGACATTTTTGGACGAAAGCCCATCTTGATTGTTGCAAACTTGATGTTCCTCATCGGTTCTCTGATTGCCGCTCTCTCCAACAGCATTGGTATGCTCATCGCTGCCCGTGCCATTCAAGGTGTGGGTGGCGGTGGTCTGGTTACCCTTGTCAACATCTGTATCAGCGACCTGTTCAGTCTGAGAAGAAGAGGCGCTTATTTTGGCATCATTGGAGGTGTTTGGGCATTGGCTTCGGCTATTGGACCAGTCATTGGCGGTGTCTTTACCGAAAAGGTCTCATGGAGATGGTGTTTCTACATCAACCTGCCACTCGATGGAGCGGCACTTGTCATTATCTTCTTCTTCCTCGACTTGAAGACACCAAAAACCCCTCTCTTGGAGGGACTCAAAGCAATCGACTGGATTGGAGCCTTGCTTGTCATAGGTGGTGTCCTCATGTTCCTATTTGGACTGGAGTATGGTGGTGTAACTTATCCCTGGGACTCGGCCACTGTTCTTTGTCTCATCATCATGGGTGTCTTCACCATGGTCTTGTTCTTCATCAACGAGTGGAAGTTTGCCAAGTCACCAGTCATGCCTCTGCGTCTCTTCCAAAACCGGAGCAACATCGCCGTCCTTGGTGTATGCGCCATCCACGGCATGGTCTTCATCTCGGCTTCCTACTATCTGCCTCTGTACTTCCAAGCCGCCCGCGGTGCTACACCTCTCTTGTCTGGTGTCTACATTCTCCCTCAAGCTCTCTCTCTGTCCTTCGCCTCGATGGCCACTGGTATCTATATTCGCAAAACAGGTCAATACCTACCAGCAATCTGGTTTGGTATGGTCTTCCTCGTCTTGGGCTTCGGACTCTTTGTCGACTTCCAAGCCAACAGTAGTTGGGCCAAGTTGATCATCTTCCAGATCATTGCAGGAATTGGAATCGGTAAGTACAATAACTTCAACCTGTATTGCTGTTGTCAAAAGCTAACACTGTACCCAGGTCCCAACTTCCAAGCCCCTCTGATCGCCCTTCAAACCAACGTCCAACCCAGAGACATCGCTACAGCGACCGCAACTTTCGGATTTGTCCGCCAAATCTTCACCTCCATCTCCGTCGTCATCGGCCAAGTCGTGTACCAAAACCAGATGAACGCAAAGACAGACCGCCTGGTGGCAGCACTCGGCCCAGAGAACGCAGCAAAGCTCACAGGAGGCGGTGCCGGTGCCAACACCGAGCTCATCGACAGCCTCCCTCGCGCACAAAAGCAGGTTGCTCAGAATGCATTCGCACAGAGCTTGCATCCCATGTGGATCATGTATGTGTGTTTTGCGGCGCTGGGGTTAGTCATCAGTCTTTTCATCAAAAAGAAGGAGCTTAGCAAGAAGCATACGGAGACAAAGACTGGACTTGACGTTCAGCGGGCGAATGCCGCGGCACAAGCGCAAGAGGATGCAGACAAGAAGAATGCAAAGCAGGCTGCTAGGGAAAGAAAGTCCCACGATATTGAGATGGGCGAGGCACAAAACCACTGAGAAACGGGGACTGGTTTTCTTTTTTGCATTTCCACGGCGCATACCTTGATACCAATGCGATTGGCATAGCGAGTAAAAGTAGCATGTCTTTATTCAGTCTAGAGTTGGCATATTCTCTTGACTTTAGATCTTCCACTTAATTAATCATTTCCCCGCTTTAGTACCTTGCTCAATGTCATGTTCATCACGTTGTGTTTTGACATTCTAGCTAAGCTTCTTGACTCTCTCCTCCAATTCCTTGACCCAAGTCTCGACTGCAGCGCTGTTTTCCAGCATACCGCTTTCCGCTCTAGCAACAGCCTCTTCTACTTTCTTGAGGCCATCCCGCCATTCGCGGATTTCCTTGTCCGCTTCGTCTTGTCTTTGTTCCACTTCATCGAGTGTTTGGCTCGCGGTCACTGCATTGGCGTGTAAAGTTCGTAGAGACCGTAGACGAGTGAGCAAGGGCGGTAGTGTAGGACTCAGAGACGTCAGAGTTGGTAGCAAGGCGTATAGAGCGCGTAGTTTTGCCATGTCTTCTGGTGATTGGTACTCTGGTTGTGTTGTCTCGGCGGGAGTGGGTTGTTGGAGTCTTTGGGCCAGGGTGTCGATGTGAGATGCAGAGGGAGATGAGGTGAGGAGGGCGAGTTGGCGGTCTAGCAGCGAGAGTGTGGGTAGAATAGGCGTGAAGTTTGAGTCTGTGGTAGAGGTTTCGGGGGTGTCGAGCGAGGTGATGCCGAGTTGGCGTTCGAGGATGGCGAGACGGGCATCGAAATCGGCGACTTTGCTCAGGGCTTGGGTGTCGGTCGAGTCTTTGATGGCTTCTTCCAGGCGGGTTGACTCTGGAACTGAGATGGCGTCTGCCTTTGCAGGCGTGAAAGACGAAGTTGGCAGTTGTTTGCTCAGACGAGCTTGTGCAGATTGCGAGTGGCGCATACCGTCCAATGCCGTGCTCAACTGAGCCACTTGAGCAGCCATGTCCTCATCCCCTGGATGTGCCTGAGTGCCGTTCGCCTCGCTCTTCCTCTTGTCCAATTCATTCTGCACTTCGAGCATTTCCCTGTTCAATCTTGCCAGCTTCCTCTGCAAACTCTCATTTTCATCCTCGCTGTCGTAGTCATCCTCGTCTTGAGTTTGTTCCCTGTTGCTCACGACATAGGCTCTTCTCTTGCTGCTCACACGATCTGAGAAATCCGTGTCTCGTGCATCGACGCGTGAAGACTGGAATTGGGATCGCGCGTCGTCGGGTTGTAGTTTACTTCGGCTGATGCTAGGATTGGCGTCTGTGTCGGATGTATCTGACCATGCTGTGCTTGTCGGTAATGTGGATGCGTCGTCGGTGAGGTCTGGCGTCTCGTATGTGTCTGGCGATTCATCCTGGACTGGCTGTTAGCTGTGTGCTTCTTCAGCTGCTGCTATTAGACGTTTCGTTTACCAGATCGGGGAGAGCGGCATACTTGCGCACTTGCGCCATGTTGTTATCTGGGTCGAGGGTTGTGGTAGGTATTTATAGTTGACAATCTGCCAGCAGATGTTGTCGAGATGGCGTCTACAGCTAACGAATTGAGCGTCGATCAATGCAGAGGGTCAGTTAATCGCGACTTGGTCAAAACATGGTGTTTCAACACCGCCAGTCTGCACTACAATCACGTGATGACATGTGTTGATTGATATGGGTCTTTGTCTAATGTCATACTCGGAAGAACATTTTGATTGGCTTCCACTACTTCATGTGCCCCTGTCTGGCGCAACGAGTTGTGATGGTTGACAACAACCTGGAGCACAGGGTTCGAATCTCTCCAACATACCGCACGTAAATTTTAGCTATGGGTAATCATAATCTTGGGACCGAATATAACACTGTTGATTGAGCCCTAAGTTGGATACGATCAAGTATGGACCTCGTTCTATTCTCGAAAAGCCTCGTCTGTCTCAGGCGGACCCTTACGCATGTCTGAGATCGAGGTCGTGGTGCGCTCGAATCTTCACACTCGTAGCGACCGTCTCTTCTACAGGATATCTGTTGACTTAACGCATATGGCCACAGATCAGCAGCTCGCTCGACCATGTGTTGCGGGCTCTATTTTCTGATCTTTCCAGTTTCGTAAACTCCTCCTTTTCGGCGAGTGTTACAAACTTCTGAATTCATATTTGGTGCTGCCATGTATATTTTCCTTGCACACTGGTGGCATCAAAACCGTATATGTGTGTTATATGTTCGTCATGGTTGCCGATCAAGAAATGAAGTGTTCGTGACTGATCGACACGTTCTTGTCGTGGTTGAAAGCGGTCTGTGAAGGTATCGAATCGATGTACTATAATTCACGAGACGTCTGAGACGGCGAATCAGCAAAGTGGTTTTATATCAAGAAAACAGCTGTGAGGAAGAAAACGTGTACGGTGCGATGTTGAATCCCACCAGCGAGCTTTGAATTGCGCTCTCGAATTCGCGAATCTTCGAAGTGTTGCGAGGGATAATGCTCCGAGTCGTATGGCTTCGGGATATGTGTATATCGGGTATTTGATATCGAACGACGAGTCCGATCGTTTTACAGATATTCGAGGCGATATGCTGGCGATGGTTGTGAGCGCGCGCCTGCTTGCGATGCATACAAGGTAGGTAGGCAGTGCAGCGGATTTGAGGTTGACGCTCGCGCAGCGGCGGGTCGATCGTCACCGATGCGACGACATGATGATATTGCCATGCATAATTCTGACTGTCTTATTCATCACTCTGGTCAGCCAGTCTACCTGACAGCTTTGCTAGTGTAAAGACATGTTTGATGGGTGGTGCAGGAAGTATGGGAGACGAAGAGTTGAGGTGAGGTCGAAGCAAAGTTGACGCGGAAAAAGCGCTGCCGAGGGAGGGCACACCGGCTTCAAGGCCCATGACAAGACATATCGCCATCTCGATACAGCCCATACCTCTGTTCCATCTTGGAATCTATCGCTACTACTTACAAAGCATCTTCTCTCCTTTCTTCGCGACCGTCGAATTGAGCATGCTCTAAACCCGGATCGAGAAGCGATGCACCACCATATCGTCCGCCCTGCTTTTGCCTCCATATCCTGATATTGCGAACATGGATCCATCCAGCAATACCAATACTACCTTGGACAATTCAGGAAATTCCTCAGCCGCGATGACAGGGAGAGTGGACACTATCTCGAATAAGAAGATGGCTTCGAACGCTGCACCGGCTGTGCAAGAACAAGTACGACCAAGGCCATCAGGCCAATATACCACTCTCGAAAGTCCCGAAGATTCGGCCTCTAGCCTGTCTTCTGTCGAAAGCGAGCCCTTGAGCTCCCTTCCCGATGCCCAAGGAGCAATTCTGTCCAAGGTCGATGTTAATGGTATTCTGCGCTATGGCTCTTTCGATGCCGATGAAACAGGCCTATCATCAGTCACTTCCGTTCCTTCGATTAACAAACGATCATTCCAAGAGACTCATAGCTATCCCGAAAGCCAGGTATCTGATGATGATAGAGCGATAAAAAGACAGGCTTTATCTCCTGAGTATGCTCGCCCTTCAGACACCGCCATATCCAGCAGCCGATCATCACTATTATCGAACATTCAAGTCGCGCCTCACCTGATCCCAGAGACCACCTCTTCTTTGAGAGATAATCGCATACAATCGGCGCCCAAGGCTCCTACACCAAAGACGAAGAGATTTTCCAAAGTCACCAGACTTACGACTCACGCTCGTCCGAGATCGTCCATACCCATCAATATGTCCTGGGAAGAATACGGAAGACAATCCATCTCGGCAGCTCATTCGTCGCGCCTCAATCCGTATGCTCTCCATCCAGGGGAGTACAGACTCTTACGAGACCACATCACACAAGCTCAAGTCACTACATATCTGAATATCCGCAATGGCATTCTTCGTCTTTGGGTCCGAAATCCCTTAGTCAGCGTCTCGAAAGAGGAAGCAGCTGGGTGCGCAAAAGATGCTCGCTTCTTCGACTTGGCACACGCGTCGTATCGGTGGTTGGTCAGAAACGGCTACATCAATTTTGGCTGTGTTGAGGTTCCTCATGCAGGAATTCTTAGTCCCAAGCGAAAAACAGCACCTAGACAAAGGACGGTAGTCGTTGTAGGTGCTGGTATGGCGGGCCTCAGCTGTGCCAGACAACTCGAAGGCTTATTTGCCCAGCTTGGTGACCATTGGACTGATGTTGGCGAGTTGCCTCCCAAGGTTGTTGTGCTGGAGGGGAGAAACAGAGTCGGTGGTCGTGTCTACTCACATCCTCTCCGGGAGCAGGTGCCGGACAGCCTACCGAACGGCCTGCGAAACACTGCCGAAATGGGCGCTCAAATTATCACAGGCTTCAACCATGGAAATCCCTTGAACGCGATCGTTCGTGGCCAGCTCGCCCTTCGTTATCATCTCATGTGGGATGAGATTACAATGTACGACTCTGATGGACTCGCAGTCAACCACGAACGCGACATGATGGTCAATAAAATACACAACGACCTTCTGGAGCGAGCTAGCGACTTTCGCGTGAAGCCGACACCTGTCGAGACCCTAGAAGGACTTCCAGACTATGTCGACGTGTGTCAAGATCCTGTAGAAATAAAGACGGAAAGAACCAATGCTCCTACACTAAATCAAGAAAGGCAAGCTGTACCTCCCGGCTTCGCCAAGCTTCAAGGAAGGACCCAAGTAGTCGCTGGCAACAGCTCAAGTCGGACAGCAGCACAAGCTGTACGGTCGGCCGGCTGGCAATTACGACCTGGCATCACAAAGAGACATTCTCTGGCCCTCGACGCAATAGCGACAGAGTCCGACAAACCCACGTTAGGAGCAACTATGGACGAAGCCATTCGTCAGTATCAAGAGCTGGTTGAATTGACACCTCAAGACATGCGTCTGCTCAATTGGCACTACGCTGATCTTGAGTATGCAAACGCTGCCACTGTTTCTACTCTCAGCTTGGGAGGCCACGACCAGGATAGCGGCAACGAATTCGAGGGTCGACATTCTGAAGTGGTAGGTGGGTACATCCAGGTGCCTCGTGGTTTGATGATGCTACCTTATCCTCTCGACGTGCGCTTCGAGTCAGTCGTGGAAAGGATCACCTATAATGCTAGCGATGACGATGCAGACAGCTCAACAACAGTGCTGTGCTCCAGTGGAGAAGTCTTCGAAGCCGACCAAGTCATTCTGACCTCTCCGCTCGGTGTACTCAAAGCCGAAACTATCGCCTTCGAGCCCGCTCTGCCAGGTTGGAAGAAGGAAGCCATCGATCGTATGGGTTTCGGACTGCTGAACAAGGTAATCCCATATCTCTTATCGCATCAGAACCTACAACTAACTCTTCTAGGTGGTCATGGTCTTCCCACACGCATTCTGGGACAGCCAATATGATATGTTTGGTTTCCTCAACGATGCCGAAAACAAAGACAGCCTGAACCCTGACGACTATGCCGCCCGCCGCGGCCGTTTCTACATGATGTGGAATTGCGAAAAGAACAGCGGTCGACCAGTACTCAGTGCTCTCATGTCCGGTCGAGCAGCTCACGAGGTGGAAGTCACAGACAATGATACATTACTTCAAGAAGCTCTGGAGAAGCTCAGGCGCACGTTCGGAGCCGAAAATGTTCCCACGCCCGTCGAAGTCATCGTCACAAGATGGAAGAAGGATCCTTTCGCGAGAGGTACATATTCGTTCGTTGGACCTGCTACCAGTCCTCTGGACTACGATATCATGGCCGCACCCGTAGGCAACCTCCACTTCGCTGGAGAAGCTACTTGCGGAACCCATCCTGCTACCGTGCACGGTGCATATTTGTCGGGACTCAGAGCGGCTGCCGATGTCATTGATACGATGGTTGGCCAAATGGCAGTTCCGGAGCCTCTGGTATTGCCTCGGCAGACTCTTCCAGTTGCTTCCCTCGAAGACGCATCAGAAATGGCCAGCACAGAATCACCGATGAGAGATGGCTTTGCAGGCACACCTTCTGCAGCACCAAAACGTGTAGGCAGACCTCCGGGTAGACCTCCGGGTAGACCACCAGGCAGGCCACCAGGCAGACCCAAGAAGGTGGTCGAGACCGTTCACCCTCTCCCTGCGGTGATGCCAAACCCCACGGTGCAACCAAATCCCTACAGATCGTCGACCAATAGCAAGTCCGTTGAAGATGAAGCATACGAGGCCGCGATTATCGATGCAATTCTTTCCGAACTTGGCCCTCGCCCTCTGAAGCCTTCCAGACCTGGTGCAAGTGTCAATCCGTACCTCTTGTTTACGAACGACTACTGGGCTCGATGCAAGGAGGAACTGAGCGAAGCGAAACGAAAAGCAAGTGGCGACAGCACAGCTAAGGCATTACGAGAAGAGATTCGCACTGAGGTGGGCCGACAATGGCGAGTGTCGAGTGACGAGGTCAAACGACCATACATTGAGCAGACGCAAGCGGCACAGCAAGCGGTAAAAGAGACGCGTGCACAGTATGAGCAGGATGCAGCGCAGTGGGATCAAGATGCCCGAAGGATTAGGCTCGACTATCAACAAGAGCACCCGCCTACCAACGGCAACGAGTGGACAGGCGGTACCAGTATCGAGGTGGCTCCCTTGGCACCTCCTCGACGCAAGCAGACCATCAACTACAACGAGTCGGATGGCGATTGAGATGCATAGTGGACGCCTCTCTGGCGGACGTGCGTGTGTTTGAGTGGTGGAAAGTCTTTAGTCAGCGTGTATGAATAGTCGTGTACCAACATTGTTCTAGGCGGAGACATCGGAACAAAGTGATGATTTGCAAACGGCATGACCGCCAACCGGCGGCTATTTTCGCGCAAGGATCGCTCTTGGCTGCAACGCGTGACGGCCGCGTGGGATCGCCAAAGTCAAAAAGGTGTTTGGTGGGTAGGGAAACCTACGATCAAGTCAATACGAGCCGATCATGTTGATATCTCGCAGATAGGCCCAAGACCCATAGTTCGCTCTCTGTAGACGGAGAAAGCATCGAGGCAAAGGATGCTTCAAGCTCACCACTGCACCCTCTTCAAATTGGTGCGTTGTGACAAGAACACGGGCCCTCGAGCGATGGCGCATGGAAGCGTCTCGACTTGCTGCGGCTTTTGGAAGGTTTGATGGAGCGACAAACCGGGGGCACACGCATGGACGTGTTGATTACCGATTGAACCGCCGTCGGGACTGTCAGCGAGCCCGGAGGCACGGCCAGGACTCGGTGATGTCAAGCAACAGAATCCTCCCCCAGAAAGGCTGGTGAGACCCGCTGATAAGGCTCGTGTAACGACAAGAAGTCGACCTAAAATGAATGCAACCCAAGACTCGTAGACAGCAGTCGAAGCAGCTGGTGCAGAGCAAGCGAGACTCGGGATGGAACAGGGAGGTAGTCCAAGCCACTGAATCGATTGTGTTCGGAATGGTCGAATCCTTTTTCCCCGCCATCGAGTCCCCAGAAACCTCTCGGGTAGAGTTCTAGCACTTAGCCGTTGCAAGGTTGCCTTCAACTCACGCTCTGCGCAACTCTCGAGTCTCCTTCTCTCGACGTCCGTATTTGGCCTTCCCCTTCCTATCCTTTCGTCTATTCACCGTCGCATCACGGCAACCCAGGTCCACTCAGTCTCCGTCGCCATTCTTCAACCAAGACAGCCGTCGAGACATCGGTCAATTGCTTGCCCGAGGACCGGGAACGTGGTCGCGCCTGCCCCGAGTTTGATGTACGCATCGCTGGTGGAACTGTGAAATGTCTTTCTTCGGCAAGCTCAAAGGAAACGCAGTGAGTGTCGTCTGTCCGAATATTGTCATTGCGCCACGTCCGACTGACGATCACAACCACCAAAGACACCAGCGAGTCCGACCGCAGGCAGTGCGCCCCCAAAAAGAGATGCCACCATTCCGCAACCGACCCTACTAGACAAGCACATTGCCGATCTGGCTGGTCCTGTACGGCCGGATGGTAGTGACAAGTTCTTTGGTTTCGAGAACGTACGTAACCTCCTCTACTTCCGACATGATATCAACTCAAACTAATTGCGACTCGCCCAACAGTATGGAAGCACATGGTACACATCTGCCATAGAACTGCCAAAGGCATCCCTGCTAACTCATGCGCCGCAGTTATGCCAACTCGATCATACAATGTCTATACTACTCGCCCACTTTCCGCGACAATGTCCTCAACTTCCCTCCGCTTCCTCCTTCGCCCGAGCAGAACGACTCAGATCCAGACCGCAGCATGAGCCTTCAGAACGGCCTGCCCGCTCCTGGAAACCACCTCCTGAGTCCTGCCACCAACAACTTTACAACCAACTCGCCTGCGAGAAGACCTATCATTCTAGCAAACACGCCCGAAGCCCAGACAACCAAGCCTGATGAAAAGGACTCGCCGGATCTCAAGAAAAAGCAGGCCATGCAATCTGGTCCTGTCCTGGAGATGCAGACAAGCAACGCCAACGCCTACGGAATGTCGGAATCGCTATTCACTTCGCTAAAGGATATATTCGAGTCAATCACCGGCCACCAGTCGCGTACAGGAATCATCAGTCCTCTCAAGTTCCTCGAGATTTTGAGAAAAGAGAATGAGATGTTCCGTTCTGCCATGCACCAGGATGCTCACGAGTTTTTGAATTTGCTGTTGAACCAGGTTGTCGACAATGTCGAGATGTACTCGAAGATGTTGCCGGCTATCAACGGTACCCTCAACGGCAACGGCAGCGCAGAACCGAGTATGGCAGGTGCCATGTCTGCCATGGCAAAAGCACACAACACAGCTGGTATGAGTGGCGCTGGCTGGGTGCACGATCTGTTCGAGGGTCTTCTCACTTCAGAAACACGTTGCCTCAGTTGCGAAAACACATCACAAAGAGATGAGGCTTTTATGGATCTTTCCGTCGATCTCGAGGCACACTCGTCGGTGACGGCTTGTCTGCGCAAGTTTTCCGAAGAAGAGATGTTGTGCGAACGGAACAAATTCCACTGCGACAACTGTGGTGGCCTGCAAGAGGCTGAGAAGAGGATGAAAATCAAACGCCTACCAAAGATTCTTGCCCTTCACTTGAAGCGTTTCAAATACACCGAGGACCTACAGAGACTACAAAAGCTTTTTCATCGAGTTGTATACCCCTATCATTTGCGATTATTTAATACCACCGACGACGCCGAAAACCCGGACCGACTGTACGAACTCTACGCTGTTGTTGTCCACATCGGAGGTGGACCTTACCATGGACACTACGTCTCTATAATCAAGACTCAGGACCGTGGGTGGCTTATGTTTGACGACGAACTGGTCGAGCCTGTTGACAAGAGCTTCGTACGAAACTTCTTTGGTGGCGAGCCAAAGCCCGGATTGCAAGATGCCAGGCAATTAGCCTGTGCTTATGTGCTTTTCTACCAAGAGACAACTTTGGAAGCTATGCAACGGGAACAGGAGGCCGAGGCGAAACAGGCTGCCGCTGCTGCTAATATGCCAAACAGAGACTCAGTATCGAGGGAGACACAGGGTGGTCTGATGATCAACGGCCTTCGCAACACACACACTATGCAATCACCGATCGAAGAAGAGCCCAGTGCATTTGCGAACCTCGCACACGCTTCTACTGCCCCGGCTCTGTCACAACAGAAATCAACCTTTAGCAGTTTGTCAACGTCACCTTTCCTCGGTAATGGTTTCGGATCCTTGGACAAGAAGGCAGCAAAGCAAGCTGAAAAGGAGCGCAAGGCACAAGAAAAGGAGGCTCGCAAGCTTGCAGACATCAAGAGGAAAGAGGCTGCCGAGGCATCGAGAAATGCGTGGAAGAAGCACAACGATGACTACCTGGCCGTCCTCGAGCTTAGCAAGCAAACAGCGGCCGAAGAGGCGAGTCGCCAAGGGAACCCAGCCCCTGACATGGCAGCACCGCCCACAACACCTGGAGTAGCAGGAGCAGCTGCAGCTGCGGCAGCCGACGGAAAAGAACGACCCGGGCTCAGCAGATTTAGACACAGCTCGATGAGTCTGCGACAGAAGCCAAAGTTCTGGACATCAGGAAACAAGGAACCGGGCAGCCCGATGCCGACGCAGCCAGAGGAAGCCAACACAGGTGGTGGTGAGAAGGAGATTAAGAAGAACCGATTCAGTCTGAGCAGGAAGAAGTCGACGGCGCTCTGAGGATCTGTGTACATATCACATATTGGCCCTGCTCGCGCAGGTTGCTGTAATGCATGGACATATACAAAAGAAGGACACGGTGGCGTTTTTCATGGTGGACAAAGTTGGTAGACAGGTGATGTGCAGAGTTGCTTTGGCAGCTTGATCTCATGTTGATGTTCTTTTTTTGTTCGATTATCTTTGTATGTATTTCGGAAGACCGCTCCGAGCTCAGCCTCCCAATCTACAAACATGCTCTCTTATATCGTCTATGCGTGCAGCATGTTGTTCGCGAAGCGATGGTGTACAGCCGACTCGGGATCATTCATGTAGCGCATTGACTCGGCTACTTGCAAGTAGGCCGCACTATAATCCTAGCTGCTGCTTCAAGAGGGTTTCTCATAGCGATCGGGTCGGAGGGAGTTTTATGTTCTAGCGTGACGGTTCGTGGGTCGTTCCAGAGGCACTTCTTGTAGACGTGCTCATCCGAGTATGAGTTCGTAGACAATGATCAGCGTGTTGATGACAATTAGCGGTACTGTGAGCCCTTGTGTCAGCGGCATAGCAACTGGAAAGCGAGAGTTGTGTGAAACGTACTCCTCATCAGGGTGCGGACTGATGCGATCAGGTTGATGACTTTTGACTTGACACTGGTGTTGTCTGCCGGGCCACCGAATGCGGGCTCCTGTTGTACCGATCCCCAACCAACTGCACGTCTCTTGTCAATCGCGCGTACTTTGATATAGGTGTGTATCTGAGAAATGCGTACTCCTGGCAAGAAAGCGGTCTTCGGAGAGAATGGCTATTGCGTTGACCAGCAATACCGAGACTGGGAGGAGACATGCGTCAGCTTGGGACACGCGCGCATTGAGTCGCATGAGATATTACCATAGAATAGACCTCCAAGGCCAAAGAAGAACATGGTGGGTTATGTGCCAGATGCTGGTTGCAACTGTCGAGGTTGGAGGATGCTTGGGTTCAAAGCAACACTGGACATGTCTCCTGGTCCCCACCACGCGCGTGTCTTCCTTTCTCCGCACAAAGTCCACGACCAAACCTGTCCTCACTTCGCATCTGCCAAGAGCTTCACCATGTCTCGCCAATTAATAGGTATGCCTTGATTTTGTATTTTTGGACTATATTAAGCTTGCCGAATACTAATATCAACTTTCCACAGACGTCGTCTTGGTTGGCCTCTTACCCTTGACCATATTGCTGCATTTGTATCTAGCCCCTTATACCAAGGTCGAGGAGTCGTTCAACATACAAGCCATCCATGATACTTTGATCCATGGCATTCCGACACGCAATGCTGCTGCCTTTTTCAAGTCTCGTTATGATCATTTCACCTTTCCTGGACCTGTGCCTCGTACCTTTGTTGGTGCTGTCGTCATGTCCGGCTTGACCAGACCATTACAGATGATCATGAATATACTATCACCAGAAAGCATTGACAAGTTTACCTTCCAGATTGCTGGTGAGACAATCCATCCAAGAAACGTTACGTGCATAGGTGCTGATGAACTCCTATAGCGAGGGGAGTACTTGGACTGCTCAATGCAGCATCCCTTATCCAGTTCAAGCGTGCAATCGACACAGCGTATGGCAATGTGGCAGGACGATGGTATGTTCTACTTCAAGCCTCTCAATTTCATGTCATGTTCTATGCATCTCGCACTTTACCAAACATGTTCGCTTTCAGCATCAGTAAGTCAGCTTTTACTGTCGACCATCTTCCTCATCTCACCATTCTAGCAACATTGGCATTGTCCAACCTTGTCTCTGCTCAGGCGGTTGCAGCACGTACGCAAAAGAGTTCCAAACGCCGGCGTCTGGCTCTGTACCTTCTCACCGCTTCGGGTATCATCTTCAGATCAGAAATAGCAATCTTGTTGGCCATGCAGACTTTGTATCTGTTGCTGCAAGGTCGAGCTTCTTTGGTGAAGGAGGTCATCCCAGCCGGAGTCTTGGGCGTCATCATCGGTCTTGGTGTGACTGTCTCGGTCGACTCTTACTTCTGGCAACGCTTCCCACTGTGGCCGGAGTGGATAGGCTTCGTCTACAACACCATCCAAGGCAAATCTTCCGATTGGGGCGTGAGCCCATGGCACTTTTACTTTGGCAATGCCATCCCTCGTCTTTTGCTGAACCCAACTTCCTGGTTACTCTGTATTCCGCTTGCTCTGGTCAATCGCACTACCAGGAAGACTAGTTTGGACATCATGATTCCCCTTCTCGCATTCGTGGCCATCTACAGTGTCTTGCCTCACAAAGAGTGGCGATTCATCATTTACATAATCCCTGGACTTACAGGTGTCGCGGCAGCAGGTGCATCGTGGATCTGGACTCGCAGGTCAAAGACCTTCCTCTACCGTGTCTTGAGTCTTGGTCTCGTTGGCTCTACTCTGCTGTCTTCTGCCGGTAGCTTGGGTCTGCTTTACATTTCTAGCTTGAATTACCCAGGTGGTGAAGCTCTCACGCGTCTCCATGAAATGGTGCCTAGCAGCCACCAGAGTCAAACATGGGTATACATGGACAATCTGGCCTGCCAAACCGGCGTAACACGTTTCCTGGAAAAAGACGCCGGGTCGAAGTTCATGTACGACAAGACGGAAAACCAAACGACACTGCTGGATCCAGGCTTCTGGCAGAAATTCGACTATGTGCTTGCCGAGGATCCTAAACGCATCATCGGTAGTTGGGAGGTCATCGATACTGTGTATGGATATTCTGGGATTGGGTTCGGCAGGTTGGCTGTAGATCAAGATAGTGCACCTGCTTTTCCTGCACGCGGTATCGTTGCTCAGCCTCTCAACATCCTACTGCAAGTCTACAACAATATAGCACGAACAGCAAGTCAGAAGTTGACAGGTGGACGTTGGCCTATCGTAAAGATGGAACCAAAGATCCACATCTTAAGATCACAATAGACATCTGAGCCTAGCTAGCCCATCTACAAAAAAGTTCTGATCTACCTCTCCAAATTATATCCCTATCCAATGTTATCCTCAACATCTCAAACATAATTCGACACCTCGATCAAATTCCCATCCGGATCCCTCGTATACACACTCTTCAGCTTACCCACCGCACCCGTCCTATCCACCACTTTACCCTCTTCCAAAATCTCCAAACCTTGCTGTTTCAACTCGGCCAATACATCGGTGATGGGTGTAGAAGTTATAAAACATAAATCTGCGGTACCGGGTTTTGCGAGGGTGGCTTTGGGCTCGAACTCAGCACCTGCTTGGTGTAGGTTTAGTTTTTGGCTGCCGAAGGAGAGGGCGTGTCTGATTTGGATTAGTCTTGTAAAGTTATGTTTGAGGGGAATGGATGATTGTACCTCTCTACTCCGGGTGCATCTTTTGAAGAGCGGAAAGATTCGTGTTTCATGCCGAGAAGAGAGTAAAACTTTACTGTTGCAGGGATGTTCTTGCAGGTCAGGACCACATGGTCGAGGGCTTTGACTGCGAAAGGCATGTCTGGTCGCTTGCTTGATGGATTGGATGAAAGTTGCAGAGGGAAGAACAGGCAGGTCGTTGATCAATATAGCTTCGGCAAGTGCAACTCAACTGCGGGGCTCTCGAACTCTGCCAGTTCGGGAAGAATTGCAAGTTGCCGATTTTGTCGTCTATCAATTGGGAACAGCGATGGGTGTTGAAGAATTGCATTGTAGAGAATGGGTATATTGAAAACAAAGTGAGAAACAAAAAAAAGTGCGACAGAAGACATCTACTGCCACGAAGGTCTTCGAGCCGGCGAACCGAAAATCATCTCATCATGTTTCAGCAACTCCGTCGAATGCACAACTTCAGTTGTCTTGACGATACTCGGCAGATGAGCAGACGAATCATACACTTGACCCCAAGGTATCGTCGTCTTTAAACTCTTGAGCATCTGCGATCCATCCTCCAGACGGTTCAACCGATGACAGACTGTAGAATTCGTCCTGACCTGACATATCAATCCGCATCTTGCCAACAAAGTCTCATAGTGCGCCCGGAGACCGATGGCTAGACTGGCTATGATGCTGAGGTTTTGCTCGATTTGCCACCAGGCTGTTGGTGCTATCATGTCTCTGAGAGGATCCTGGGAAGTGCGGTAGGTGTGCAAGTAGACCATGTTGGCTACTGAGGCCATGGTCACAAAGAGACCTATTCCGACCAACAAGCCCAACGCAACCAGTTCGTGCATTGGGCGATTTGCACCTCTGACAAAGGTTACGGGCGTGAGGGATAGAAGCACACTTGTGATGACTCCGAAACCTGGTTTATATCAGTCGAGCTCATGGTAAAGATGAAGATAATTGTCTCACCAAGCGTAACATAGCCAGCCATTTGCGTTCTCCCAGGTGGCCAGCATTGCGCTGCCACATCATCATCCCACAGCGCGGATATCGGTTGACACTGCACGACCTGGATCACGTTCGTTGCGATTGTACAGACAACCTGCACAAAGATGATCCAGCAGAATACCCATCGCCATTCTCGATCCCGTCTTGTCCTTAAGGCAGTCCAGGCAATAGAAACTTTGGCCAAGCAGATAGACCACACGCAGATTGGCTGAGCGAGAAAACCGAAATATCGTGCCTTGATTGTTCTGGCTGTACCCATGTATACTGTGTGTCTACCCAGTCCGTAATGGCAACTGATTGCGACGAAGATAAAGTCCACGATGGCCAGCATCTGTTTGAGTCAGGATATATTGTTCAAAGAGCAAAAGGCACTTTGTGACCACTGACCAACGCTGCAGTGATCATGCCATCAGTCCAGACGAGAGGCGATGATCGACGGCCTCGTACATGGATACCATATAACAGCAACGACACCGTCAAAAGTATTGTCGCCGGGACTAATACTGCGGCTTGCGTGTTGTCATCGTGTCCGGTGAGCTGCTGCTGCGATTGATCGGCAGGCATCTTGTGATATCTCGTGAGATGAAGTTCGTCTTAGAACGCTTCCAGAACCTCAACACAGAGCGCCGGAAACAAAGGACCGAGAGAACGAGAGAGGGGACCAACGGTGCTAAAAACCACATGGCAAGGACACTATCCACAACTAATGAGCAGCGACACGAAACGTGCTTCCCCCCTCTATCAGTAGAAGAAGCCTCATGCATAATCTCAAAAACATGTCTCAGTCTGAATTGGTTTTGGTGTCATGCAGTATATGTCCTAGAAGGAAAGCAGACTCAGGAACGTGGAAATTGAGTTGCATACGCTCTGCTTTGGAGTTCTGCAGGTGCACGTTCTAGGATATATTCACACCTGTGACCCGTCACATGGGCTTGCAGTTGTGGGCGTTGAGAGCAGCTGTGTGTGCAAGAATGCAGAGGCGTCACAACCTACAATATGGACTTGGATGCGAGGTGTGAACTCCTTCCAGAAAAGAATGTTTCCCTCGGGCGCATGTGTTGAGTTCTGAGCGGAAGCTGCACGTTTTCTGTTGCCCGCATTGCACTAACATACTGCATGCATGAGAGAAAGGTTGGCGACGGCCCCAGGTTCTGACTTTCGTATTGCCATAGATTTTCTCACTCACGAGTCGCACTCCAGAGAATCGAGGCGATGATCCGAAGTGCAAGCTCTCCATTGGAAGGGCCATCTGTTTTGCCGATGCTATACAAGGTACTTGAATAGAGACGGCTTGTCGGAAGCCGCAAGCGGGTCCATCTTTCTTGCGAATAGGGCAGACATCGACAATGGATCTGCCCAACAACAGGCGGCTCAGGCCTGAGCTCGACGAAACAGGCAGACAACCTTTTGATGCTCACGGAATTTGCAAGGAAAAGACACGATGTGATGATCAAGAATAGGCAATCGCGAAGGTCCGGTTCGGCAGACGGGTCCGTTGCGGACCCCACACACAACAGAAAGATGAAACCGACGGACACTGACACTTTTCTACATGTTGACGCGTTCACAACAATCTGTCGGCAACCGCCTTTCAAGCGATCTGAGAAGCGACAAAAAGTTGATCGTAGCCTTGATGATCACAATGAAAGACCAGGCTCCGCCAGGGCACAGTATCTTCTCATTAGCAGCCGCGCTTGGTAGTAGAGCAGGCTAGAGATGCAGACTCAAAGTAGTAAACTGATCGCCAGGTACCGTGCCACCACGTCAGAGATAGAGATCTCTATCTTTGTATTCTTCCACCAGGGCGACTTTCAAGCTGGCAATACGATCCGCACGCCTAAGAATACCCTCTTGCCCTGTCAAGGATTGGTCTTTCCACATTGCCCGTGTCGACTGATCAAGGCCATCACAGCATCTGCTCTTTCTCCAACCACCATTTGGCCCGTGAGCCTGCAGAATTCTGAGCCGCTCTTTCCAGAAGTGAAGAGGCGGGCCTTTTTCGTTACGGGAGAGAGGACCTTGCGATGCATGCTCTCTCGCTGCAGTAGGAAAGGACCTCTGCGCAAGTGGGCCACCAGCCCTCGATGATCGCCTTCTCTGCCGAGTAGAGAAGAGAAAAAGGTGACCTTCGCGTATATGTATAGGTAGGTCCCTCGACTGCTCGCTTTGCTCTCCTTGCTCTCTCACAAAATCCTCGGTCTCTACCACACTCGCTGTCTTTTTCTATCATTCTTCGCATTCGTTTGCTCGAAGTCTGACCTATCACATTCGTTTTCTTGCCTTATAATCTACCATCTGCATTCAGTCAAGATGCATTTCAAATCCTCTGTTGCTGCTCTTGCTTCGATCAGTGCTCTGGCATCTGCTCAAGCACCCAGCATTGATCAATGGACCCAATCCGAGATCAATAACGGCACTGCCTGGGAAGAGGTCACCCAGATTGCTAGAGACAACCAGCTGTACAACCTAGGCACTCGTCAAAACTCCGCCTGCCAATGGGGAACCATGAACATCAGAAAGGAATTCCGCGACATGTCCAACAACGACAAGAAGGCCTTTACCGATGCCGCCACATGCCTCATGAACACACCTCCCACTCGCATGCGTAAGGACCAGGCCGCAGACTATCCGGGAGTCAAGTCCCGTCACGACGAATATGTTGCTACACACATCAATATGACTATGAACATCCACGCAACAGCCGACTTCCTCGCATGGCACAGACACTTCATCAAGCACTACGAGCAAGACCTGCAGAACCTCTGCGGCTACACCGGTACCCTTCCCTACTGGAACTGGGCCAAGGACGCCTCAGCACCTCAAGACTCTCCCCTCTTCACCGGTGACGAGTACAGCATGGGCTCCAACGGCAAATACATCCCCAACCGCAGCGACACCTACCTCTACACTCAAGGCGTCAACATGCCCCCTGGCAGTGGCGGTGGCTGCGTTGAATCCGGCCCCTTCTCCAATCTGACTATCCACCTCGGCCCCCTCGATCTCCCCAATGCCAACAACGTCAACAGCGATTACCAATACAACCCTCGCTGTCTGTCCCGCGACTTCAGCTCCTTCTTCACCTCACAGTACAACACCTTCGCCAACGTCACCGAACTCGTCCTCGAGAGCATCTACGTTGAGAAATTCCAAGATCGGATGCAGGGTTACGCTGCCGGCGATGCTTTCGGTGTGCACGGAGGAGGTCACTGGGGTATGGGAGGTGATGCCGCAGACTTCCACTCTTCGCCCAACGATCCTTTGTTCTTCTTGCATCATGGCATGATTGACAACATCTGGACTACTTGGCAAAACTTGGACTTCTACCGTCGTCAATTTATCATCAGGGGCACTTCTACGCTGGGCAACAGTCCTCCCAGTGCTGAGATGACTTTGGATGATGTTATTCCTTTTGGTTTCGTTGCTGATGATCGTATCTTCCGCGAGTTGATGGATACCTTTGCTGAGGGTTACTGCTACCGTTACGAGTAGAGTCATTGCCCTCTGTGGAGGAAAAAGCAAGCTTCTTTCTGAAAATATTTCATCTCGGTTCGGATATGGATCGAGTTTCTGTAGACCTTTTTAAATCACAATTGTAATAAACACTTTAAGAAAAGACGAATAATGGTCGTATGATAGTTTTCTATGTGTGCTGCATGTTATTCAAGCTCTGTCACATCTCCTTTTATTGACCGTATGTGTTTCTGATCCATTCGACCCATACGCCAATATCGCCCACAAGCTCCAAAGCCTTTGCCATTCTCAGCGCGGCCTTGTCCTGTTCTTCTTGACTGCCCCTGACCACGTTCTGTGACAGGACAACCACATGGCCGTCAGCAGAGATACTGGTGCTTAGGCTCGCAGACCCGCTCTCTGCTCCATTGAATGGGAACACGAATTCTAGAGTGGGTGACGGCTGTGTAGACAGTGAGACATCGACTGCGACTGCACTTGTAGTGCTGATGTTGGTTCCACCCATCAAATCGGCAAGGGAGAACGAAGACTCTTCTTGAGATGGAGCGTTGCTGTTCGGCCGGAGGAAAGTGCCCTTGAGCAAACTTCCCAAATAGGCCCACTGCCTCAACACAGGCAACAACGCAACCACTTGACGGGGATGCGCGAATGGGATAGACGTCAGCACATAGCCAAAGTCTTGCTTGGGCACATAAAGTGCGTTCTTGTGTTGCACGCTTGCGCCATCAGGTGTGAGAACACTTGTAGTGGTCGAAGCGGCAGGTCCAGAAGATTGAAGGGGTTTGTTGAGCAGTGGCACATCAGACGGTTTCTGGAGGAGTGATCCTTCGTATGTGCGCTGGACGTCTGGCATCGCAGATAAGACATCGGCAGCACCGACTGACTGCAGTATGGCAGCTGCGGCTGTCCAGGGCATGGCAAGTGGTGGGTTGAGCCTCGCTACGAAGCGTACAGCGGGCAGCTTTTGAGCGCCCGTGTTTGGATTGCTGTCGATTGCCATGGCATCATTGTTGTTTTGATTGCTGTCGGAGAGGAAGCTAGGGACCGGGTCTTGCCAGTCAATACTTTGTGTGCCGGAGAGCAGATCGGTAGGATCCGTCGTTTCTTCAGCCGACTTGAGAATGCGATCAGCAATCCAGGAAGATGAGACTCGAATCGAGGAGTACGCGTCGGGAGTGCCGGCCTCGGCTGTGATGTCCAACGCAAAGATGGTCTCGTCAGACTCTCTCTGTGGTGTATCAGAAGGCTTGGGATCAATGTCCATGGCAGATGCATCCGGAGAATCTGATGGGTATATGTTGCTCTTTTCCATCCAGTAATCCAAGCTCAGACCAATCTTTCTGCGCGCGTGCATTTGAGGTCGACCACTTCTTTTGCACAAGACATGACGTTCGGCCCT
>Ga0058697_10000266_pt1 | contig 25060 bp, 19 predicted proteins | sample AgamicAsMae_FD_66619 | JGI IMG/M metagenome (GOLD analysis project Ga0058697, IMG submission 66619) | Agave microbial communities from Guanajuato, Mexico - As.Ma.e | ecosystem: Host-associated > Plants > Phyllosphere > Phylloplane/Leaf | place: Guanajuato, Mexico | collected 2012-06-04
GCATATTCCTACTTTTAGGCAGCAGCGCTCATATGTGTTTCGTGGTTTCCTTAGTGAGTCACCTGTATAGGCGCTAGAGCAAGCCTGCAATCTATTCAGCTTGACCTGCTTTTCAAATGAACACTCTCATTACACTCGGTCGTCGTTTTGTTCTCGATAATCGAACACGGGAAGATTGTATACGATAGAAAAAGTAAAGATTTCAAGGAATGTCATCCATCTATGCAAAGGATATTCCACCTCATCGCTAAAAACGCAAGTATCAAGAAAAGTAAAAAGTCCCAGCCTCTATTCCAAAACGGTCTATAATCTATATCTTCTTCTCATCTGCTTTCTCAAAACCTAGTTAAATCTCTTCATCTCAAAGTCTTCGACAGAAGGATCTCCAGGATGCAACTGTGGTGGCCCGTCAAGTCCGATGGAATGTCCGGCAGTATCGGCAGTATGGCTTGTCCTAGGTCTCTCTTGACTCTTACGAACAACATTTGACTCGTTGGTTCGTGTACGCCATGCAGCTCCCGACACCAGACCAGTGCGTGGGTCGATGGCAGCACTGTTTGCGCCACCAGGAGAATCTTCAGGAATGTCCGCCATACCCTTTTCCATCATGACTTGATCATCAATGGTGTTGCCACGGGCGCGGCCAAAGAAGCGGTTGCGGTGGTGAGGACGCGAAGTCGTAGAGGTATCAGTGGATCTGCGTGCGAGACGGCCAGGGCCGACATCGCGGGAGGTGGAGCGGCCAGTATCGGTAGATCTGTGGGTGTCGTTTGACTTTCTGTTGCGGTTGTCTGGCGATGGCGAGGTGACGCTGATGGGGAGGCGTGGTCTACGTTCGTCGTCTTCGAAGACATCGCCTGAGTAGTTGTTTGCTGCTTCCGCGCTCATGCCCAGCGAGAAGTCGACACGCTTGCCCATCTGTGCGAGAGTCTCGTGGCGAGGACGAGCAAGAGAACCTTGGCGAAGAATGGATCCAGTACGTGCGCGGCCACCGATGGGACCTTCGGAGGGAGTGACGAATGGTGGATCATGGTGTTCACCTTCCGACCAGCCAGTCGGGTTATCGGGGTGGCCATTGCGACCCATGCCAGGAGTAGCCTGGTGAGGGATGTTTTGCATATACACAGGGAAAGACTCCTTCTGACCAGGGAAGCGCATGCGAGGACCTTCGATACCACATTCTTGCATGGTAACCATAAGGGCGCAGATGAACTTGTTTCTACGTGCAAGACGAAGACCCTCGTTTTGCCAGTTGGACTTGTAGAAGAAAACGACGTTGAGAGTGAGAGAGTGTACTTCGGTGACTGCGCGGAGTTCGGTGAGAATGTTGGGCTGGTATTCGCGGTTCTCTTGCTTGACAAAGTCCAGAAGGCGATTGCGCAGAGTCTCGATCTGTTCCAGAGTGGTGCCGAATTTGATGACGACTGGTACGGCTTCAGCAAGACCACCTGAACGACGCTGGTTGAGAATGAAAAGAGTGTTGAGGTAGCTGTTGGGTGCCTGCACCACATGCCCTTCCATCTTCTTGAACTCAGTGTAGAGTAGCGCAATCTCCTTGACGAAGTAGTCATCACCTGTCAAAGTTGCACCAGTGCTTCCGTAGATGGTGACACGATCGCCGACATCGAAGGGATGCTTGACAAAGACGAAAATGATGGACTGCAAGATTTCAGTTGCAGTTGCCGAGAAGAGCCAGGAGAGACCGAGGACGGTGGAACCAGCCGAAGTAAGAACACCAGCAGCAGAAGTGGAGATCAGTGAGATGAAGACCAGGATGGTAATGACGGCAACGAGGAACATGAACATGTCATCGAGCTTGCCGACGACCGAGTCCAGATCCTTCAAGGAGGCGGTGATAGACTTGCGCTCGCGACCAATCTCAACACAAACAGCTTCCAATTCTTCCATGGAAATGTCACCGTTCATGTCCTTGTCGAACATAGAGAAAGCAGCTTCAGCTTCTTCATCGTTATCGAAGGCATTCTTCAGATCATCGTTGTAGACAGTCTCGGTCTCAGGTCTTGCAAAAGTACGATAAAGACGACGTGCAAGGACTTGACTACCATTGGTAGAACCCAAAAGTGTCAATACAACTTGATGAGGGTGAGTGCTCTTTGCGACAGACTTTCCAGTAAAGTCACCTGCCATCTTGCCAGCGACATCACCGACCTTGTTGAAGATTTCTTTTGTCTGTTTCTGAGCTTCCTGAAGGTAACGGCCAGGAGTGCGGGCACCAGAATCCGCACCAGAAGGTTGTTCGAATTCAGAGTCCTCCATGGCAATCTTTGCTTTAGAGAAGGTATAAAGCTTGACCAAACTACCAATCTGGAATTTGTTCAATTCGATACGGTCGGCGTATGTGCGCAAGTGGAAACTGATGGCGATGAGTTGAATGATGATCTTCTCGACAAAGTTGAGAATCATGCCGACAAAGAGAGCTACGAGGACCTTGTTCATGGTTCCCATCCATTTCTGTGTTGTTTTGGTACCACTGGCTTGGTGGTTCTTCATGGTCGGTAGGAAAGAGACCTCAACACCAAGCCACCAAAAGAACAGCGTTGCAGGAAGTTCGAGTTGCTTGCCCATATCACGCCATTTCTTGCTGTTGTTGGTGAAGATGGTGGAAAAGAGACCGATCGGATAAGGAAGACATTTGGCGAGAAGTCTGCCAGCCCACAGCGTGAGCCAGACAATCTCCAGCCAGATCATAAACCACATGAGCTCAACGCCTCCAACCACAGCACTTGTGGCAGGACTAACAAACGCGCCGATCAACAGCGGGATGAGAAGGATCAAGACCACAGGTAGGATGTATGTGAGATAGCGGACCAAGAAACTCGAATGGTGAATTCTCTTGATCAACTTGGAGAACTTGCCGACCGGATCCTGAGGAGGCTTGTATAGTGCCGTTTGCTCGTGAATCGGGTTGGTCGCAACATCGAACTCGTCTATCATGTCGTCTCTTCTAGAACGCTGACGACCCATGTTTGAAGCTCCATCTCTGTTGGTTTCAGCGTCGTGTGATATTTGTCTTTCGATCTTGAGCAACGCCAGGTCATCATCAAGTCGGTTGGCCATTTCTCGGGACTGAGAAGGCGATGTCATGTCGTGCAGGCGAGGATGGTAGTGAGGGTCGTTGGCCGTATCGACTGTGAGGTGGCTGCCCATGCGGTGCACACGAGGGTCGATTGGTGGTGCTTCATGTTCCTCGTCGTGGTATCGGTGTTCACTGTGTACATCCCGGTGCTCGCTGTGGTTGCTGTGATCTCTGTGGTCTCCAACAACGGTTCCTTCCTCATCTGAAGATCGTTCGCCTGTGTGAGGGTGGCCAGTGTGGGGGTTGACATTGTATGAGGGTAGATGGTATGAGGGCATATGGTATGTAGGCTCCGGCCTTTCGTCCGCTGGTGTCGACATGGTGTATGCCTCTTGTTTGTTTGGGCAAAGAGTTTCAAAGAATAGTGATAGATCCGCTCCAGGCAGTTAAAAGTTCGATGTTACAGATGACGTCTGTGGTTGTCGACTACTTTTAGCTTTGGTACGAAACGTGCGTCTACCACGCAATATTCGGCCGGATCGCGGAGAGCCTCCGACTCGGGTCAAGTTGAACGAGATATGGTAACGACTGAAGAGTAGCTCGAACAACGCGTGTAGGGTTTGTTCGAGTACGAGGGATGTATGAAGTATGATAAGAAAGAGAAAGATGAAAAAGAGATGGAAATTGGCGAGTGGTAAGCAGAGTCAGAATCGTTGGACTAATCAACACGATCAGCAGGAACAAGGAACACCTTTGCGAATTGACAATCAAAAAGATGTGCAGAAGTGCAGATATGAGACGAGGCCCGACCGAGCGATTGGCCATGGCAGCACACACAAGCTGTGCTCACTGCTCGCTGTCACTGCTCTGAATGGGTGTGCTGAAAAGCATTGGGACTGCCAAGTCAGCCATCTTGCATCATCTTCAACCGCCAGGTGGAACCTCTAATCCCCTGGTGCGCGTTCTTCTTGTCGTGTTGTTTTGATCTTGGGAGAATCCTTTCTGTTTCCGGCACTGCCTGCGAATGGGGAAGATGGCAGCGCGATCGAAAACCCCCGTCCAGGGTTCGCGTCCGGAACAAAAGCAATGAAATGAATGCTGCGCCTTCTGCTTTGCGATGCTATTCGTGGAGAGCACTTGTTTTCTCGTTGATTGTGATACTGGAGTACACTCCTCCTCACAGGTTCTTTCATTCTCGTACCTTGCATATTCACATGCCGATTGAGCCTCTCAACGGAAAACGAAAAAACGCCCAACTCCTGTCCACCGCACGTTTCAGCCTCTTGCGGCATGTAGAGAGCCTGGCAAGTTTGCAGCAAACTGTCGGTGACCCTTTTTTTGCTTGGTCGCGCGTTTCTTTGGTGGCGTTTTCTTTTCGCACCGCGGCTGTGCGAGAGAGGCTCCACTTCCCTGCAGTTGAGAGAGAGTGTCTTCGGCTGCAGAGAGATCCGTTCCACGCTTCAGGGACTCGTCTTGGTGCCGCGCGCCCCGTGGAGCGCCGAACAGTGTTGATCGTCGGGGATACCGATTTGTGCTGCAGAGGTGTCGCGGATCGATGCGTGTTTGTGGAATTTTATGCACAATCATTGCTTTACACAATTTTAGAACCACGACTCTGAGGCTTGCCCTCGACGTGCTGACTTGCTGCAGCCCGATATTGATCCCATGCCTCTGTCACCGTCTTACTGCAGTATACGTATCATCCTCAACACGAAAACACTTTCCCAATCCTCCGAGAAGCATATAAACAAAGACTATGTTCTAGACACATCAACGACCGGGGCAGGCATCTTGGACTCGATGTTGGCCTGAGTTTCCAGTCTTGATGCTTGCGTGTTTCGCAGCTCAGGCTTGTTTTGACACTCTGTTCATATTATTGTATATAAATATCGTTAATCTTCTGTATCACAAACAGCGATCGTCGCTATGGCGTTCTTGTGATGGCAGATGAGAGTGGGTGCTTCGAGACCGCAGACGAAGGATTTGGGAAGGTGATATCAGTAAGATTAATTGGACGGACGATCACTCGGTCTCGTATTGATATCGAAGAGCTATCTCTTGATATGTGAAGGTATGTGAAAGCTCTCAAAGGGAAACGATGGTGGTTCACAGAAGGTCCAGAGTTCATAACAGCTCGATAGATACTGTCCTGTCTCTCGAAACGACTGTGCACTTTTATAGTGTCCACGGAGTACAATCCCAGAAGGGGAGATGGGAGGGCATAGGCTTGTCTCCTATTTTCCTTCTCCCATCTTCTACTGCGAAGGGCCAGCACGCTACCAAAATGCACAAATGTTTCGAGAAATGAGAAGCATCCGCTGAGAGTTATTCAGTCCGTCTCCTGAACCTATTGTGCATTTCTATAGCTACCACATGCTGTATCTTGACATGCGTGAGAGAAGTACATATGTCAATTGTCACATGTCAAAAACATTCACCCAGGCACGAAAGAGTGATTGGTTGGAGTGAACGAAAGCGATTGGTTGAAGTGAACAGAAGATGACCTGCATTTCTGTTCCTGCATTTTGTAATATTTATCTGCGTGTCTTGTCGTAGAAAAAGCAAAGAAGCTGAAAAGGACAAAACATCTAGGGTATCTCGTGATACATAAGCACATTTCGGGTCTGTCAAAGCAAAAAAGACCCCCTCCCCTTGCTGTTGCTGAGCGATAGTGCTTCCCATGATAAAAACGCCGATGCTGATGATGTTGATAGTGATCTTCCTCTGCCGTCTGCCCAGAAAGAAAAGCCGAAAATGCCATCATTGCGATAAGAGAGAAAGAAAGAGCAAAGGAAATTGTCGTTGTGGTGAGCGAAAGCCTGGAATACTGGCCATGCATTCACTTGAGAGGTCCAAACACGAGCTCAGAGTCCAGGAAGGCCTGGCTGTCGGTTACAAAGCCCATGTCTAAAAGCAAAGGTACAATCAGCATTTTTCTTATGTTAAGGTAGTAAGGGACCAGACGAAAGGCGAAAAGCCATCTGATGGCTCTTGACCTGTCATATGGTCCTCGTGTTACGTACTGGTAGCAATGTTGTAGTCACAGACTGCTTGGGCGTTGAGTCCAGTCATAGTGGCAGCGCAGTCGCCAATGAGGATGCAGTCCCTGTAGAGCTTCATGTTAGCGACGAAGTCTTCGTTATGCGCTCAAACCAGCCAACGTACCATCCCCAGTTGTATGCGTCAGTGACAGTGCCCAACAAGCACTGGTCAGTGTTGACACCAGCGAACAGCAACGTCTTCTTTCCGCTTTCGCGAAGCCACTTGTTCATGGGCAAGTCCGGGTTCCACATGCCGCTCATACGGGCCTTGTCGAAGCGGACATCTTCTGGTGTCATGACCTTCTTCAGGGGCTCGTAGATGTCGGCGTTCCAGGTGCCGCTGAAGAGGCAGCGCTCAGTGTTGCCCTTGTCATCCTTGACATTGGCGCCCAAGCCCACGTGCCAACCGTGGCCCTTGTCCTGAGCCAAGTTTCTGTTGAAACCTCTTGTAACAGCTGCGGGCATGACCTTGAGGTCGTAGTCGGAGATTCCCCAGTTCAGCCAGCAGCGCTGGATTCCGAGATCCTTGCACTTGTCGATGACCTTCAGCATAGGGTCAATGGTGGCGATACCCTCGCTGTGGTCGTGGTACATGGGGTGGACGAAGAAGTTCTGCATGTCGATTATGACGAGAACGGTCGAGGAGGGGTCGATGGCACATCCACTGAGAGCATAGCGAGTTAGCGGTGTTGTCCAGGAGGGGTGGCGGGATGGAGGACTCTAGGGCGGTGCGTCAATACCGGTGGTTGCGGATTCCATCGTCGGCGTCGATGATGAGCTTGCGCTTGGAGCCACGAGAAAGGTCAAAGCGCTTAGAAGGGATGTGGTAGAACCATTGGTCGTCTCCGCCAAAGGCGACGTGTTCCTCGAGGTTGTGTTCGACGGGCGGATCGTTGATGGTGTGAGCAAGCTCGTTGATTTGTTCGACTTCGATTGCGCTTGGTGCCATGTAGTCGGCCGAGTGTGGGCCGTCGGGAGAGAGTAGGAAGGGAATGGTGAAGGTTGTTTGGTGGTCGCGTGTGGGTGTCGAGGTGTGAAGTGCTGAGGTGTGGGAGAATTGGAGAATCGGCAAGGGAGAGTGTTGTAGTGAAGGAGAGATAGTGACGAGCGATGATAAGAAACAAAAAGATAAGCCAAAGCTCGTCCCGCACCAAAACGTCCAGGTGCCAGCCGGTGAAAAAGTCAAGAGAAGCCAAGCAGTCGTCGGAAATCACCAAAGGGCAAACTCGGAGCGAAGAGATCTGGGTCGCGGTGGGGAAAGGAGAGAGAATTGGAGTGAGAGAGAGAGAGAATGATTATTCAGAAATACCGCGCACGCGAGCAGCTCTTCTATCCTATCCAAACACTCACCAGGCACCCTGAGTCCTGTCTCTCTGCCTGCCAATCCAAGACGAGACATTGTTTGCTGTCTGATCGACCCATGACGGTGTCTCAATCAGTCTCTACGCCTTGTGCCGCGGCGCAAGGCAAAGAGGCGACAGGGATGCTGCAGAGAAGCTCAAAGAACGATATTATCAATGAGTCGTCGTCGTTGCCCGCCACTTTATCGCTGCCTTGAGCGTGTCACTTCACAGAATGTGGGGAAGCTGCTTTTTTTTCTGAAGGGTCTGGCCTTCTGGTTGCCTGCTCGTTCCGATGCTCCGACGTGACACCTAGTACTGCAGAAAGGCTACAAGGCAGACATTCCGCTTTGCATAGCGAAAAGTAAAAGGCACCGCAAGTTCTCTATTATGCTGTGGTGACAATTTTGTGTTATACAAATATATCAAGCAGGGTCGTCCTCACTACTATCGTATCTTTGATCCTTATCTCGCACCAAGTCTAGGGTTACAACAGAGTTCAGATCAAATGAGATAAGAAGAGATGAACGAGATGACCCGATAGTAAGAAAGAAGCAAAAGTAGAGAATTGAGTAGACAAGACATGCCCATCTGTAGAAAAAAGACCTTTATCGTGACAAAACAACCAACAAGCACACAAGAAGGCGGGTTTTCTCAAAATGAAACCTCCATCAATTTTTGTTACAAATCGCCATCTTTTACAAAACCTCTCCGATAATCTTGGCAGCCTCCTTGTAGGTGGAAAGCAACTTCTCGCACTTTTCGCGCTCGTTCTTGATGGCGTCGTCCTCGTATAAGAGCTCTCCGAACAGATCCTCCTTGTACAGCTCGCTGACTAGCCTGTTCTGAACAACATCCTTGGAGTGGTTGACGAGCAGGTGCATGACTGCTTTGGGGACTTGATCTGCAATGGTCTCTCGTACGATGTTGAAGTATGATGATATCAGACGGCGAATCAATTCGGTTTCCAGAGCTTCCCGCTCGGTGAGTGCAGGGCCTTCGTCAGCTAGCGGCTGTATACAACTGTCAGATATGCTTTGTGGAGATAGTGACGATAGACTTACGTAGCCGTTGTCGGCATCCTCTGCGTCGTACTCGCCAGGGACGGAGATGTGTGATGACATTGGTCGTTCGGGAAGTTTGGTGTCGCCTCTGCGAATGCTGCCAGCGAAACTGGGCTCGATGTTTGCACTGACATGTCTGCTACCAGCGGGAAGGTGGGAGGAAGACATGTGGTTACCAGGAAGGCCGTTCGACGGCGGTAGGCCACCGTCCTTGCCGAAGAAGTAGTTGAGGAAACTGTCCTTAGCAGTGCCTCCTGATCCTGCGAAGCTGGGTGGTGAGCCTGCTCTTGCGCCGTTCACACCGCCCATACCAGCGCGACCGACAGCAGGTGACATGCTACGGCTGGCCTTGCTGAGGTGGCTGCGGATGGGAAGGGTTGCTGCTTTGCCGCCAGCAGCAGCGTCGTTCTCATGATCGTCTTCGGGCTCACCAGCACCATTAGCACCGTTGAGAGCCTTCAAGCGTTTCTCTTCCTTCTTTCTCTTCTCTTCTGCAGCTACCAGCGCCTTCTCCTTCTCTTGCTTGTCGTTGATGACAGAGTTCATAGCAGCTGCTGCGCCTAGGAAGTTGGGGTGGTTGGTGTTGATGTATGCGCGTTGTATGGAGATCAGCGACTCGACGTAGTGCGAGCAAGGACCCAGTCTTTCTCTGAGCAAGTCCGAGACAACTTCGATCAGCTTCGCTTGTAGGCGAGGATATCTCGACAACTCGTATGAACCGCAGCTGTGACAGATCTTGATCAACTCCTCGTAAACCAGCTCAACACAACGCTGACTGGGGATCTCGAGCAGCTTGATTTGAGGCTTAACCAGGAGATCAAAGGCGAGTTCAGGGACGAACAGACTGGGGCGGGGACCGGTAGAGTTGCGGATAGCAGTGCGAATATCAAGAACAGAAAGGTTGGTCGTTGGGTCAATGGTTTCCAGAGAGTTGCCGAAAACAGAGTTGAAGATGTAGTAAATCCTGGCACCACCGCAAAGCTCCTTGGTCGAGATCTCGGAAGATGTACCGTCGATGGATGAAGTAAAAGAAGTAGCAAAACGAGTCATGAGCTGCAAAACCAGCGAGCCGCGGTGTTCCTTGCCAGCAAATGCGACATCTCCGTAGCTGGCCAACTCTTGTTGAGTCTGGCCCATCAAAGTGTTCAAACGAGCCTTGATATCGGGCAAGCGCTCACGAATATGGCCCATCAAGGTGGTGTTCAAGCTCTTTGCGAGGTATTGGGTACCGCAGCGGGTGGCCATATTGCGGTAGGCGGGGTGTGTGCGGAAGAAGTCTCTCTCGGCAGAGAGGGCATCGGAGAGCGACTTGTTGCCCTGAATGTCTTGCTGCGAACGGTTGACGACTCCGATGAAGCCCAGCTTCAGGGGGTATACGCGACCAGAAAGAATGTCCATGGCGTTTGTTCCGTGATCCATCAAGTCCAGCTTTGTCAAGACACCAATGGTGCGTCTTCCCATGGGGTCGACATGGCGGGCCAGCTTGAGGGCCTCGGAGTTGACAAGATCGACGTTTGCAGGAGAGACGGCGAGAATGATGCTGTTGGGCTTTGCGATGTACTCTGTGATCAGGTTGCGGGTCTGCTTCTCGATATCGCCGGGTTGATCGCCAATAGGGACCTTGGATTATCGTCAGTTGAAGCCTACAGACAGCAGCGCACGAAGACAGACCTTTGTGAGACCAGGCAAATCGACCAAGGTCAGACTAAGAACATGAGGCGAGTAGATCTTGAGGTTGATGGGTTGACGGTTGATGCCCTTGTTGTTTCCAGCAATTCTGGCCGTCTCGTTCTCAATCTCCCTCTTGACCTCACCAAAGTCGTAGAAGCGACGACCTGGAATGTGGTTGAACTCTCCCCACTCGTCCTGACCAGCGACAGAGGCCGGGGTGTGTGGCACGTGGATCTCATCGCCCTCGGGTCTGTCGGCATTGCTGGGGACGTTGATGAGTTGCAGAATGAGAGGACGACGAGTTACGATGCCGCTTCCTCTTGGGAGAAAGTCGCGACCGACAATGTTCTCCAGTACCGACGACTTTCCTGAAGATTGTGAACCTACAACAACCTGTTCCTGTCAGCTGCATGTACCGAGGTTTGGAGCAGTGTGCATACGATCTGGGGCAAGTCCAGCGAGTCATTTCCGATAGTGTTGAAGACAAGGTCCTGAAGCTTGTTGACGACTCCGAGCAAATCTTCACCGAGCGAGGCCATGATGGGCGTGTCGGTCTATGTTGTTGTGCTGGATGAGGTGGCCTTGGGATGCGAGAAAGCTTGTTTGTGCTGCCAGCCGAGTCGTCTTTTCGATGCGGCGTCGACAAAACTCGTCCGACGTCCAAAGTTGAGATGCGAACGAGGGTAACCGGCTAAAAGATGTACGAGCGATCGAGGTGTTCAGAAGAGCGATACGTTTCCGAGTCGAAGGGGCCTGTTTTCGCGACTCTGTACTTGTTCAGAAGCCAAACCAACTTCTCTGCTCCACCCTCCGTCACCGTTCTTGGCGCCGAAGACAGTGCAAGCTGAACCGACCTCTCCGCCGCCGGCCTACCCAAATCCACCAACGTTCGTCTCCTATCCTCCCCTTTACAATAGTCGAAGCCATCAAGATGCATAGTTCTTTCAGATCGGTGCTCGAGTCTACGGAGAGACGACGGGATACTTTCTCAGCGGCTGCTGCCTCTTATCTTAGGAATCTCTACTGCTATCAGACCTTTACATACAAGGAGAGCTACAAGTAAGTAAAAATCACAAAGATTGTAAAGTGTTGATGTTCACATGCCAGATAATCACATGTGATAAAGATGGTGGGTACTGCTCGAATTCGTGATCCGTAAGTGTTGCATTCTAGCATATAGGCTGTTGCTATCTCTCGTACTCTGCCTACCCATCCATAACTGCAGTACTTGTCATATCCGTCTCAATCACGAACATCTTGGACCGATGAAGGCGAGTTCGAGCGTAGGCTTCGTTCATCCACACTGTACAAGCGATTAAGCAATAGCTCGCGCACCCCTTCCAAGAGCTTTACAGTTCATGTTGCCTGCTCGATGTAGATCCTGCTCCAACACTGTTACCAGACGCACGAGTACTCACGAGAGAACAAGCCGTGCCGGTCCGGCCAAGGTCCCAGTTGTCGTAAGCTCGCGATAGGTCAAGTCACCGGATGAAGCAGTCAGAGCAGCATACACAACGCCGCTCAGTCCCTCCGGTAACTGTGCAGTACCCTGCCCTTGCCCTGTTGTCTGCAATTGTTGGTAAACTGGATCGCTGGCATTGGCGTGCACTATGGCGAGGTAAAGATCTTGTCCGGCGGTTCCAGCGGGCACCGAAAAGTTGTTGGCGTTGGGACTCCAACTAAAATCAAGAGTGCTGCCTGACATGCCGTTGAAGGTGAGCGGAGGTAGGAGATCGATGGGCAGCGCCTGCGGACAGGACGTGGTATATTTCTGCGCCAGATTGTATGCCCAGACGGAGCTCAGCGGCACATCGAGGTTGGTAGGGAAGGGAGACGCTCCCATTCCGTTTCTGACAATAGCATCGTGGCGAGCTTCGACGGAGAGTATAGAGGCAGCTACGGTTTGAAGCCCTGGAGAAAAGTCGTTCAAGCTGCCCAGATAGTACCCGAGACTGATGGATGTAATCTGATTTGCAAGGAGAACAAAGGCCGTAGGAGTGTCGTACGAGAGGGCATAGTTGCAAGCTTGAGGGGCAGATATGCCGCTCGCCTCGAGCGTCGACGAGATGTAGCTTGTCTGATTCTGTTGTTGCTAGGGCGCGATGTCAGTTGTTGGAATGATGGGTATCTTGATTCAAGCTCACTTCTGCGATAGCACATATGTCTTGCTGAAAGGTGGAAGGAAAGCCAGCAGCAAGCCATTGTACATCAGTGATACCCTCGCATCCACCAGTGTACAAACTCAGTTCCAGGTTCTCGAGATAGCTGGCGAGTTGCAAGCCAATGATGTCGTTTTGGGAGAGCGCGCGTCTTTGGATGGGACTCGAGACAGCGTAGCTCAGGGTCAAAGCCAAATGCAGAAGTATCGATGGAAACATGCTGGATATGAGGATTGGAATGTGGGATGTGATGCAATTGTGTTGATGGATGGGGAGTAAGATATTTGGTAAAGCTGTTTGGAAGTGTATGGAGTTGATGAAGTGGAATGGATTGCACGGGCTGAGAAGGAAAGATGGAGGCGCTCATGTTCTTGCAAGTGCTCTTTCCTCGAACACATGATAGTGCCTTCCTCGGGCTGACTCGAATGATCAGACCAAGCAGGAGCGGAAAGTTCAGCGCTCTCCCATGCGAGACACTATTACAGTTAGCAATATGAGTGCACGGTAATTTCCAGCAACGGAGTAGCATCCACAGAGACGTGTTTCTGTGGCCACATTCGTTTCCGTCAAGACGTTACCTAGGTATGCATTCGGATAGTACTGACGCGCCCCTCGTTGCCGCAAGAGAGGCGGCGATTACCGTTGTGTATTATGACCCGGCAATGCTATACATCCTCTACAGTTCAGCACACGATCTCTAGAGGCCATTTTTGGCAGCTGTCAGGCTGGGGAAACATAAACTTTCGTCTATAATCGCTAAGGGAAGTCGTAGAGAGCGGAAACGCAGCCTATTTTTACAGAGTGGATACACTTTGAGAGAAGACAGAGAGTATATGGGAACAAGACGAAGAAGCCGCTAGTGCGATATTCGGGTGCGATCGGCCAGCAAGGACGAGTTTGAGGAGATTGCGCGATCGGGTATGGACTGTTTCTTCTTTCTAGAGATGGTCGTGTGTCGGTCTAGGGGCGGCACGTGGGAGGTGGTCATGTCGAACTCGGGGGCATAAGTAAGATCGCATTTTTGGTGTCGGAATTAAAAAACAGGCATCCTCCTCGTGTGATCGTGGATGGGAGAATTGGCCGGGTCTATGGGGAAGAATATGCAGGATGAATTGTCTATTGGACCGACTTGAGCCAAGATTCGAAGTCGAACTTGGGGTCGCTGGGGTCGGTGACGGCTGTAGATGTGTGTGAGCGAGTCGGCAGAGACTGTCGGAGAATGTGACGCGACATACCACCAGACTTTGATTTGGGAGCAGTCTTCTTCTGGTACTCTTGACGGGCCTGGTTGATAAGAGACTGCTTGTGCTCGTAGGCCTTTTGGTTCTCGCGGAGCTTGTCGGCAGCAGTGATGGCGGTTTGGTGGTAGAAACCGTATGCGACACCGAGGCCGAGAGCTGACCAGCGGAGGACCTGTGACACTGAGCATCAGTATGCGGACACGGAAGAAAAGAAGTTGGGACGCGGGCGCGCGTACGTTGGCACCGGAAGACATTGTGACGGGGTGATGTGGTGAGGACGAGAGGTCAATGAGAGACTGCTGGAGACCGGGCGACAGATGATCGGGTAGAGAGCACGGGCAATTGGGATGTCTAGAGTGGATGCTGTCGTTGCTGGTCGAGCTGGTCGAGCGAACTTCAACCAAGCGGTTTGTTCCGTCTTCCGTCCGGGGGTCTCATACCGAGTCGATCAACTTAGCCGCAGCAAACAACAACCAAATCAAACATTCGTTGTCGACCATATCTACACTCCTTTCTTGCGTCTTTTCTGGTTTCTGGATTTCTTGTGCCAGGTCCCAGCCGTCCTGCGCTCAGCTGGTCTGTCGCACCACTTCTGTCAACACCGAAACAGCCCAAACAACTCACCGCCTAATCAAACACTTCACACGCAATCATGTCTTCTTCGTCCTCGTCCCTAGAAGCTCGCAAGCAGGAGATTCTGGCCAAGCGGGCCAAACTCGCCGAGCTTAAAAGACAGCGTGCTCAGCGTCAAAAGGAGTTCACATCGGCGCGTGAGAGTGGAGATGCAGCAGAGGTACGTTGAAGAAGGGCACATCAAGGTACGTCCACCACTGACACAATCAGCTCATCTCTCCCTCGCCCTCGCGTGCTAACAGCCGCGCAGATCTGGACCAGCTCATCTCTACCCTTGTCGACCGTCCTGGCCGCTCGACCCCTCGCGATTTGGACTCACCCACCACCTCGGCCAATATTGGCGCAAGCCGTCCCAACTCCGTCTCACTCGATAGCCCATCTGCCGCTTCCACTCCCGCTCCTCTTTCCCTGTCCAATCAGACTCTCTCCTTCACCGCCGTCTCCACAGTCCTCAACCAGCCTTCAGATCCCAAGCCCGACGTTATCACATACAGCAAGGGTGTACAAACCAGTGAGCCCTGGTCCCCGCAGCACAACCGCCAGCCTTCAGACGACGACTCGAGTTATTCACCTTCAAGAACGAGGAAACGCTTGAGCAGGAGAGAGCGCGAAAGAGACGAGGAGCTGAGGCAGAACATTCGCAAGGAGATTGAGGATGAGTTGCAGGCTCTCAAGCTGTCGGAAGATGATGTTTCTACGAACGGCAAGCAGAACTTCCCTGCCCGCACCTTGACACATGAAGAGTTGGGCGCTGTCACTGCTTCGGATGATTTTCTGGACTTTATCGATCGGTCTACAAAGGTCATTGAAAGAGCATTGGACGAAGAGTACGACGTTCTTGCTGACTATGCTATGCGTGGCGCGAATGGCCTGGACGATGACGATGAGGACGGCCAAACACGCACCGTCAAAGGCCGTCGTGTGCGCGAGTTGATGCAGTTCTCAGACGACCGCTGGACAGAACGTCGCATGATCAGTGACCTTGACTACTCTGTCAAATACCCCGAACTGTTACTAGCTTCATACACAAAGGCTTCCAACTCTTCGCAAAGCGCTCCTGGCTTGGCTCTGGTCTGGAACGCACATATGCCGTCTCAACCAGAATATGTCTTTACCGCGACAAGTGATATCCTCACTGCTCGTTTCTCACCTTACCATCCAAGTCTCGTACTAGGTGGTACATACTCTGGCCAAGTCTGTCTGTGGGACATTCGTCAACGCTCTCATGACGGCGCACCAGTGCAACGAACACCCCTTGCTGGCGAAAAGGGAGGCCACGCCCACCCTATCTACAGTGTTGCAGTAGTCGGCACTCAAAATGCCAGCAGTATTGTCAGTGTCAGTACCGACGGCACAACATGTGCTTGGTCATTCGACATGCTATCAAAGCCTCAAGAATATCTTGAGCTTACTTCACCACCAGGGCGTAACCGCACAGAGGACATCGCTCCATCATGTATCAGTTTCCCTAAGGCAGATCCAACATACTTTCTGGCCGGTACCGAAGAAGGCGCTATCGTGCCGGTCCACAGATACGATCGTGCGGGCGCAAAGGCTGGTGTTGATCCGCGTATCTACTATACTGGCCACGCCGCACCTGTCACTGGACTCGACTTTCATCCGAGTAAAGGCAAAGTCGATCTCGGCGACCTTGCAATCAGTTCTTCTCTGGATTGGAGCGTCAAGATCTGGCGCGTCAAGCCTCCGAGCACAGCTGTTACCACTGCTGGAGTAGGCACAGCTCTGGGAGTACCGGAAAGACCATTGCTCGAAATCATGCGCGAGGATGTCATCTATGATGTCAAGTGGTCACCTACGAAGCCCGGTGTCTTTGGCTGTGTTGATGGTGCAGGAAGACTAGAAGTCTTTGATATCAATGTCGATGTCGAGGTGCCTGTCGCCCGTGCTCAACCGAGCCATACCCAGGGCGATGTGTTTGGCGTAAAGAGCTTGAACAGACTCGCATGGGAACATAACGAAGGCAAGCGGGTTGCCGTCGGTGGTCTTGACGGCATCGCAACTGTCTTTGAAGTAGGCAATGACCTTGGCGGACTCGAGGGCAATAACAAGGGCGAAGACTGGTTTGGGGTCAAGCGTCTCATCTCGAGACTTGACAGGTCACGAGAAGGGACCGATGGTCGATGATGTGGTACGCCATCTGTTAATTCGACTTGCAGAAAATCTATCAAAAGTCATGTCAATGCTAGTAACAGGACATGCCAGACTGCCGAGCTTGGCTGCATCCCATGTCTTCGTAACCTCCGCATTCCCCTCAATCCATGCATCCTTTCTTGTACGTGACACAATGTTAGTTGGAACATGAGACTGTGCAACTTGATCTCGCTTCTTTCGTACAAGTGCTTTTCTCTTGTAGTGCTAATTTTCTGCATTCTCAAGCCATGGCGTAGATCAAAACTGTCCTTGCTGCAACTGAGTCTCACCCAAATTTGAGACTGTGGCCTTCGCGCTCTTTCTCACGAATGTTTAGGTAAATATCCTCGCTATAGAAATGCACAATGGTATCGAGATCAGAGTTGCATCCAAAGAAAGCCAAGCGAAACATCGCATCTTCATGGGTACTCTCCTGTTTCTCGGAACCATTGTGCATTTTTATAGCTATACGCGTTAAAGACTCTTGCGCACGGGAAGATGCAGTTGTTCCTCGGAAATCGCGTGATCATATGCAGGGTGGTTGGTCAATCGATAGTGCTATCCATCCGGTGATAGGTCTGTTGCTTGGTCGATGGAAAGGTGTTTCGAGGTGAGGGGATTCCATATAACAGGCAAGTGCTTCCACCACTGCCCTTTCCTCACATTCACTGTCGATATCATCCGACATTCGCTTGTGTTAGTTACTTCACTTCAGCTCGGCCACATCTCTCTTCACGCACCTGCGTGTTCTCTATTGTTTACTATCCAAATCTCAACCCTATTCATCTCGTCAGAACGAGTCCACAACCATCATGCGCTTCCTCAGGACTGCTGTAGTCGGTGCTTTTGCACTCGCGAGCCTCGTTGTTGCCCAGGCCCCCCGTCTAGCATTCACCAAAACACCTACCAGTGTCATCGCAGGTCAACCAGTCGCAATTCAGTACACTGCGCAGAACCTAGCCCAGGTAGGAGATGTGGTTTGTGCTGATTGTCGAATCATGCTGACGAAAACAAGCCTGCAACTATTGTACTGAGAAAGGGTGATCCTTCCAATCTGATGGATGTCTCTACTCTGACCAGTAAGTCCAGTGACCATATGTCAACAACACAAACGCGTACTAACAATTCTAAGCCAACGCTCTGAATGGTAGCTACACTTGGATCCCTGATAGGTCACTCGACAACGCAAGCGACTACGCTCTCCAGATTTCCCAAGGCTACGAGATCAACTACTCTGGACTGATCACTCTCACTGGTGGTAACGCCACCGCTGTGTATTCCGCAAAGTCAGCAAGCTCGTCCTCTCAAGCCGCCCAATCGTCGTTGACTGCCTCTGCTGTGTCGAGCATCCAATCTGTCATTGCGAGCTACAACTCGTCGTTGAACAACTTGACCGCGGTTGTGTCTATCCAGACCTCACCTCCCACTCCTCCGTCCAACACTACTGCTGTTGTCGCTATTGCGCCCAGCGCTGGAACTGGTTCGCCCTCCGTTCGTAACACGACCGTTGTCACGCCAACTTTGACTTCTTCCTCTCCGAGCGGATCGAGAAGTACCGTCACTTCAGTCGTGACCTCGAGCGCAGGAACATCATCTCGCGGCTCGTCAAGCTCGACTGCAGCAAGCGCTTCCAGTACCGGCGCTGCACCAACCATGGCCAAAGCTAGTACTCCTGTCCTTGCACTCTTCGGTGTTGCTGCAGTCTTTTTCTTCCAGTAGACATACTCGGTGTCAACTTGCTTCTGCGATTTTGCTAATGATGATGACATGAGAGCAGAGCGATGGGAGATACTTTACGTACAAACACTTAATGCCTACGATTTCCTGAACGCGCTTCCAGTGTTTCAACTTGCCTCGTTTCTCAAGAGTTATGTTTCGGATGTACAATTTTTACCAGATCGACAGCGTTTGACTCGACAATCGACACATGATCGTGGCCACTGGGGGCGCAGCTCATCCTTATGAAGCAATTGCTCAACCCCATCATTTACTTTTGAGCCATCGACGTCGAAGGATCCAGGACCTCCTGCATCAAGTGCAGCACGTGAACAATATATTCCCGCGTCTCACGCCCTTCGCGCGTCAAAGTTTGTCACTCTCCCTCCCGTACTCACAACGAAATGCGCGCCAGAACGGAGCTATCTAAATGCACAATGATCCCCAAAAGGTGGAGGAGCCCATAGAGAGCCACTGATGTTACAATTCCCAGTGGTTGCCTCCTGGTCCTTCGGATAGTTGTGCATTTCCATAGCTGTGTGCGTTACATACTTTTGCACACCAAGAGCGCGAACGAGCGGGAGTAAGATTGGCCAGCACTCTATTTTGAGCCTTGTTCCTGCAGCAGCCGGGCCGAAGGCCAGTGCGTTTCCAGATGCATCTGGTCAGACGCAGGTCACGAATCAGCAGCCATTTCTCTCCATGTTTCTATCATAGCCGATCGAGGGCTGGCTGTGGAAACAGCTCGAGCTGAGATACATGCAGCACGCAGATGTGAAGTTTCGAAGCTGACAGGCTACAGCGTGGTAGAAAGACTTGTTTATATAGTCGACCGTCATGCTAAGCAACCAGGGGTCTTTCGTTTGTCGTGGTCCCAAACACGCTTGCAACGGTTCAGACTCGCCGAGCGACCCAGTGCCAAGTGGCGATCGTTTTGCTTTCCCCAGAGCCCTGAGCCAGGCTTTCCCAGAATATCATCGCCGCGATTTGCAGTGTATCGAGTACCTGCTTGGCCAAATCTCGCTTGCTTGCCACTCACTTACTCTGCCGGTGCTCACTATTTCCGGAGAGAGAAACACATACGTGTACATGTTGGATTGCTTAAGTGTGGCAAGTCGAGTCAAAGAGGTATTGAGTTTTGACACCGCCGTGGCAACCGAGTGGCCATGTGGGTAAGGATTCGAGAAGGGGAAAAAGGGACAAGATGTTAACCTGCAAAAGGTAAGATGGGCAAGCTTGACTAGCGCCGAGAGCCGCTTGTGTGGTGAGGGGAGGCTTTTGGGAGCGTCCGCGCGCCGTCGTTGTATCAAACGGCGCCATGTTTAGATGTGGTGTGGTGTCATGGCTTGCCCTTCTGCACTGTTGCCTCCCTATTAGCTTCTGGACTCCATGAAATGGCGCATCACTGTCATTTTAAATAGATATAAGGGCTAGGTCTGCGACATCTTCGTTCCTTCTCTCCCTCTTCACCTCTTTCCTGCAACCATCGCTACTTCCTTCTGCTTGCATACCATCTCTTTCTCAAAAACAACCCACACAACACAACTACACATCAAGATGCGTTTCTCAACTCAGACCCTCATTGCCCTTATGGCCTCTCCTCTGTTGGCCCTTGCCGACGGCAACAGCTTCACCAACTCCAACTTCAACGGCATTACCGCCGGCAAGACCTTTGACCTGACCTGGAAGCCCACCACCTCCGGCACCGTCTCCATCATCCTCCGCTCCGGCGCCAGCAGCAACCTCACCCCTGGAGTCTACGTTGCCCGTAAGTCACCTCTCTTCAACTCTCTTGCCAGGGGTCAAAAGCACATCACTAACACAAGTCTCACAGAGGGTCTCTCCAACTCTGGCAGCTACACCTGGAACGTTCCCAGCGACATCACCCGCGGCACCGACTACGCCCTCGAAATCGTCGACGACTCGAACCCCAACGACACATCCAACACAGGCTACACTCCTCAATTCGTCATTGACAGCACAAACACCGTTGCCTCGAGCACCTCGTACATCAGCCAAGCCTCGTCTGCTGCTTCCTCTGCCTCTTCCGCCGCCTCGTCTGGCATCAGCAGCGCAAACTCCTCTGCCTCTTCGGCATCAAAGTCTGCTTCCTCGGCCTCATCCTCGGCTTCCAAGTCTGAGAGCAGCGCTGCCAGCTCGGCATCAAAGTCAGAGTCGAGCGCTGCCAGCTCGGCATCGAGGTCTGCTAGCTCTGCTGCCAGCTCCGCTTCGTCGAGGGCTTCCTCTGCTACTAGCTCTGCTGCTGCCACTTCCACTGGTGGTGCTGTTGCTTCGGCTATGCCCTACGGTCTTTTGGCTCTTGTTGCCGCTGCTGCTCTGTAAAGGGTTTGACTGCTTGAAGAGACTACAGGGGATGAGTCCAAGATGGGTGGTGACTACTGTAAAAAGAAGACGACGACGACATTGTTTTGTTTTATGTTTAATTTTCTAATGATACCTTTATTTGTATATGATATCTCTGTTTCAAGTTCCCTGGTTCAAAAGTTATGTTGCCCTGACTGATCCAAAGGCATTGTGATGGTTTTGTGATCGTTAGCTGATCGGCCTTTCATTCTTTCAACCTCCTTCTTGGATGCTAAAGTTTGTGACTATCACAGCCCTTCCTACTCTCCTTCCTATGCTCCTTCCTATGCTCCTTCCTATGCTCTCCCTCATGTACCCCCCTCACAAAGACACGAAAAAAGAAGTTACTACCATAGAAATGCACCAAAGTTTCCAAGGCAGGCGTGTATCAAGTGAGATCCGTCATGATACTGCTTCTCTATGAACCAACCCCATTCTTTCTTTGTGCCCATACTACTGTGCAGTTCAGTAGTTACATGCGTTTCAAAGCCCCCGCATACAGTGAGCTACATTCGGATGGATTATGTCTTGACTCCTGATCAAGTGTGTAGTCAATCTAGCTATATTCTGTTCGTTCTATCCTCTAGAAACATCTTTTAGACATGCTCTTTTTCAACCCTTCTCTGGTTCACTTTTTCTTTCTCCTTGCAAAGTCAATGTGGATTGGCATCTAGGGAGAGCTAGCTGCCTGTAGGATGTGAAAGGTATTTGAGTATAAAACTACATACAAAAATCGGGTGTAATGTGCATGAATGGACCTTCTAGAACGGTGAGATATGTATGCTGCATCTAGGCTTTTTGGCTATCATGATAGAGAGACACTGTCACGTCCGGATTAATCGAAGGTCATGGTAAATCTTTTGCTTTGCATTTTTCATTAATTGCGACTGGGGTATTAATTGATGCTTCCTTCTTTTCTACGAGCATCCTCTGTATGCAGCTTACAACCACCCATGCATCCGAGCAAAAGCAGGATCAGCCTGCTCATCAAGCAAAAGACACCGAGCGGCCTTGCACACTCGAACTCTTCTTTGGCCGTCCCTTCTTTCTAGGAGTGTTCTGATTAGAATCAATGCTCTTTCTCTTGCGACCACGCTTTTGTCCACTGCCAGGGGTCGCACTTTCGCCCCTCTCGCTTGGAGTCTCGTAGCCATCGCCATTCATCGTCATTGAAGTGTCCATGTCACCTTCTGCATCCTCCTTGTCGACTCTGAGTTCGCTGTCGACTGCCATGACTTCTGAGAAAGAGGTGCAAAGGCTGAGCTGCCCTTCAGGCGTCTCAAGAGCTGTCATGATCTCTTGATTGCGTGCAAGATATCTCTCTGTCAGGTTTGTCGAGTTGGGAATGCGCTGCAATGCACGCACGGTTTCTTTACTCGCCTTAGCCTTTGTGGCTGCCTGGTGTTTGCTGACATTCCAAAGCCGACGAAGGTATGTACGTGTCTCCCACAGGAGCAGGAGGATCTGTACATAAATGGTCAACTCGCGTAACCGAGCTGGGTCGACTGGCTTGCTCTGAGAAGAAGGGACACCAACAGCGATGCCATTCTCGCTATCAGCCATTGGCGCATCTTTCTCGATGAGCATGCGAAGAATGTCAACATCGACCATATGAGCGACAGGAGTACCAGTGTTGGCCATGACTTTCTCGATGCACTCAATAAGGTGCTGGAGCTCATCAAATTTGGCGTAGTCGAAGAAAGCCAGATTCTCAGACACGAATCGGGTGAAAGCAACATGAGATGGAAGTGGACCAGACATGTCAACCTTGGTGACATCAAAGCCTACACCTGCTTTGCCGCAGATTGCTGTCAAGAACTTGATACGGATCTTGGCCTTTCCTGTTTTGAGGACCTCCCAGAAGTGGTGCATCTTCGATGTCGGTGGCGTTCCTGTGTATCCCTGGTCACTCTTGGCCACGTTTTGCTGGTACGTGAACGCCTGATGGACAGCGCCGATGTGCTCTTTTTCAAACATTGCTTCGTGCTTGCTGTAAAGCCCCATATGCTCCTGGAAGGCAAATGTGGCTATCTTGGTATCTGGACAAGTCTCGAGCGCGATGAAGCAGGGCCCTGTCTCCTTGGGATGGACAAGTCCTTGGCGGCCGATACTAGCAACCACTTGGACTGCGTTGAACGCGAGGGTGTCGGCTGAGGTAAGCGCAACATCGCGGATTCTACCCAGAAATTGTTGCGCGATAGAAGTGGCTGCGCCGTCGCGATCGGTAGCCATGTAGGTGTTACCAAGTCTTTCAGTGCCGGCCTCCACGCCAGTACCGACTTGGACCAGACTCGACTCGCCAGGCTTGTCGCCAGCACAGTAGAAGTCTTTCAGACCAACGATCAGTGTCATCGGAAGTTGTTGATCGTCGGACTCCAGCGCGAGTTTGAATGCATTACATACATCTGCGCGCATCAACTGACCTGGCCAAGCTTGACACAGCATGCAAACACTGTCAAGTGCTGCTTGACGAAGAACCATGGGTTGATTAGGGCTTGTGTAAGGACAGATCAAGTCCACAGCGAGGAATGCCACATGTTGGCCCTTATAGTCTGGGAACTTCTCCTTGAATGAACCGAGGTGATCATCAAGGTTGAAGGCTTTGCCAAAATGGCCGGCAATGGTAATTAGTCTCCTCGTCTTTTGCGCTACAGCTGGGTTGCTGTTCATGTCAACAGGCAAGCCTCGCTTGATCTGGTCGTACAGTGAAAGCGTAACTTTGACAAGCCTCTCGGTATTGTGCAGTTCACCGTCCAGAGTCCAGAGACAGATTGCTACTTCCTTGAGCTCGGCCGGTGGAAGTCTGGTAAAGCTGCCAAGTAGAGCTTGCTGTATGTTGACGAGGAAGTCTCGGTTAAGATTCTTCATATGAGGCAAGGTGTGACGAAGAATGACAATCGCTGAGCGATATACTAGCAAATTATCATCTGTGCTGAGATTCTTGACGTAAGGTTGGAGAGTCTGCAACTGGTCTGCTTTGAACAGCTTCGCGTTGGCTGCCGAGAAGATGGTGAGTGTCTGCAATACGTGCTGCTGTGGAGGGCTCTCTGGTAGTTCGCTCGGATCAACGATAGCGTCGAACATAAGCTTCACCATCTCCTTGCACACGACGACATTTGCTTTTGCTGCCTTGGACTTCTCTGACAGAATTTGCTGCAAAAGCTCTGGCAGGACTGCTTCGGTAGTTTCAGTCTTGCGCTTGACAATATTGATCACCAGACTGGTTTGCTCTCGTAGGCGAAGCTTCTTCTTGACTGCATCGGTGTCTGAACCAGAGATGGCATGGAAAGGCGTCATCCAGATATCCTCAAAAGTGAGACGAGCGAGCTCTACAATGCTCTCATCAGCATCGGTGACGCGGTTGATCAGGGTATCTGCGATCAATGCTTTCATATTTAGAGCATCGTTTCGCAGGTACATGTCTTTCAGCATCTTCATCGCACGCTTTCTAACATGCAAATTGGCATCCTGAGCTCGCATGATGACGCGCTCGTAGAGCATCGAATCTAACTTTGGACGCAAGGAAAGACATTTGGCGATGAGACCAAGAGCAGAGTCACGAACCTGGGTTGAGTTGTCTGCAAGACACCTGATGATGCTGTTGATGAAGAAAGTGCCCTGATCAAGGATTGTAGGGTCCATCTCGAGAAGTTGTTCGATACTCTTCAGACTCTTGCTTCGTAAAGAAGCTTGGTCGCCAGCCATGGTACCAAGAAGTTTACTGAAGATCTTGTTGAAAGCTCGGCAGAGAGGCAGATTCATGGTGATCAAGACGGCTGCAAATCTTCCATCTTCGGTGATGACTTGCTTGAAGTCGTATTCAGTTTCGAGCCATCCCGAGTCCTTGATCATGAAAGCCAAGCGTTCTTCGAGTTTAGTCGATTTCGAGGTGCTTTGGCTAAGCTGAAGGACTTGCTTCGCCCATTGAACAGTGTGGTACCCCCGGGCAGTCATCAGCTCTGTATCATCCGTGCCTCTAGCTTGGAGATATTCGAGTATGATACGATACGGGCCATCAAATGACAACAACTCGTCCTCTTCGATCTGCTCGGCTACAATGTTCTCGTGAAGTTGCAGCAGCTTGGCTGTAACTTCTGAGCGTTCCGTGTTTGGGTGGCGAGCTGCAGATTGAGCTTGCAGGCGTAGCTCGGTGATTCGGGTAGCCATGCCGCCCATCAGCTCAAGGGCCATCGCTTTGGAAGGAGCCGAGCCTTTGTGGTTTTCAGAAAGTTCGAACATCTTGGCCAGAAGCACACGGAGGAACATTTCGGCGGCCGGCCAGTCGGTGTTGCCCAATACGCTCAAGAAATCTTCAGTGAAAATGTCCAGAAGGTTCCTGTAAGGCTGGTCTCCTGATTTTGTCGAGGTCAAAGCACGCTGAACCATGTAATTGACAACATAGTGAGCATCCCTGTATGCAGCTTCGTACAGAGGGTTGGTGACTGACGCTAGATCTTCCGGTCCATCACTTGTACGCTTCTTCGGCTTGGCCTTACGTTTAGCACGACGCTTCTTTTCTGTTTCACTGTCAAAGTCTGAGTCTGCATCAGATTCCTCGTCGGAAGACTCTGCATCTTCCTCAGGTCTCTCGGTGTCGTCTTCTTCGGTGACAGATTTCGTCTTGGCTTCCATACGCGTTGCAC
>Ga0058697_10000269_pt1 | contig 24954 bp, 32 predicted proteins | sample AgamicAsMae_FD_66619 | JGI IMG/M metagenome (GOLD analysis project Ga0058697, IMG submission 66619) | Agave microbial communities from Guanajuato, Mexico - As.Ma.e | ecosystem: Host-associated > Plants > Phyllosphere > Phylloplane/Leaf | place: Guanajuato, Mexico | collected 2012-06-04
GGGTATCGACTGGGGCTCGAACCCTTTGGGAGCCAGCACCACAATCGCAAAAGCAGCACAGAACGACGACGAAGAATCAGACGATGAAGACGGCCCGACGTTCGGCAATGTCGACCTGAATGCACCCGAAGGTTTCAGCGACAACGAGGAGGAAGTTGAAGAAGGAGAGATGGACGGCATGGGCTCGCTCTCAAACACAAACGAAGTCAAATACGCCGACTTCTTCGCCCCTCCTGCCAAAAAGGTCCGAAAGAACAAGAAGGGCCGCCCGAACCCTCACAACTTCCCTGCCAAACAAGCCTCCCCAAGTGGCGCCGACGAACCCGCAGAGAACGAGGAAGAGATGGAGCGTACTATGGAGAAGGTTCACCGTGACCTGTTCGATGATGTGACCGACGACGAGGAGGATGAGGAGAACCTTGACCCAGCCGATCCTCGTTCTCGTCGTTCAGCACACGAGCGTCGCCAGGCTGCTCTCACCGAGGAGATCCGACGCCTGGAAGCTGCCAACGTCGCAAAGAGAGACTGGACCTTGTCTGGTGAAGCTCGTGCTGCCGATCGTCCCATCAACTCATTGCTCGAAGAGGATCTCGAGTTTGAACGCGTCGGAAAGCCCGTGCCAGTCATCACCGCCGAGATCAGTGAGAGTCTGGAAGAGCTTATCAAGCGTCGCATCTTGGCCGAGGACTTCCAAGACATCATTCGTCGCCGTCCTGACGACCTGGCTACCGGTAACTCAAGCAGACGCGGGCGTCTCGACTTTGAGCTTGACGACAGTAAGAGCAAGAAGTCTCTTGCTGAAATGTACGAGGAGGAGCACCTCAAGGCTACTGATCCCAACTACGTTGATGCAAAGGACGAGAAGACACAAAAGGAGCAGCAGGAAATCGACGCTCTATGGCGCGATATTAGCAACAAGCTCGACAGTCTCAGTTCCTGGCACTTCAAGCCCAAGGGCCCCGCTACACAACTCGACATCCGTGTCGACGCACCCGTCGTACGTCTCGAGGATGCTCGTCCCACTGCTGGTGCAGAAGCCGCTGCTGCCTCACAACTTGCACCACAGGAGATCTACAAGGCAGGTGAGGCGGCCGAGAAGGCAGAGGCCGAGCTTGCCACCCGCGGTGGCCTGGTCGTCAACCGCGAGGAAATGAGCAGAGAAGACCGCAAGCGTCGCCGCAATCGCGAAAAGGAACGCCAAAAGAAGTCGTTGGCCAACGTCGATCCTTCCAAGAAGGAGAGCAAGAAGACAAAGGAGAGAAAGGGTATCATCAGCGATCTCAAGAAGGGTGGCGTCAAGGTCATTGGCAACAAGGGACAGATCACAGATGTCTCGGGTGCTGCTGTCAAGGATGCCAAAGCTCCTTCTGCTGGTGGTTCTTACAAGTTGTAAGATGCATTTTGTTGTACAGCATCCATTCTTGTTCTTGTTTATCATTGCTCAATACCATATTTCTTTTTTTTTCTTCCATCATCTGTTATTTATACTCCGAGTATAACACCTGCAAACTCATCTGAGTGTCTGCTACGTGCTAGAGTCTGTGACTCTCATCCTCTCGTGCAGAAGAGTATCAACGCTATCCTTAGGCACAAATAACTCCCAGACCAAAGATGAGTCCAGAGGAAGATGAATCCAGAGAAAGCTTATAATACATCGCTTGTCGGTGGACACTCTGTCGCTTCTTGCAATCATTGTCCAATACCACAGCTACGTGAGCGGGTTCGCCGCAGGAGACAGGGCTGCTGACCCAGTCTATCCAGCAATTCCTCGACCAATGCTGTCTGTAGGCCTGTCCAAGTCGACAAGCTGTCGACCGGCCTATTCCAGTCGTATGGGATTCCGCAAGCTGCCACATGCAGATCGACATCTGCAAAAAGGAAGGTCCTCTGCGTAGGAATCGAACTCCGGTTTCCGGTCGCCGTCTACCTGCGAAATGAATGTCTCCAGGACTCGTCTCAGACCGGAACTTTCTAACCCATGTTGCTCTAGTCTTAAGTTCCCGAGCATCTCCTGCCACGACCACCGCACGTGATTGCGATATGCTTGCATGTCGCGATAGTGGGCGACTTTTTTCTGATGCATCGCGCCTTTTTTGTGGTTAAGTTCTCGATTTGCTTCCTGCAGGCGCAACCGATAGTGTTCAGCCATTTCCTTTAGCTTCAACATATTCTCTCTTGTCGTTCGCTGCTTTGTCTCCATGTCTGTGATTAGCCGCTGTCGATAATCCCGTGTCTCCCGCCCGACCTCATCTAGACGTTGATCGAATCTTGCTCTGTCACTCCGATGAGATAACCTTCTTCCCATCAACTCAGCCCGTAACTCTTTGACCAAAGAGCTCTCTGTGACGAGAGAGTGGTTGTCATGGATTTGTGCGTTCAAGCTGTTCGCTATCTTCTGTTGCTCGAGGTATTTGTTCTTGTATGATTCTTTTTCGGCTTTGAGCGTTGCTATCTCTTTGCTCATATGGTCGAATATGATTTTCATGGGTTTGATGTCGAATTCTACGTGCTCTGGGATTCTCTCTGGGGCAAGACTGGATGGTTTGGTCTGAGGAAGCGATTTTCTCAACAGTGGACTTGGAGAGTCCTCTGAGGATCCATCGGAGAAGTCATCGAGAGACTCCTCTGGGGATTCATATGAGGAGTCATCAGACATAACTCGTTGTCTCTTCTGCTTGCTTTCATGTTCATCATGGTCTGCATCTGCACTCGTCAGTTCTCAGAAACAAGGAACGATGTACGACACGCACATGCACAGGTCTCCGATGTTCTCTTCTTGGTGGTAGTCATCCTGATCAGAGTCAAATGAAATGTTGAATAGTAGGTCTAAAATGCTTACATACAGCCGCAACACGACAGAATGATAGTCGACAAGCACATTTTGGATATCGTGAAGTTACGCGTGGACGTGTAGATTAAAAAGATGGCCACTGCTCAGAATTAGCGTGGGTCTCGATATTGGACCTTTCACCTTCGACATCTGCCGAATTCGATTGTGTTATCGCCATGATATTGTATATGGACTAGAACTTATTCTCGTGTTCAGCGAAAGACAGGAGGGGTTGAGATGGTAATGGAAGGAAGGAAGGAGGTTGCACTTATCTTATCAATCAACCTCATCTCTATGCCAAGCCTTCTGCACGGCGACGACTTCTCCTTCCAGTCCGTCTGCGGGACTTGTGTAACCAACTTGTTATCTTCTGTCATTGATTCGATACACAAGGGACTCTTCTCACCGACGTCTGTTACAAGATACGGCGATATGTCTGCTGCGTTGAATGTCATCAAACCTATCTCTAGCATGCAGTAGCGTCGATCACCAACCACCCATAAATTAGTCAGTATGGGTCGAGCATGAGGTCGGATATGCCGCAGCACGCATGTATATCCTCTTAATCCCCTCGCGCCTCTCCCATCACAGTTCAAACCACTCGTTCCTCAACTTCCAATCGCAAACATCATATTCATCCCAGATCATTGAGCAAACGCCATAGTCAACGCCTCTGATGCGCGAGCTTGAAGATCGAGCAATCGTACGATCAACAGTCAAGAGAATATATCCCCTTTCCCCTAACTGGAGTGCCCGAACCTGCGGACTAGGCAACAACCTCTATGGACGCCAGGACTATCATGCCAGAGCAGTCTCTACAGCGACAAATTGCGCTCAACGAGGATCTGGAATTGACACATCGGGAGAAGAACCATCTGCTGGCAGATTGTCAAGACCTCAAAAAATATCTCAAAGCGACTATGCAGAGAGTCGATGGGAACTTCGACGACCTATCCATATTACAGGAGGATGCCGAGCAATGGTTGAGTGAGGTCTTGGTTTCTACGGCAAGATGCCAGGAATTACTCGCCAGGCTTGAAGCCGATAGACTGAGGATCGAAGTCGCACAAGAGACCATCAGAAAAGAAGTCCTCGCAAGGTTGATCGACGCTGAACGAAACATGACAAGAGATCTGGAATACGATATCACCGAAGCTCTTGAGATTATGATCGACATGCGAGACGGGATTGAAAATCTCAAAGCTGAGCTTGCGGCAATCGAGAAAATCAAGCGCCTCGTCCAGCTGTGCGAGCATCACAAGCTCGAAGAGTCTCGTCCCAACAACGACCGCCGCCTGGAATTGGATGTTTTAGAAGCTGAACAAACACTCGCTGGTATGGGTCTAAAACTGCACAGGTGCAACGAAACGATCGCAGAGTTTCTCCGCACAACTACCACCGACATGTCAGTATTATTCCAAGCGGTGGGCATCAATAGATCCTAGACAGCCTGGCGAAGGGTATGTAGGATCGGATGAGATTCTGATCGAAGACGTATAACGCTATCTTGACTTTTGGTCATGGATAGACATACCTCTCCAACCCCATGATTTGTGATGTTGACAAAGAAAGTTGGAATACCATGGTTTCTGCAAAGAGAACCATTGCATTCATGCCTCCATGATCTCTTGTGAAATGGGTTTTTGATAACTTCTTCCACCAGACACGTCCGATCATATCAGCTGCTTTGACAACCACTGACCCAAAATACAGCCAAAGCTTCGCTCACGGTCAACATCTGACTGCAGAAAGGTCGATTACTTTTGTGAACTTCAACCACACTAGCTGCTGATTCCAGATCTGTAGTCTATGATTCTGTCTGCGAACATGATCTTGAGAGCAGTAAATCTCCGTACATGTTTTAGGGATACGAATATGTGTACACAAAATTCATGTCATAAGATTAATAGATACGACCAAAATGATCAGTTCGAGTACTCGTCAATAACGCTGACAGGTTTGACGAACTTGCCCAGAGGTTTGTACTCAAGATCTGTCAGTCCAAATGCCGCAGGCCCTCCGATCTCAATAGCTCGTGGTGTCGACGTCCACTTATCACTGGCGGTAATACCAATGACAGTAACCAACAAACCATACCGATATTCAGGGGTACCGATCGCTTCGCCAGACTGTGCATCAATCACAGAGATCAGATCTGGCACTATAGCCAGCACCTCTTCACTGCCATCATCTTTGGCCTTGAACGCGGCGATGTTTTCATTCTTGAAGGGAATCTTCACGCGACCTTTAAATTCTGCCGAGGGCCCAGACTCATTGGCTTCTATGATGACTTCGCCATAGACGTGGCCGTTACGCAATGTGCGGTCTACGCCGATAATTTTGCCTTTGAAGATGACTTTAGCGGCCTCGGGGCCACCAACTTCATCAATGATGCTTTCGGCCACGGTATCGATGCGATTACTTTGGCGAGCTGCTGCAACTGCTCGACCAATACGCCATGCGAGGGAAACTGTGTGCTCGACGGCCCAGCGTTTGGTTTCTGCTCCGGTGACCGGTCCTTCTGCGCAACCAACGTGAGAACCTGGACAATATCAGTATGGTCAGCTGCCGAGATAGTAATTGAATGAGACTCACCCATTTGAGAGAGCGCAGCCCTGATGATGCGCTCTACAGCCAGATCTGATACAGCGGTTGGCATGTACAACAGATTCCCGTTGCCGTCTGCTGTTGCAATGGGACAGAATACGCATGGACGTTCGTTAAAGACGACGGGTGTGGTTTGCCACTTCGTTGGATATGCCCTTCCCATCCAATCACCGTCTATCACTGGTGTCAGTAGAGGCGATTGGAGTAGATCTGCGATTGACTCACCAACTGTAGGCAAATTCATATTGGAACTTGCTCCCAGTATCATGCCTTGCAGCCCATTGCCACCACCGATCTCGAGGGCGATCATGGCGGTAGCTTGCCTGTCGCACATCTTGTACAGTCCACGCTGAGCATCCATCATTCTGCCTTAGTCAGAATCTTGGATTACAACAAAAGGCACCAACAAACTCACTCATCGCCAGGAAGCTTCTCGATACCGACTGTTGGGGAGCCTGCTCCGCCACCACAGCCAACTTGATCGTCGTCCTTCAGGTCATGAGGGTTGATAACTCTGATCACACCTCCCTCCCGCAAGATGCTTCTCATGCGAAGCATGTGCGAGTATGGACTTCCGCCTCCTCCAGTACCCAAGATGTAGCAACCAGTTGACATCCATTCGAGATCTGTTTCCGAGACATACCAGACTCGATCTATCACTTTCGGCTTGTAAGTTGCTATGTCAATAGGTTCAACCGCGACATGCCTCTTTGTGTCAACATCATGCCGCGGCTTGTTACCACTCTTCTCGTAAGCATCCATATCGTTCTCATCCGAGAGCTCTTCGTCTGTAGCTGCTTTCATCTCGTTGGCACGACTATAGTCAAACTCTCCAGCTGCTCTGATGATGAATCTGCTCTTGTTCGCGATGTACTACATCAATTTGTCAGCTTTGGGATTTGATACATCTCGGGCAGCACTTACTGGTAGTGGGAGTGTTTCGACCTCAATGATCTTCACCGAGTCCTCTGTCGCTCCAGATTCGACCGCTTTCTGTACCGCGTCCCTCGAAATTTCCTCCACCAAATCTGCAACACTCTTTGACTCGGTAGATTTGACGGTATCAATCACAGCACTGACTCTTGCAATTGCAGCTCCGATTGCGTTGGCTACTCCAGAGTATTCTGGCTTGATCACACGGCTTGCTCCGATCAATTCGTCGGGTGCTACAATCGCTCCACCGCCGACCAATAGCACAGGCAAGTCTTCCGGTGATGTCTTCATGGTGTCAACAACCTTCTCGAGCATCGTCTTCACAGTCGCTTTGAAAGATGAGATGCCACTTTGCGACAGGTGTTGCACCTTATTTCGGTCGCCAATGTCAATGTTCTTATCTCCGGCAATCGTATAGTCGGTGCTCGTGGGAATATTTCCACCGAAAACGAGAGCCTCTGTCTGGATCTTGTATCCTACGCTGTCGGGGCCAACTGTGGTTTTGTCATGGTTCTCTCGTACGACAGAACCACCTCCGAGGCCGATGCTCTTGACATCTGGACAGGAGAAGTTCATGCGAACGCCAGCAAACTCCGAGTAAGCTGCTGCTTGTCTAGGGAAGCCGTTAGCAAGTAGCAAGCCGACATCAGTCGTTGTCCCACCTGTACCGTGTGAGTATACTACTGATGAAACGCAGAGGAAGACTTACCAATGTCGACAACCATCATTGCTTCGTTTGTTCCGCCCTGGGCCAGGTAAGCGGCACCTCTCATACTGTTTGTTGGTCCACTAGAAAAGGTCCTGATAGGTAGTCGTGATGCCATCTCGCCACTCAGAATCGTTCCATCATTCTGGCTGAGGAACACGGGACATGTCAATCCCAGACGTTTGATAGGTTCTTGGAAGGAGCGAATGGTCTTCCTTGCGAAAGGCAAGATCGAAGCATTCAAGATGGCAGCATTCTCGCGTTCCAAAAATCCAAGATTCGCAACTTCTTTCGACAGTACAACATGGCATCCAGGCAGGATGTCGTTGATGATCTGTGCAGCTCTTTCTTCCTGACGATGGGTTGCATCGATTGGACTGAAGATTCCGATGACCACGATACTTGTAATGCCTTTCTGCTTGATTACGTTGCACTGGTTTTGGATCTCTTCGACATCTATGTCGGCGATCAGATTGCCATCGACTGCGACACGTCAGAAGGAGACAACACGATCAGCTGTGATTTTACCTTCGAGACCTCCCTTGACTAAGGCATGGTGACCAAGAATCAGATCTTTCATATCAGCTGGCCAGTCAATGCAAGGAAGAGCATGTTTGCTGAAAGGTCCACATAGTCGGATTACGGCTACTCGGGTAAGTCTTGCAGCATCTCTTTCTACCACTGCGTTGACGAAATGCTGGATCAATTCAGCGATTTTTCAACTCGTGTGGGATGATACACATACTGTCGTACCAATAGTCACTGAGGCGACGTCAGAGGGATTGATCTTGGCCTGCTCAAACATAGAAGTCAAGGCATCACTGATACCTGAGCTCGGATTTGTGGTCGTAGGTGCTTTGTGCCTATTATATAAGTCAGCACACGGCGTAGTATATCAACCATTTGTCGTCACCACTTACCATGCCACGATGCCTTTGCTAGTTTCTGATGCTTTTGTGGGATCCAAGATGACTCCATCGGTATTAGTACTGGGAGTTGGTCGGTTAGCCAAGATTCGAGGTTATCACGCTGCTCGACGTACCCGCCAACGTCAACACCAATTCTCAGTACTCTGTGCATCTTCTATAATCTCGTTAGATGTCGCGGAATATTGAACAGATACCAGTTGAACATTTGTGAGAGATGGTTGGGTTTGACCACAATGCATTGAGTTGATGCTCGGCGGAGGGGCCCCGATAGCGGCTCCTTCGCTTGGCAGCAGCGAGCGGCCAACACCTTCCATCAGAGAACGATGCTCGACATCAGTCGCAATTGCCGTTTTCAGTATCCCGAAGTAGCAGTGATGTTTGCGATGGTCGTACTTCCCCTCAACAGACTCGTTATCTGGCATGCTATTGGCTCCGCATTTGACTTCCCGGCGAAAGTCCACCGATAGGCAAGCTCATCAGATACCCTGTCTGTTGGCCTATCTAGATGATAGTGTGATTACCTCTCCACTACAATATGTACTGCTTACGATGGATGCAATACTGATATCTCACGCTCGTATATATCGTGCTTCTCCCTGAAAGACATGATCGGTCCTTTTAGAGAACTTCATTACGGACACTAATCATGGGTGGCTTACGACTGCGAACACTCAAGGAGAAGATACAGCTCCAAGGTGATGAAAACGAGCATGAGCAGGTTGACTCATGGTCCAACCGTGATCTTATCCCTCTACCACCCTCGAGACGGACTTGGGGCTGGTTCCACTACTTTGGATATTGGACACTCAACTCTTTGAATATTTCAAACTGGCAGACTCCGAACACCTTCTTATGTAAGATCTTGCGTCGTGTTACTGTGACAGTTGACTGAATTTGAACATTAGCTTATGGACTCTCGGTGGGCCAGAGTATGATGGTGATTGTGGTTGGTAAGCTGCTGGTCACCTTCTTCTCTACACTCATTGCCTGGTGTGGACTTCGTTGGCATATCGGCTTTACCGTTCAGAACCGCTTTACCTGGGGTCTTCGCGGTAGCTATATCCCTTTGATGCAGAGGGTTCTTTTGAACTTCATCTGGTGTGCCATCCAGTGTAAGTAAGCCACTTCCACCTAAGGGCCCCATGAATACTGACGTTCTGTAGGTTGGAATGGTGGAAGACTAGTCGCAGTGTGTATCACAGCTATCTGGCCGTCCTTTGCCAAGATGCATAATACACTTCCTTCATCGATGCCCACCACGACCTACCAATTCATCGGGTTCGTGCTCTTCTGGATTTTCTCAGTTCCGTTCCTGTTCGTCCGTCCAGAAAGGTTCCGTTTGCCCTTCTTGGTCACATCCATCTATTGTGGTCTCGGCATGCTCAGTATGATGATTTGGTCTCTGTCTGTGGCGAAGGGTGTAGGCCCGCTTTGGACGACTGGACAGCACATTCCCGAGACCTCGTCCTGGAACCTTCATTGGCTTGAAATGAAGGGCATCAACCAGATTATCGGTGGCATTGCGGCTGGTATAACCAATGGCTCCGACTTCTCTCGATACGCACGAGCACCTAAGCACTACGTCCTAGGGACTGTTCTATCAGCATGGGTCACTGGCGTTCTTGTCAGCTTGGTCGGACTTGTGGTGACAGCAGCGTGCCAAAAGATCTACGGCGAAGTCTACTGGAACCCTCCGGACCTTCTCATGCGCATGATGGACAGCGGCGAGGGCTCTTCCAAAGCCAGAGCAGGTGTATTCTTTCTTGCTGCTGGATTTGCTCTGACTGGCATGTTCGAGAACGTGTGTGGAAATGCTGTCGCGGGAGGTATCGACCTTGCTGGCCTCTTTCCTCGCTACCTCGACATTCGCAGAGGCGCCATTCTGACCTTTGTGGCTGTTTGGGTGTGCCAGCCATGGCAACTTGTCAACAGAGCAGCTACTTTTGTCAGCGTTTTGAGCTCTTTCTCTGTCTTTTTGTCGCCAATCATGGGCGTCATGGTAGTTGACTTCTACCTTCTACGCAAAGGGAGAATACAGCTCAGCCATCTTTACAGGACCAGAGATACTGCGTACTGGTATACCAAGGGCGTGAATTGGCGCGCTATACCTGCATGGATCTGCGGATGGGCTCCCACGATTGGCGGCCTCGTGGTCACCGTGGGGGGTATATCGAACCCTCCTCGAAGCTTGGTCAAATTGTACTACATGGCGTTCCTGGTAGGATTCTTTGTGAGCGGCACAGTCTTTTATTTGCTCAACCTCGTCTTTCCATGCTTGGGGCTGGGTGAGCACGAGAAGGTGGATGTCTATGAGACTTTCACACCTCGCGAAGCTGCCAGCCTTGGAGTGGTGACAGCCAGTGAACCTCAGGTGCTGAATGGAGTTGAATCTGACCCAGTCGACAAGAAGATGGAATCCGGTAGGGTTGTCGAGAAATCTTTGTGAGACTGAGTAACATTGTCGAACGCGATATCTGATTTTAGATTGTCCAGCATGCACAATGACATGTGAGGTGACCACTGTCAAGAAGCTTTTGGGTGTTGAATCGATAAAACATGCGGGACGTTGACCCAAGAGTGCGTCAATGCGGTACTAGTCAGCAATCGTGCTTTGCCGAAATTTCCCAATGGTTCGTGACATGCGACCTGATGGCGAGTCGGGAGTTCCAAGCACGAGGGCGCTCATCGTATGCATATCTTTCCCTGTGGAGAAAGCGACTATCGATCTTGGAAGATTGGACATAACAGCTTGTGGAGACATACTCCGTACTCGTGGTTGAATTTGACGTGTGAAGCTTGCAACGAGGCTGGCTTCCCGCAAGCACATAACGAACCAAACTGCAGAAGAGTACAGCATTCGTGTGATGTGAACGAGTCTCAGAATGCACAAGCCATCTATAGCGGGTGAAAGAAACAGGGAAGCCAAATTGTTTCCAGAAGCAATCACGTTCTATGCGGCAGAGACAAGTGACTTGCCAGCGAAGGTGGTGGTCTCGGACACACGTGGTTGGACCCACGTTGCCGCCCGCCGAGCAAAGAGAGTTACGGACGTACAGGGAGTGGCCGCGACTATTGGCTTCTGGAAGCGCCATCTCGCAGCTCGGCAGCGAGCAATTTCTTCGATAGAACAAAGAGTGACGGTGATGGCGGCGCGTCAAAGGTGAATTGCAGCTGAAAAGTACTCGAGGGATGATGTCAGCAGCTCTGGGAAGAAGCAAGTAGATGGCGATAAGGGGTGACACGTGTCTAGACAAAACAGCTAGAAGACTGAGAGAATTACAGCAATATGGCCTTTATCTCTGGAAGCGACGAGTGGACACAGCACAGACATGATGCAACATAGAGTGGCACAGGGAGAGATGGCCAGGTAAAATTGCTTGAGTGTCAAAAGGGAAGCGGGCAAGATTCCGTTTAGATTGGCGAAGGGAGTTTTTGGCTAGGGCGGTTCTAGAGGCATTAGAAGACAGTTGGGGTGGGCGGACCGCGGTTGTCCCGCCGGCAGAGAGAGGCCCCCAAATGGGTTTGTCTGACTCGGGACAGAAGATGCGGGACTCTCGTTGGCAGCAGGGATTGAATGCAGACTTTGCAAAGTGACAGCCGGGATGCTTGAGATGTATCCAGTGGCTGATGAAAGCGAGCAAAGGGATTGATTAGCAGAATGTATAGTGGAAGCGAGTTGTTGACAAGACGCAAATAACGATTGGCATTCTACTGTGGGCAGCCAATCACAAGGCGAATGGAGAGGCAAAGGGAGAGAGGGCTCTTGCCTTCTCCAGCTTTATTGACTTGGGCCTCTTGTTGACCCTGACTCGTCACGTAGCATTTTATTATCGAGAGAGTGCACCATCGGTCGCTCGTCGTTCTCTGAAAGGCCCGTTCGCGCTCAAATCGAATTGCGGCTTCTCGTCGCCGTGCAGTCCGAGCCCCCGTCGTGTGTCTCTCGCTGGTCCATCTCTTAAGCCTGCTGCTTGTTCACCGTGCTTGACCCTGCCTCCTGGTCGTCTTTGTCTTGGCCACCGCCCTGTGTCTTCGCTCCTCAGATCGCCCGTAGCCATCCTGCATCTCTCAACCCACGCACTCTTCAGCCCTCTGTCACTCTGCAAGTCGGCATTCAGTTTACGTGCATCGCCCGTTGAAGTGCCGCTGCCCGTTTCGCTCTACCCTCATCCGCTCTTGCCCAGCATACGCAGCAGCAGTGCTAGATCTCTAGCCTCACGCCTCTCCACCCGATCCAGCCAATCCAGCCTTCTCCGCACCCGACGTCGAAACATCACCACTCTCTCCCACTCGACCAACAACCTTAGCCGACTCTCTCTTCTCGTCCCATATACCAATCGCCTTCCCTGTCTTCTGCTTCTATCGCCGCAATGGCTTCAAAGGTTGGTGCCGACCATGCTTCCTTATCGTCGCGACAGCGCGTGCTCACTCCTGTCGCCAGTTCCTTCGCGAGTACAAGCTCGTAGTAGTCGGTGGTGGTGGTGTCGGAAAGTCGTGTTTGACCATTCAACTCATTCAAAGCCATTTCGTTGACGAGTACGATCCGACAATTGAAGGTTCGTGTCCAACGCCGCTCCCAATCCCTATGATCTCTGTTCTGACCGCGCCTTCTCCGCACAGATTCATACCGCAAGCAGTGTGTCATTGACGACGAGGTCGCCCTTCTCGATGTGCTCGACACGGCAGGACAGGAAGAATACTCGGCCATGAGAGAGCAATACATGCGCACCGGCGAAGGTTTCCTTCTCGTCTACTCCATCACCTCGCAACAATCCTTTGAAGAGATCAAGACGTTCCAACAACAAATATTGCGCGTCAAGGACAAGGACTACTTCCCCATGATCGTCGTCGGAAACAAGTGCGATCTGGACGGTGAGAGAGAAGTGTCGGTCGAAGGTACGCGCCTACCCCTCTCCCTTGTGTTTATTTGTTCTGGCCGTTTGACTGACACCCCCTGCAGAGGGCAAGGAGCTCGCTCGTAGCTTCGGATGCAAATTCATCGAGACATCGGCCAAGTCTCGTATTAACGTTGAGAACGCCTTCTACGACATTGTCCGCGAGATCCGCAAATACAACCGCGACATCACCGGCGGCGCACCCGGCGCAAGAGCAAATGGCGGTCCTGCCGAGAAGATGAACATGGACGAGGGCGACTCAGATGGCGGCTGCTGCAAGTGCACCGTCATGTAAAAGCACACCACTCCCACGCCACGCCGCACGTCCGCCCTTTGCTATACCACTTTTTGGTGCCTGGAGCTTCTAACCTTCCCTTCTTGATCTGACTTTTTAGAGCCTTGGGTTGTCTCTTGTTCTTCTTTTCTGTTTACTCGTTCGATTCCCCCTAGCACAATCCCCCATGTCTCTTTTTCTCTACTTTCTTTTTCTTTTATACCAACTTATCAACCTTAGAGCGGCGACAGAAGTCAGTCCTCTGCTCGGCACGTATCCACAGGCTCGTCGCGGAGGACGAAGCCGCGCAAAAGGTCTACAAGAGGCGGCAACGATGATGACAGCAAAAGTGGAGGACAGAAGAAAAAGCACAACAACAAATGAATGGACGACAGCACGCCGTCTACTTTTCCGCATCACTTTCTAGTGTTTCTGTTTCTCCCACTCGCCCCCTTGAATGCACATGGTGGTCGGCCAGGCTCTCACCGGAGCCAGGTGCTGCACTGGCGCCCGTCCCCGCTGTGCTCATGTGGTCTGGTTTACCTCTGTTGTACTTTTCAAATGTTTTGTTTTCCTCTTTTCGAACAGCATGTGTATCGGTGGTCACAGATGTGTCTGCGCGATGGGACAAACAACAGGCGTTCACCAGGCGCGAATCGACGCTCTTAGATGTAATCTCAAATGTTTTTTCTTTATACCAAAGACTTCTAAGCATCATGCATGTGGAGAAACCGAAATCTAGATTTTGGCCGATCGACCAACGGCGCTACTCCATCAAGGTATACGATCGTCGTCTTGCAGATACCCATCTTTTCCGCGGAGCTCTTTATGGATATGATTGAGCACATGTGTCAGGTATGCATGACTTGTTACTCTTCTCCTCTCAGCTGATCTTCAATCTCTTCTAGCTCTTCGACGCTGTCGATCTCGATGATGCGACCGACTTCCGCTTGGTTGCGCATGAGTTCCTTTGCTCCGGCGTATACCATTTTGAGCTCGCTGTTGCAGGTGACGGGGAGGTAGTAGAGCATGACGTAGGGTACGGATAGACGACCGGAAGCCTGTGTTGAGTCCTCGTTGTCAGTGATGCTCCTCTTGTCTGCAACATAGGCAAAAAGCTAAGGGAGGGGGGAACAGTCATACCATTGTCAAGGGGTAGCTCAGCAAGATGAATCTGGGCGAGTGGTCGGGTAACTCTTCGCCCAGGAGACTCAGATCGGTGTATGTTTCATCGTCTGCCTTTGAGATTTCCAAGGTCTTTTTGTCGATTTGGTCTTTTCCTTGACAAATGTTTGTTTTAGCCATGTATCCTCTCTTCAATGTTATCCCCTCATCGCTCCTTCTTGTGCTTGGTTGGGTCTTCGCTTCTCTAGGTGTAGGTGTTGCTGCCTCCCAAGCTTTTTGCTGTATCCTTCTCTTTCTTCCTGACAGGGAGTCCAGGCGTGTCGGGCTGATGTTGTTTGGGAAATGTGCTGCTTACAGATGACGGCTTGCGGGTCCTTTGCCCTCGAGGTCCCTAGACGGAACTTGCGAAGTGCGGTTTTGGTTTCGGGGCTAAAGGTGTAGAGACGTGCTTCGGATGCCTTGAGATTCTGATTGTTAGCTGTGCGTCCACCTCGAGGATATCTGGGGTACGATGTATATATACCATGTTTGATGAATATGTTTGTGTGTAGAGGAAAGAGAGGTGTTTTGATGATCGTAGACCCTCCCGAGAGCTTTGGGGGTTGAGATGCCCCGCAATCGATTGACGTCGGTCTTGTTCGTTGCGGCTCCGATGTTCGTTGCTCAAGACCACGAGGTTTCGAGTATCTCAAACGCTGGTTGTCTGGCTTTTCCTGGAAGTCCTCTAGTAGTGTACTTTTCTATTGATCGTATTCATATCCGCCTCTCTCATCTGCTAGGTGTTTCCCTTTCGGACACGTTTGATCGGTGTAAACCACACGCTTCGTAGTCGTGATCGCGTGTTTTTGTTTTGAGCGTCACATCTCGAGCAGCAGATGGAGAAAGGGATTATCTAGAGCCCGAATAGACTCGGTTGTAGTTGGAGATACTATACAGTCATTCATCATCCAATTTTCAGTCACCAGGGAAGAGATACGACAGTACAAAACAGGAAGCAGGGTCACACCAACCTCAACAATGCCCGATCGTCACAACACGACTCAACCTTCGGCAATCGCTGCCCCGCAAACGATCAGTAATGACATCTTGAACTGCACCTTCCGCCAACAACACACGCGTGTTGGTTCACTCTTTTCCAATCACTGTTCTTGCTCGCAAAAGTCTTGTCACCAAGACTTTCACATGTTCTCACGCATCAATCAAGTGGCACGTCATCTCAGTCGTCCTTTACCAAACTACCTGCATCGTTCCGCAGCAGCTGCAACTTCACGACTCACGAGCAGTCCCGCAATCATGGCTGATGCAAACAACAAGCGTACTATCAACACGGCGGCGTGTTTGATCATCGGTGATGAGGTCTTGGGTGGAAAGGTTGGTCGATTTTTCTTCTTCTTCCACTCCAACAAACATCAATGCACATCAAAGAGATAGCCATTGAGATATCTTAAACATGATCATCGATCCTCTTCTTCAGCATCACGAAAGCGTTTTCAAAAACACAGGACGAACAACCAGAGCTAACCAATAACCTCAGACCGTCGACACCAACAGCGCCTACCTCGCCAAATTCTGCTTCTCGCTCGGCATAAACCTCAAACGCATCGAAGTAATCGGCGACGAGGAATCAGAAATCGTCGAAGCAGTCCGCCGCATGTCTTCCTCCTACGACTTTGTAGTCACCTCCGGCGGCATCGGTCCCACTCACGACGACATCACCTATCAAAGCATTGCGAACGCTTTCAACCTGCCTTTGGTGCTTCACGAGGATACCTTTTCTCGCATGAAGAAGTTGAGTAGACCTCATCCTGGTCAGCCCAATTTCAACTGGGAGACTCCAAGCCCGGCGCTGGAGGCAAAGAAGCGCATGGTGATTCTGCCTCATGATGAGAAGCTGCCTAGTGAGCAGCAAGTCATCTTCACTGCACCAGATCTCTGGGTGCCCGTGGCCGTGGTCAATGGAAACGTGCATATCCTACCTGGAGTCCCTAGACTGTTTGAGCGCATGCTCACTGGACTCAAGCCAAGTCTGCTGCCTAGATTGACCGATCCTGAAGGCAAAGGTGTTTATCGAATTATTATTTCGACGCCGCTGCCCGAGAGTGGTGTGGCTTCTTACTTGACTGAGTTGGCCAAGAAAGTTGAGCCTGAAGGTATCAAGGTTGGAAGGTAAGTGGTTCATCGACATTACTCGAGTGAGACGTGATACTAATCGGTATACGCAGCTACCCAAGATGGGGTAAAGCGAGAAACACAGTCACGCTTGTTGGCAGAAACAAGGAGTACATGGACAGCCTGGTCCCTGAGGTCGAGAAGGGTGTCCAGGGCAAGCGTGTCACCAAGGAAGGCGAAGACGATGTTGACGGCGAGTCTGACAAGGACACTTGAGCTTCGGTTCACAGTTGCTCCATGTAAACAAGTACATAAACGCACGTATTGCTGACTTTCGCTATGCGTCCGTATAATGGCAGAAGTATCACAGTCTACAGATTTCTCAAGTGCTTCTTTGGTACATGATGATCATGTGTACGAAGAGTTCTTGACGTATCTGTCCGAACGAGTCGGCAGTCTCCAGGGGATCAAAGTACGTTGTTGTAAGATGTCACAAGTAGCATCACACGTTTTCATCATCGTTGTTATCAACTTCTACTGACCAGGCGCGCAAGCGCTTCGCTGTCCTGTTGTAATCGCCGGCTTGTACGGAGCCACCAACTTCACCATTTGCCTCGCCCAGAGAGAACCAGCATCGTATTCAGCCATGTTTCCCTTCTCGCTGCGACTCCAATCCTGCCTTTCCTTCGGCCGACTCTGAGCTAAAGTTTTGTATCGCAGTTCTCGCCATCGGCGTGTATGTGGTAATGACATTTGCCATTGTTTGCATCGGGTAGCACATAATTGCCGACATATGTCTTTTCCTTAGTTCCCAAGATCCTCACCAGATCAAGGAGTGCTTCATGTGACCAGTCGCCACCCTTTCCATGGGTGATGCACCGTTCTATATCGAGCTTGTAAGCTACCAAGTCGATGATGAACTTGCGCAGAAGTGAGCCAGGGAGAGTGTTATTGTAGATCAACTTTACGCAATGTGTGGGTATGACGCCAACTTTTCGGTTCTTCTCAAACAGCGTACTCATCGACTTGTTCTGCAGAGAGGGGACCAGATACTTGTCAGCGAAGAGCCAAGTCTTGACCAGTATATCCCAGCCGAGATCAGACTCAAGTTCATCACAGAGTTGACGTGTGTAGACGAACTGATTGAAGATGCTGAAGATATCCACTTGCTCGTCGGCAGTGATATGCTGCCTTTAGTAGCCTCGGAGAAAGAGCCGTTAAAGGCGCCACGGAAGTATTCAGAGTAGAAGACGAGCAAGTCTTTGTGAATGAGGAAAATCTTCTTCTCAGAACCAACTTCGACTGTGACAATAGTTTGGAAGCAATTTCTGTGCGGTTGTCAGCAATGTGTGTTGTGTGGTTGGAAGTAGAGACAAAGTTACCGTGGTGGGATTCTTGACGGGACAGACATGATCTTTGTCCTCGAGCCAGGCGGAGTTGTGATAGGCTTGAGTGTTGACATCGAGATCGTGTTGTTGAGATCGTTGAGTGGAGTATAACAAGTCGTGGCGCTGATACCAGTTTGGACGAGATTGTTTAGTGTTGACAGAGGGAAAGAAAAGATTGCTTGGAGGGTGAAAGCCTCTATTGATGGGTAACTGTTCTGTGACAGGCTTGTGACGGTCTTGATCTGAGGTTTTTATGATGTTGCGATGGAGGAAGAGAGGTCAAAAGTCGGGTAGCCGCAGGCGCCGTCAAAGAAAAGATGTGGGGCCAGAGACACAATCAAGTGAAAGTTTTAGAATGTGGTGAAGGATCTTCCAAGACGATCGACAAGAGACCTGGCGTCTCAGTGACAGTTCGTCGGCGGAGTACGCTTTCAGTAGGATGACAGATCAGGAGAAGAAGACGGGAGCCATCGGTGGATGCACAATACTGTTCGCCGACAGCGAGTGAGGTTGATGGTCGGAGGAAAAGCAAGACAGTGTTGCGATGAAGAAGTGGAGGCTGACTGGAAAGTGGGCTTGCTGTTGTTCAGGTGCGGTTGACACACAAAGTGGAAGGCACGATGCTGTCTGCAAACTTCTTTCACGCGACGAGCCTAGAGACAAGCGTTGACGGAACGCAGATCTTGGCTCAGAGAAACATCGTTCACAAAAGACATGGAGAACAACGGAAATAGCAGTACCATTCAACTCAATTTCTTGTCTCCTCAATCAGGGCTTCTCCTCTTCGACAGTACCATTTATTGCCTTCAGAGACACCGCTCAGTATCGAGGTGATCCCGTATCCATAGCAATTGTCCTTTCTAAGAGCAGCTTTCACACCTCGAAGAACCCATTTCTTATGTCCATTCCTCCTTCCATGTATGATCTATCATGGAGCTTCGAGCCTTCGAACGACTGTGTGGTATTCGTGTAGGAGATTGTCTGCAGATGTAACTATGGAAGAAGGAACCAGGAAACAGCCGGTACTCACAGCATGTTCAACAGTGCTCGCCCTTGAGGTGGACGTGGTAATAGCCCTTCTCTCTCATAGGCATGGAGGGTCTTGAAGCTTTGTTTATCCAGCCGCGACTCATCTCAGCCATGACATCCAAGCAGGCTTGTTTGGGCCAATCATCCGACCAAGCAAGGCAACTCGACTCGACATTGCCGCAGTTCTTGTCACCAGGCATCATTGATCGGTAGACCATTATGTCGGTAAAAGCCTTATGAAGGGGCGAACCAGGAAGGGTGTCCGAGTATGCTAGGTTCAGCTCTTTGATGGGGATGTGGTTATCCTTCTCGACTTTATCAATGATAGCATCCATGACACTGTTCTGGAGGAGTGGAATTTGGTGTCCGTCGCCGAAGATCCAGAGTTTGATTAAAAGAGGCCATTCGGGATAGAACTTGGTTGACACGACCTCGTTCTTGGGAAGATTCTGAGTGTAAAGCCAGACTTGGAAAGCAATGTCAACCTCAGGAAACTCGATTCTGCGGTCCTTGGCTTCCTTGAAGGAGCCATTAAGAGCAGCACGAAAGAAGTCCGAGTAGAAGCATAGAAGACCCTTATGCAGAGTGTACTGTAACTTCAAAGTGCCGACAACGAGAGTAACCGACTCTCTGTACAGACCGCTGTCAATATGGTCAGTGAGCGCGTCAAGCAACCAGAACAGAATAGACATACGTGGAAAGAGCTTTGTTGGGTGTCGAGACTGCTCTGGTGACTGGGATAGTGGACTTGGGCTGAGCCGATGGAATAGTGACTCCACCTGAGATTGGCGCGTTGGGACTGCCGGCGTTGTTCGATGATTGAACACCAGGGGCACCGAAGACACTACCCGAGGTTCGGGGTGGTGGGGGGATAAAGCCACTAGTTGATGTGGTAGTGGTTCTACTCGAAACTGGCGCATTGGGAACGGCGGCGGTGTTGGATGGAGAAGCAACAGGTAAGCCGAAGGTACTGATGAAACCGCCGTGGCCTCTAGGTGTTGGGGGCGGAGGACCGCCGGAGGAAGGCACACCGCTACCAGAAGGTAGAGACATGTTGAGTAACTGTGGTGGGAGTCGTCGAGGTGTAAGAAAGGTTGAAGAACTTGACGTGAAGCGGAGGATATGATGACTTTGAGTGATAGCATCAAGTCGCGGCGCCAACACGAATGAACGGAATCAAAAGTGAGCCGAGCGACCTCCTCAAGAAACAATCACTCCCTCCTCTTGTGCTGGGAGTCATTGCAGGACTGCACAATATCTATCAGAAGCTATAATGTACAGGGAGGATATCATCTCGGAACATCTCCGTTATATACTACCGTCGAAGAAGCGAACATATATTCTGATCGTTTTCATGCACACGTTCTCAGAGGTAGACGAACAGGACGTTGGAACACAGAAAGAGATGTCGTTTATCAAAGGCAAAAGTGATGAGAAATTCGATTTTCGCTTTCCGAGTAAGGGGTATTCCTGTCCGATAGCTTCGTTGACTGCCCTCGGAAACAACACTGGTTTCCAGCGTCATCTTGTATCATAACTACCAAATTGTCATGTCAAAGGCGACTTGCAAGTCTTGAAAGAGCCCTGTAGTGATTTCCTCCCTCCGTCCCAGTATGATTCTTGATTGAAGTGCCTTGGACGTATGTGTGGTTGTTCTGTAAAGTATCTGGTAAGCAGGGAGTAGATAGTCGGAGGATAACCAGTAAAGTACTCACGACTTGATCAACAGTGCTCGCCCTTGGTATGGACATGGTAATGGCATTTGTTCCTGTCGGGCATCTTGCGCTTAGGCAACTTGCGCTCCCAGGCATCGCTCATACAACAGGCAAAGTCGACAAAAGCCTCCTTACTCCAGCAGCATAGGTCGCTGTCCCGGAATATCGAGTCCTGGTCTAGGCGATGGCACATCCTGAAAACGCAACAATCTATGGCGAATCTTCGAAGAGGAGAATCTTTCATAGTTTCCTCGTAGGCAACCTTCACAACAATGGTATCGAACTTACTTATGTCGTGAAGCTTCTGTACCAAGGCGTCGATGGCAAGGTTCTGGAGGAGAGGGATCTGGTACCTGTCGCCAAAGGCCCAGAGGCGAGCGAGAATCTCGAACGAAGGGAATTCAGAAGACTTGGACGAGTCCTCGGAATCCTCGACATTGCGTAGTGATTGTGAATAGAGCCAGACTTGTAAGGTCTCGAAGATGTCGACTGTCGCGTCAGGTAACTCGATCTTGCCCTCATTTGCTTCCTTGAAAGATCCTTCGAAAGCGGCGCGGAAGAAGTCAGAGTAGAAGCACAACAGACCCTTGTGTAGCACAAAAGGCTGCTTAGAGGCACCGATTAGGACCGTGACAGTTTCCTTGTAGTGCTTTCTTGCGAGCGGTCAGAATCAGTGAACACGTCCGTATGTTGAGGATGCACGTACTTGGAAGGTCTCTTGTTTGGTGTGGAGACTGCTCTGACTGCCGGGCCACCTGTGTTTATTGAAGTTGACGAAGTCGACATGATGATGGACGGAAGAAGATGCGGCCGAAGGCAGGGGAACCGCACAAGACACCAGCGCGCCTGATTGTCTTGCGCGAAGAAAGTTAATGTAAATTGAGCGACAGGAGATAAAGTTTGAATTGCAGTTCTGATAAGTGAGACGCCGAATTGACAAGGTGTTGATTGTGAGAGGCCGAAGAAGTAATGTAATTTAATGTGAGTGAGCCTCTAGACGAAGTGAAAGTTCCATGCTCGTCGTGTACCAAACACTCAAAGCACGCGTTCGCAGAGCAACTCAAAGGTACCAAAAGACTAAGAAAAGCGATTGTAATGGATCACACTCCATACCCATAACATGAAACAAAGGGGTGTCCTCCATGCTTGTATAACAGAGACAAAAAGATGCCCGCCTTCAAGAACACCTCGCCATTACTAATTTGACAAACGAAAGGAGTGCATCCAACAAGAAGATGGAGATCAGGAAAGAATAAATTCATAAAAGTCATCCTTGCAACAGTCCCAATGCTATGCAGCCACGTAAAGCGATGCTGAAGTGATGCAAAGAAAAGTGGTCACTTCCCAACTTGAGCAAGACGCTGATTAACAGCTTCGACAAGTCTCGGATCCGGTCGCGATTTATGCGACTTATGAGATGGACGATCGCGACAATCGAGACAGCGCTCATGAGCACATTTGTCACAGGTTCGACTGTGACTTTGGAAAGGCGTGCTACATTCGTGACATGTGTAGCGGACTCGTTGGCGAGGTTTGCGGTATATGCGTTGAACGCCTGCTGGAGCTCTCAGGATGGGGTCTCTGATGGTGGAGATAGAGTAGGGTTCTGTTTCTACAGTCAGTGGATGATTTTGGCATGTCAGAGGAGGCTTCTTACCATGACGAGATGAGCGAGGTGTAGTGTTGTTTGTTTGTCTGTCTTTGCCGTGACGAGAGTTGTGAGCGATACGAATAGGGGCGCAGTCGAGAACATCGTCATCAACTTCTATTGTGGGCAGGAAGCTGTCTTCGGCCACGATAGGATTCATAGACGTGGAAGGTCTCAAGATCTGTTTGCTGCTTGACGGCATGTTGTTGTCGAGCATGTCAAGCTGATCTGAGACAGCGGTAGGTGCTTCTGCCATGAGGAGGTCTGGACTCGTCGATGACTCTTCAGAAACAACGTGGAAGGGATACTCCCTCGCTTGAGCCATGGCTTCCTTGATCCCTCTTCCAGGGGTGCGGGGACATTCTCCACATAGTCTATGATGACAAGCCCGACAGTGGATACCATGACCAAAGTCAACACCACACTCGTGACAGCTACGGTGGGTGCGCATCCTTGCAGACTTTTGAACACGACGAGCGGTAGCAGGGAAAGTAGACCGATCACTGCCAGCGATATTCATCCCATACCGGTCACGCAGCTTTTGGGCCCTTTCCTGATATACCGAAGCACGATCGATGTGGAATGTTTCAGTCGTGACCGGCAGGATGGGTCGAGATTGCTCTCCGGGTTCGTCATGTGCTGTCAATGGTCCGTCGGCGTCGATGGTGTTGATGAACAATGTATCATCATGGGAATGTTCCAAGATGTCGTTTGTCTCGGCACTCGGTTGAGGAATGCTATTCTCTGCATCAGAATCCTTGCTTCCTCTCCGGATTGTGGTAGTAAATTTCTGGAGATATTTGCGAATCTGGCCCCGACGACTATGCTCATAGGCAGAGTCTGGGTGCGAAGACGGTGGCATACTGGCGGACGGACTATTGTATCCAAGGAGCTTCCTGTAGTGTCCGGTCAAGCTCTGACGACAGCGACCCAGCAATCTGTCGCAGCGACGACTATATCGTAGCGGTAACCAAGTAAAGCCAGATCAAGCCCGTGCGACAACGACACAAATCCGAAAGACAGGGTGGTCTAAGAGAACGATGGACGGTAGTTGGCTTTCCAAGTCTAGTGTGAACCCAAGCAGTCGGAGTCCAAGCAAACTGGATTATGTTTCGCAATTATAAAAGTTTCCAAGGGTGACAGTAAGCAAGGTACGAAGTACTCTACACGTGTACCAAGAGACGAATGACTGGGTGGGATGAGCGAGTGTGACCACGAGTAAGATTGTCCTCAGAAAAGGCGGCCCAGGGAACCAAGCATTATCAATTCGCGAAAAAGGCGGCCATTGCTGTAGTATAAGAACAGTGAGACGAAAAGATGATCAAGCCCTAGACCATGAGAGCCAAAAAGATTGCTCTTCGCTAAACCACGGGGGGACAATCAAGTGCAAGTGCAAGCACGCAAAGTAGGTCACCTTGTTTGTGGAAAGACTGGAGAAAAAGCGGAGCAGAGAAGATGGCGGTTGGACGGCGCGAAAACCAACAAGCCTAGTCTGTGCTCGCTTGGGAGTCGCTTGCTCTGTTCTTGCAGCGCGCCGGTCTTTTCCTTCTCCTTGCTGGTCCGTCTTGCTGCTCGCGTAAGAGGTATGACCGGTAGATAAAGGCAATAGCGCGAGACCGCCGCGTGGAGGCTCTTCCTTATACAGACGAGGGCAGGGAAAAAGGGGGGAGAGAGTAGATGAATGTGTGTCCGTTTGAAGCAAACGAAGCACGACAGATGGATATTGTGGCTGATTGGCGAGCCGGGAAGGGTAGAGAGAAGAGATACGCAGGTGATGTTGCCTGATTGATCGCCTGCTTTGGTTGGTAAACGTCAAGTCAGAGGAAATTCCATGCACCAGGGATCTCTGCGTTTCCGTGAATCAGGTTGGGTAATTTGGAGAGAGTGCGAAGAAACATGGGAATTTGGGGGATTGGGAGCCGCGATTCGCGACTTTCTCACCACTCCCTCACCCCATTCCTGCCGCTTGTGATGCATGTTCTCATTCGCGAGAGACGCCCCCGAAAAGAGCCAAGCTTTGGCTCTGCGTTGGCTGGAGGAGTTTCTGGTGACACCTTGCTGCAGCAAACCAGCATGATGGTCGAACACCGTCGCCCGGGCTGGTGGCCGTCCTCCCGCCTCGGATGCGCCTATTCCTTCCGCAAACCCTGTTATAATTACCATCCACACACCCCACGAAGCGGACGGCGCCGCGCCCTTGTTCGAGCTTCCAAGCGGTGGGAAAAACGATGTGTGCTCGGTGCCTACAAAATCCCACCAGCCAGCAGCGAAAACAGGTGCAAGTGGAGTTCTAGGGCTCACCTCGTCTCGCGCCGACAAGTCGTCTCAGCACGTTATAGGCTTTTCTCGCTTGCTTACCGACCGGCGGAGTAGCTTTGCTTGCCTCTGCACAACCGTTTCGTACCCACTCCCGCAGACTGAGTCGTCGATCGAGCATAAAGAGAAGTCGGTATAGACATATCTGTCTCTTATTATGGCCATCGCAATCACATTACAAACGATATTCGGTCACGAATGACCCTGACGTATGAGAAACCTCGGTCATCAGCTGTCAGCTGTATAATCTTGTGCAACTCATGCTTCGCTTCTCCTTCAATCAAAAAATTGCCCCTAGTCATGCTCCACAGCAAAACAGAAAATCTAGAGTAGGGCTTGAGGGGTTCTCTCGGAAGAGCAGTACAGTTGTATTCCGTACACACCTGATATGCAGTCACCTCAACACGGAACTGCAAGTTCCCGTATCCGTGTACCAGCCCACCACTTTTTGCC
>Ga0058697_10000271_pt1 | contig 24827 bp, 20 predicted proteins | sample AgamicAsMae_FD_66619 | JGI IMG/M metagenome (GOLD analysis project Ga0058697, IMG submission 66619) | Agave microbial communities from Guanajuato, Mexico - As.Ma.e | ecosystem: Host-associated > Plants > Phyllosphere > Phylloplane/Leaf | place: Guanajuato, Mexico | collected 2012-06-04
AAAAGGGCGATATCCGGCGTTTTACACTTCTTTGTTGATACCTTTTTTTTTACCAGGAGATAGCCTCCTTATGATGGATAGCCATATTATGTCAATGATGATGAACAAAAAGAGAAAGGACGTTTCGTATTTACATGTTTACATCAGACACGTGTGAAAATGGTGCATCTCGTTCTTCATCGAACGAACACAACATGATGCGGCAACATGTACTGTTGCCTGGAAGATTCTCGCTCATATGTCTTCCACTTCTCTCCTTAACCAACCCTCAAGAGACGCCAATGAACGCCTCGCTTCCTCGCGCAAATATAGCTTGTCTTTTTGACCCGCATAGAGCCAAAAATCTTGCTTCACAATAGAAACAACTATTGTCTTTCCGTATCTTTGGAATGTTATTACCAGGTCCCACCATGACCGTCCCTTCCGGCTCCTTTTCCACTACCGACTGTTCATAGCTGCAAAGAGAGATCACGATGGGGCGTCTGGCTTCAGCTCATTTGTATTTCCTTGGCCTGCCTTTGGGCGGCCTCGACGCCCTCTGGCGCTTGGCGGTAGAGGACGATTTCGCTTTGCTTGAAGTAGCGGCGGGCGTCTTCGTCGATGAGGACGAGGGAGAGGTAGTAGCGCGTCGAATATTTCTTGTTTACTTCGCGGAAGGTTGGCGTTAGGTCGAAGCCGCCGAGGAAGAGACGGATGGGGATTGTTTCGCCGCGAGAGGGTGAGCCGTCCATGATCTGGAGAGCGAGTAAGTAAGATGCTAGGATTAGATTCTGGTAGAGAAGTGCATACCTCGAAGCGCACGAGCGTCTCGCTCTCGTTGTATTGATTCGGCGGCACACCAGTGGTCTCGCGACGGATGATACTGAGTTCCATGTGCTTGATCTTCAGACGGACCAGCAAAAAGTAGATGCGGCCGACAATGACATCCTTCAGGTGGTATTTGCTCTTGCTGTACTCGAATTCAATGTGCAGGCAATCCTCAATACCGACGTCCATCTTGATGACGCTGTTGGTCTCCGGTGGCATGCGGTACGAGTAGACCCAGAGATCCTTTTCGCGCACGACATCCTGCATACGGCGACTCACGGTGACACGCACAAAGTAGCGTAGACGGACATTGATGCCCGAGTAGCTCTCATACGGCTTCTCGACGTTCTTGAAGGTGAAAGGGAAGGTCTGAGGATGTTGAAGGTCGCCGGGAGCGGCAAGTTCTGTTTGCATGGACAAGAACTCGTGGTGAGTTCCGCGGTCGAAGAACATTTCGATTGTGCCGATGAATTGGACCTTGATGCCGGTGTGTTCTAGACGCTTGCCGTCTTTCGGGCGGACGGTGACGGCACCTTTGACACTCTCGCCGTCTAGATATAGGGGGGCCTTCTCGCGACGGTTCTTATCCATCTTGACGTCGACCATGGCGCGTTCGTCGGCATCTTCGAGAACGATGTCTATGTCTAGAGGGGTGGACCAGAATAGCGACATGGTGGATGTGGATGCGGGTGTCGATCGAGGTGTCACAAGCTGAGAGTAGACAGAGGCAATACGGAGGATTGTGAGTAGGCGTGGAAGGAGCGATTGGAGCGACGAGTTGGGCGATTAGGAAGTTGTTGCGTGTCTGGAAGGAGACGGACGGGGATGCTGCTGGCTATGACCGACTGCGACTGCGACTGGAGGCTGGAGCTCGCGCATGCGCCATCATCCATGCGGAGCGGACTTGCTTGGCACAGGGCAAGAGCGGAGGCCGGCGTTTGCACCTGCTCTTCTCCGCGTCTTGCCCATACATTTTTTTAGAGTCGGCCGACTTTTGAATACTCGACTTTGTTTGCCCACTTACTCGACCACACATCATCCACAATGCCCAAGGTCGGAAAGCCCATTTCAAAGCGCACTTCGACGCGCCTGCGCAACAGCATCCAGAAAAAGTCTGCCGAGAAGCAAAGAAAGCTCCGCAAGCAAGCGAAAAACGTTCGTCAACTTTTCCACTGCGCTCAATTACCACTCGAGTACTGATTTTGCCGTTTCTAGAACCCAGAATGGAGATCTAAGATCAAGAAGGACCCCGGTATCCCCAACCTGTTCCCCTTCAAGCAAAAGGTTCTCGACGAGATTGAAGAGTCAAAGAGGAGGAAGGAAGAGGAGAAGCAGAGAGCCCGTCTGTTGGCAAAGGCCCGTCGCGAGGGCATCGACGTCAAGGATATTGACCGAGTCGCCGCTGCCGAGGATGACGACGACATTGATCTCAGCGACATGGACGACGACGATGATGCTATGGACGAGGACGCTTCAAACCCTATGGCTGCTCTGCTCGCCTCAGCACGCGCTCGCGCACAGGACTTTGATGGCGAAGCCGAGGAGGATGAGGATGACATGGACGAGGACCTGTCCGACGACGACGTTGCTGGCGAGGAACAGACTATGAACGCCCCTGCTGTTCGCAAGGACTCTTCTCGCCGTGCATTCGACAAGGTCTTCAAGAATGTCATTGAGCAGGCCGACGTTGTCCTGTACGTTCTGGACGCTCGCGATCCCAACGGAACACGATCAAAGGAGGTCGAGAGACAGATCATGGCTGCAGAGGCTGGACACAACAAGCGTCTGATCCTTGTCCTCAACAAGATCGATCTCATTCCTCCTCAAGTCCTCAAGGACTGGCTCATCCACCTCCGTCGCTCCTTCCCTACCCTCCCTCTCCGTGCCGCCAACTCGGCTGCCAACGCCCGTACCTTCGATCACAAGGCCTTGACTGTCAAGGGCACCTCCGAGACCCTCTTCCGTGCCCTCAAGACCTACGCCCACTCTTCCCAGCTCAAGCGTGCTATTACCGTCGGTGTTATTGGATACCCCAACGTTGGAAAGTCCTCCGTTATCAACGCTTTGACTTCTCAACTTGGCAAGAAGGGCAACTGCCCTACTGGTGCTGAGGCCGGTGTCACAACCAGCTTGCGCGAGGTCAAGATTGACAGCAAGCTGAAGCTTCTCGACTCGCCCGGTATCGTTTTCCCCTCCTCCGCTGAGGGTGCAAAGGCCAACCGCACAGAGGAGCAAGCCCGTCTGATCCTGCTTAACGCTGTCCCACCAAAGGAGATCGACGACCCCGTCCCTGCTGTCACCCTGCTTCTCAAGCGTCTCAGTGCCAGCCCCGATGGCTTCCAGAAGCTGTTGGACGTCTACGGTCTCCCCGCCTTGATGACCGCCAATGGCGATCTCACCTCAAACTTCCTTGTTCAGGTCGCTCGCAAGCGTGGCCGTCTTGGAAAGGGCGGTGTACCGAACATGCACGCTGCCGCACAGACCGTTGTCACTGACTGGAGAGATGGTCGCATTCAAGGCTGGATGGACGCACCGACGCTACAACTCGCCAAGGAGGGCAAGAAGACCCCTGGTAACAGCGACAGCACCGGTCTTGTCGGTGATCAGAAGGAGATTGTCACTGAATGGGCCAAGGAGTTCAAGCTTGAGGGTCTCTGGGGTGATGCTGCTAACGACGACACGGCAATGGAGTCGTAAAAAGGGAGCGGGAAAAGTGGTTTCTTTCTGGGCATGGTCGCTAGTGCGTACGGAGTTGTCTATCTGTTCCTTTTTACATGTTGGTTGCATACACTTATTAACGAGATACCCGGCCTTGAACTAAGAATGGCTTGTCAAGATTTTCTGATGCTCCAAAAGGTTTTATGTCATCTGAGAAGTTGCTATGCCTCTGATTCAATGGTTGACTATTGATTGCTGTTTCGATGTGCATCATGTCGTCGTCTCTTGTCATACATCAAAAGTATGTGGAGGTGATGCAAACTATAGTGTTCTGAGTGTAGATTCAAATTTGGACATATCAAAACACAAAAAATCGATGTTAGAGTACCGTGTGGTACAGGACCACTACATGGATATCACAGGGACTTCATGAGTGACTGAGAGCACCAGTCTGCTCGGCTATAGTACGATTTACCCCTTGCGTAGCACGTTATGTCGCCGTGAAGGTAATAAATGCTTGTTGACTGTGTGACCCTGTCTCGCAACGAGAACATGCGGCACGTCAAGTGATGTTGGCGAATCATCTCCATTCAACACTATACTCTGATCAGAAGACACCTGATACGACTCGATCTGTCGCAGCCGGTATAGTGTACACACACACATTCAGAGAGTACTTATCTCTTATGAGATGGTCGGCTGCCTATAGGCGGCTGCACCCGTTTAGGAAAGCTTCCGAATGTCGTATAAGCCGTATAAGCGGTACAGTATGAGTAACACTCACTTTTGCTCCCAACAAATGCGCGCATAGACATACATATACTAATCTGCAAAAGATTGAACAAGACAAACGACACCTCACAGTTGATACGACGAGCCCTGAAAGCTATTTCTCAATATGCCTCACCTTGATGAATACAACTTCTCGGCGCCTGCTGAGGTGCAATCGTTCTCAGCATTGGTGAGTAATACGTTTCTTTATCTCGCAGGTCCCTAGGAACAGAGAACGGGACTTGATTTGATGTGACCATTGATGTGATCAAATGACCGAGTCTTCATCAAGCGAGGTTTTCCAATTGACATGTGCTGACTTGACTCACAGCTCTTTGATATGGATGGCACGATCATCGACAGCACCAATGCAATCGTCAAACACTGGCATCAAATCGGCAAGGAAATCGGCGTGGATCCTGAAGTCATCCTTGCCACCTCTCACGGAAGACGCTCAATCGACGTGCTGGAGATCTTGGAGCCTAAACTCGCCAACTGGGAGTGTACGTAAATCCCTTCTTTCTTTTGTCCCTCTACATCCTATGCACCACCCATCGGAATCACCGAAGTTGCGATCCCTGGTCATCATTATCTACTCTTGGATCCTTGTCGCGAGGGCAAACGGGCTCGGGACGATCAGTCAAATGCTCACTCTCAAATCGACCAACCAACATGAGGGGACCACGCCAGTCGGACAATTTATCCATCACGGTACAGACATGCTGTCACAGGGTACCTGTATCCAAGAAGAACTAGAGCAAAGTGGAGTGATCGGGCTCTCCACTCGAGCGTTATACATGTCTCTCGATGGCTCTGCCCAAGTCCCACCCACATCCCGTTCCCTCCTCAGCTTGCCTATAACGGCTTTTTGTATGTCTCAGGATTTGCGGCCAAAATATGAGACCTCGAGCAGAAACACTTCCAATCAACGCGTCCATCACGTCGGAAAGGCTGGACAAACGAGCAAAACCACGCAATCCACCTTTGCACTACTCTACACACCCACACATCCATCACGACATGACTAGACATTTTTCTTTTCCACACTTACTCCACCAACCACCACCCACCACACGCACATGTCTCGCCTAGAGTCTACGTCCCTCGATGCTAACATGACTAGACGTCTGCGCGGCAGAAGGCGCCATCCCCAAGAAATGGGGCCACGACGCCGTCGAAATCCCAGGCAGCCGATCCATCCTCGAATCCCTCGAGCAGGCCTCTGCACCCTGGGCAATAGTGACTTCGGGCACTGAACCTTTGGTCACGGGATGGCTAGAGGTAATGGGTCTAGCTACACCCAAGCACTTGGTCAGCGCCGAGCAAGTCGCAAAGGGCAAGCCGGATCCCGCGTGCTACAAGTTGGGCGCGCAGCGCTTGAATGTTCACGGCGATGATGTCCTGGTGCTCGAGGACGCTCCCGCGGGTGTGCGTGCCGGTATAGCGGCGGGCTACAAGGTCGTCGCGTTGGCAACCACGCATACAGTGCAACAACTGCAGGAGGCAGGCGCGACTTGGATCGTGCGTGACATGCGCAGCGTGACGATGAAGAGGTTTGACAAGGCAACTGGCAAGGTCGAGATTACCATCAAGGATGCGTTGGTGCAGTAGATGGGGAGGGTAACCATGGCATTGTTGCTCTAGGGAAGAGAGCGTTTGTAAACAGGCGGCATAGATGCATCAGGGTCGACCACGCGGAACAAAAAAAAACCATAGATTTAGACAAGTCATTAGAAGCGCCTTATTCTCGGCCCCTTTGTCACTTCGCCTCTGCCCTTGTTCGTCCTTGCAAATCCATCTTGTTGCTATGGCAAGAGTTTGATGACAGGGGGTGGGGGCTGGAGTCTGTTTTTGCATTTGTTGTAACAGCGAAGCTGCAAGCCAGACGACAAAAAAACCGTTAATAGGGAGGGGCAACAATCAAACCAAAGAGGCAGCGACAATCAAAAGCCGGCCGTTGCAACTGCGCAAAAGAGACCCTCTCTCAACTACCACGAAGAAACGATTATTTCCGTGTTTCTGTAGTGATGCAATGATTTGCTTCACACGTTACAATCGTGTTATCTCTCTCTGCCGTGAGTGGAGTATCTGTTGCGGGACAAGAAGCAAAGAAAGAACTCGATGCCGAACATTCGTTTCACGTCTTATGATTTTCAGGCTTTGGCAGATACTAACGTCTGCTTCTAAGGGTCTTTGCTTCAATTATAGAAAGTGATCTTCTGTTATGACGATTGTCCTGTTTCTGATCTGCTAGCCACGTTAACGTGGTGAGGTTGATCTCGCAGAGTGCTGCGAAATGCGAGTGACGTCGTGTTGTTTCACTCTATCATAAGATCTATCATCAGATAGTCCTCGTGTTCGATTGTGATATCACTTGATGGTATTGAGTGCCTTCCGAGTTGTCACCTGAGGTACGCCTAGGTCAAATCGAGATGTTGTCTAGCTCTGCATCGCAATGTGGGATATGCATCCCAAACAGCTGAATAATGATCGTCGGTATGCCCGAGGTATCGGGAGAGAAGATAGATCGTGGCTGTCGAACCACGGACGATGGAGTGATGAATCTCGGCTTTCATCGCTGCAGAATGCGATGTGTGCGCCACAGATGCCTGGCCAGCGCAATACTCAGCTGCTCGAAGCTCTACGCCGCAGTGTATATCAACTGAGTCTACAGTTAATATATAATGCATGGCAAACCTGATAGCCGAGTCCTTATAGAAGCCCAGCGAAGATTGTGACCGAGGCTTAAATGCGTGAATTCGGCATCTCCATTGGCTGGAGCCATTCTTGATGCCTGGGATGGAACATCATGCGACGTTATCTCAGTTTTCCTCTGCTTGCTTACTGCACATGTGCGTGCCTCTTGCTTCCTGCTTTTCTGCACCCAGAGAGCGGTCAAGACGTATTCCGTACCTCGTTTTCTTCAGCGAAGCGAGGAGAGTAGCCTTGCAGAATCATACATTTCGATCGGCTCTGCATGCGATGACTTACGGCCGAACATGTATAGAAACCCACTGCAGATAGTATCCTTGGTCCACCTCTTTTACGCATCCAAGCGAGGGGTCATCATATCATGATTGAAAACGCAGACGTAAGAAAAGGAGGTCAGAAAATCTTGAAAAGCTGCAGGGTACCTGATTCATTCGTACCCGAGCACTTACATCAATGCAAACCTTTATCAACCCTGTCGCTGCATGGGCTGTGATTCTTTTTACAGATCTTTTTGAGTTTTTGTTTTCGTCGTGATGCTCGTGTGCCCTTGAAAGACGGGACAGGAACAGGCAAGGAGTGTGTGACTTTTGTTGCAGGTACCCGGGAGAGGAAAGGCAGCTATTTGGGGAACATGAAGAAAGGCAAGGGTGGCATCTTTCGCTTCCTTCATGCTCCGTGCCGTGTGCGGATGCAGGCCAAGAAGCAACTCTCGGGATGTCGGAGCGTGTCACCATAATAATTTCAATCGCTTGTCTGTCGAGTCTTTTCTTCTTCTGCGGGTTGTGACACTGCAGACCCAAAAACAGCAGCGCTGGGAGTCATCTCACATGCAGACACCGACACGAGGTGGATCGAGCATGCGACCGACGTGAGTTGACAATTACCTTGTCCATAGCTTTGGTCATTCTCGGACAGCTACAGTGCAGCGCCAGCGTTCCGACTGCGAGATCCCGTCCGCCGGTAATGACTCCGCGACATGGTCGTCTTCAAATTCGAAAGTTATCTCGCCCATGCTCATGCGCAGGATCAGCTAGCTGAGCGTCTCGTAGCCAAGTTTTGGATAGGTGGGGAATGTAAGAGCAGGGCGGGGTCCTTGGACGGAAAAACAGAGAAGGAGAAAAAAAAAAGAACAAAATGTGCTGACAGATTGATCCAGCGAATCGGCGAAAGTCGTGTGTTTCAGAGGTCAACAGCCGCCGCACTTTTTGACCGTGGTGGGGGACTGGAGTCTGCGGCACTTGTAAAAATGCTCAGCATAAACGAGACGAGATCGCGCGGCGGTCGCAATGGTGACCAAGACGTTGAGACGGACACTCCAACATTTGTGATACACTTTTGCAAAGATACTTCTCGCGCCGACGTTTGAGCGAGTCTGATCAGTTTAGTACCAGCCTTAGTTGCCCTGTGGAAGAAGCCTCATCGTTATAGCGGTTGAGATTGTTGTCAAAACTGCTCACCTAAGGGCAGAAAGCAAGCCCGCCGGACGTCCCTTGAGTTACCAATCGCTATCAGGTGAGGCGCAAGACGTACTGCACAGTAGAGAACCTTGGTAACCAAACCCTGTCATCCTCGTCATCATATCCCAATCCTGAACCATTCCAGGACCCAGACGTGTCAGACCTTCGCTTCTTACAGCTGAATGTGGCTTGATTTGATCTTTCTTGAGCTGCAAAGGGGGTGATTTGCCAGCTTTGCGCTGCCATGTTTGTCGCGCAGGGACATGCAGCAAGCGGCTACAAGCACGAACCGCTCCTCCGTGATTGTGGTGGATTACATGAGTACACACCGCAACGTCTGCTCGCTTCATTACCGCCGGCAGTCTCTGACGATTTGTTTTTAGACTTGTCAGCAAAGGGGCCATAGCGATCGTGTTGCACGATCAACTTAGCTGCACCATGCAAAGGAATTCCTCGCTGCTATCTCTGTAACAGGAGGGGTTGTCTCGCAGGGTCGGCGATTTGGCCGGTTAAAGTTGAAGTTTTGGTTCTCAACCAACCACAGCCGCACAGCGCCGAGGAGGAGGAGGAGGCACCAAGGATGCGGGGACGAGGATGGACGCCATGACCGACGAGCCTTGGACACGCCGTGGCTAGTCCGGCAATTCCTTCAACATGATGGTTGTGAAAGCAAGAGCGTCCTCTCAAGCTTCTCCCGACAAATGCATATCTCGGGCTGAATAGATTGCGCCATTTGCCCAATTCTGCCCTGATAGGAGTTTTGGGATGACTCGGGAGGTCGGATGTGCATCAGTGATTGGATGAGTAGATGAAATCAGAATGATAAGCACTCTTTCGGTCGATCAGCCGCTTCTGGCTGGACCCTTTGGGCGCCGCGAGAATGCGTGGTCTTTTCAACACATCTGAGACTTGACCGTATGATTCCTTTGGTCAAGCGAAACGAGGAAAAGGCGGAGTGCAAGCAGATGCAGTGGTGCATTCTCGCGTGCGCGAGTCGTGCATAACCATGAGTGCAATCTCCTGTCATAGCGCCTGGCAGCGCGCGTAAACCTCATGGCAAGTCTGACCCCACAGCTAACGGTGGGGATGATGTGTCGGAAACGAAGCAGGAACAGGAAAGGACTGAATCTTTAGCAGCGGCCGCTAAGCGACACTTTCGAGGCGCCGGCGCTCGGCTTAGCGTCGCCCGCTCCGAAACATGCGAGTGGATCCTCTTTGGCTGCTCTTGCTCGGCAGGCCCGTGGCGTAAAGTGATGATGAGCATACGGTCGATTGGAGTGGGCGCGTGGCTCAACGACCCCTCTTGCACCGTGTCTACTAGGCGATTGCACCGGTGGAGCGGGAGGCGACTCGCGACTTATCACGATACCGCAGTAACAATCGCAAATGGCACAGAGATGAGAGTTGCGGAGAATAAACACAATTCGTCCTCGAGCATGCATACCTAGTCAGCCGAGGAAGCGGGAAGAAAACATGTTTCCAGAAGCAGGGACCAGGGCAGAGCAGTAGCAAGTCGGGGCTTTATTTTTAGTCGGCGGTGTGCTGATTGCTGAGTGGTGAGCCTCCTCCCGCGGCAAGCGTCGCATGAGCAAGAGAAGAAAAGCAAAGGCATGTGTTTTTTGACAGCTTAGACGTGGGCATGGGCATGGGCATGGCAGAGCGGCGCAATGGCGGATTGGCGCAAGGCACTCATCTCTGATGGCAGGGTCTGGCGCGATTCGGACAGTCATGGACGTTGAGTTGTGATGCATGGGCTTGTCAGTCGGGCTTGCCAGTTGGAAGTTAGGCGCAAGCATGTGGAGGCTTGTGCGCAGTCGGTCGTGACGAGCTCAGAGCACGTCTGTGGCCAGACAGACAACGGCGCATGTGGTGATTTGGTTTGTGAGACGGGGGCGCTCAGACTCTGCGAGGTCGTCTTGGTGCACATCTTCTTTGGCGCGCATCGAAGCGATCTTCAAGCTCCCGCTCGGTCTCTGCGAGCCGGACCCGCGATCTCTGTGCTTGCGCTGTGCAGCCGCTCCCAAGCTTTTGGTGTTTGCACCTTCCGAGTCGTGATCCGCCCTAATCTCGTCGAGTCGCTGCTGCCCTTTTCTCTCGCGGCCCTCAAACCCAAACACTTGTTTCTGCCCCGACGTTCGTTTTCCCAGTTCCTCGCTCATCATCATCCACCTGTTGATCTGCGTTGCCGCCAGTCACTCGCTATAACCCACTCCTCCAGCATCATTATCCTTTGCCATCATCACTGCTGCTCCCTACTGCAGACATAATCATCATCCTACCCCCTCAACCACCGGCCAACCCGCAAGCTTGTTGATCCTGGCATCCACCGTGCGCATCTGAGACACGACCAGCCTCCACGCCGCCTCTTACAAACACTCCCGAGGACTGCCGCCGAGGCCTGCCTTCTTTCTTAAACCTTGCACAGTAGCCAACTCTCCGCTGCCCTTACCTAGTGCGAGCCCTCACACCACGCTCCTCGATACCATTTTCCAACATGGAGTTCGCCGACTATCCGGGCCTGAATGCAGACCTGGCAGCAGACTTCCATGCGCGGCACTTTACCAGGCGGGACACACACATGTTCTCGGACCACCTGGGCCAGATGCCGCATTTCAACCCTGCTGCCCTCGCTGGACTGGCTGTTGACGTCAAGCCGCGCTTGACAAAGGAACAGCACGATGTACTTGAGAACGAGTTCAGGAAACAAGCAAAGCCCAACACAAATACCAAGAAGAGATTCGCCGAGGTCTTGGGCGTCTCATTAGACAAGGTCAACGTAAGTAGCCCTGGGTTCACCCACCAATCGACTTGCTAAATCGTGCATAGAACTGGTTCCAGAACCGTAGAGCAAAGTCGAAGCAGGACGCCAAAAAGGCAGCTGGTGCTTACAACATGCTGCAAGCGCAGCAGCAACAACAACAGCAGGGCCAACAGCAGCAACCCAGCTTCGTCGGCATCAACCCCATGGGTGGACTCAACAGCATGCCCGGCGAGCAGCCCTTCTGCATGCCCAACCTGTACAACGGTGTCCGTGACAACTCCATTATGGATGGGCCCATGTCTAGCGGTCTTGGTATCAGCCAGCCCGAGAGCACCTTTGCCTCGCTCGACCAAATCACATCCCAACCCATGCGCCATCAAGCATCAACACAGTCTCTGGCCTCGCAGCACTCGGTTCACTCTGACGCTTTTTCCGACTCCAACAACAGACACACTCTGACTCAGGCTCAGTTCAATGCCTACTCGCAGCCCTCTTTCGCCAACATGTCGACTGCTGATAGCAGCACGACCTTGAACTCGACTGCCAATGGCGACTTCTACTCTGAATTCTGCGACTTTTCCTTTGACAATCAGTCTGTTGATCCCTTGACCTCGCCTCCCATGCACTCCAACGAGAGCATCGATTCCTTTGCTCCTGACACTGTACCTGACTTCAAGCTTTCTGAAAACGCGCTGCGCAACGCCTCATCGAGTTCAGATGGATCTGCCCCTTCAGTGACCATCTCACCAGCAGAGGACAAAGAAGACACATTCGACATGGAACTACCAAGCGAGACTAAGGCTTCGCAACCGACTGTGACGTCTCCTCAATGGCAGCCTGGCCAGTCTGTACCCGTGGAAATGGATAACCTCCGAAAGGAATTCCAAGAGGCCGCTATGCGTCGCGACTTCTCGGTTCAGTCGATTCCCGACCCCAGCGAGTATCTCGATCAGCACATGGACTTCCCTGACGACGACTACAACCGTCGCGAATCCTCAACGGTCCAGCTTGCTCGTTCGATGCAGAGCTTCACCATGGCGCCACAACGTTCCGCCATGCCATCTTCCAGTATCGCCGCTCGTCGTCAGCGCCCTCGTCCCGCTCCCTTGGGCACATCGAACGCCCGCAGTACTTCTTACTGTGGCACACTGCCCACTTCGCCAGGCCCCGTTGCTGGCACTCAGCCGGTAGGAGGTCATACTCTGCGCCGTATCAAATCATCTCAAGCCATGAACGGTATTGCTGGTGGTCGCATCCAGAAGAACATTGGTTCCGCCCAGCGCTCGCCTTCCGGCTACACCACCTTCGCTGAAGCCAACAATGCTCGCTATGGTCGTCGCGTCTCGGCCTTCTCCCCTGCTTACGCCAGTCTTGCCGCATCGACTGCTAGTCTCGCCCCTCCAACCCCATTGTCTCCTACCAACACATCACACAAACTGCGCCAGATGCAATCTCAGCCTATGCTCAGACAAACGAGCTTGCCCGAGGGCGATGAGAACTACATCGTCTCTGGCATGAACTTCTCCCCACCTTCAACACCTCTCTACGGTGGACAATTCATTCGCAGCCGCATGGGAAGTCTAGCTGTCCCTAGTGACAACACTCCTCCTCAGTCGGCTCCTCCCACTCAGCAGTGTTTCCCCAGCGGTGCTTTCAGCCCACCTCACATGTCAGCAATGCCTATGGTTCAATCGCAGACCAACCCCCAAGGATTCCTTGGTATGCTGCCTAACGAGTACCCTCAGATGCACAATGTCATGTTTCCTGCCCAGCAACAGCAGAGCCAATACCTAGACACTCAGATGTCGTACATCATGACAAGTACAGGCGAGGTTATTTCAGGATACCCCGTTATGCCTGCTTTCACTCAAAGTCACATGCAGCAAGCGACACCTCCCCACCAGCAGCAACCTTTCCTGCCATCTTCAAGTCTCAGCCCGGGTGTCCTTGGTTCTTCGCAGGTCCCGAAGCATATCAACCCCGGAGCTGATCTTTTCATTCACGAGTACTCGCCTCCGCGAGACGTCAAACAATCTAATACTCCCCGCAAAGCCGTCGAGTCTGGACCCAAGAACTACACCTTTTCCAACCACGGACCGGAATACTTTGAGAAGCATGCCAAACAGAAGGGCAGCTCCAGTCCTGCCTCATCCTCCTGCGAATCCGCTGCCGCCTAAAACCGACCCAACGACAGATCATAATTTCTCTATCTGACGACGACACTATCTTTTACTCTTTTCATTGTCATGTTCTCCTTTTCTATGTTTTGTTGTTTATGCCTTACAGCACAGGATATCCCGAAGCGAGGCGTTTGATGTCTGGTTTCTTGTTTGCGCGTCACGGGAAAGCTGAATATGAGCTTCATCTCCCTTCTTCTTTTCAGTCTCTTTTACGATGGGTGGCCAGTTTACACCTCTTTACGTTCATCACTTTCTCTAATCATCTAATTACTATTGCGACAGTCTGGATTTTCTTTTTACTCTTTTCGAACAAGCAACGCATGACTATGTATCATACGGGAATACCCTACGGAAGGAACAGCGGGACTCTGGGTCAAAACAGGATGGACAAGGCAAAGAAAGACGAGGTGCACATCTAGATGCTAGCAATCATTTTCCAAATCAAGATTCGGCTCGATTGAGCACCTTCTCACAAGCATCGCACTTTTCCCACTACCACGTTCTCTACGACTCGCTCACAGGGACCTGACGATCGTCTGATGACCTTCATACACACTGACGTGGCACGCATACCGCATAGCGGATAAGAGACGAAGCCGTTTGATACGGGCCTTGATTGCTTTGCCTATCGCGGATACCCACAACGGATACAGCGCTGCCGGACAACAGGGCCTGGACATTGCTTTCTTTCTCTCGTTGATCATGTCAAAAATCCCCGAAAGAAGGCCCTCTACACGACGGGATCCCGATGACATGACTAAAAGCGAGAGTGGAACGTCCCCTGTGCAAACGCTTCGAGCTCGATCTATCGACAAAGCCATCGAGGCAACTCCAGAGGGCATAGCGCTCGGCCTGTAGAGCCCTTTGGGACATTCACACATGTCATCCGCAAGCCCAGCCCGACGCAAGTGAGCCAGGTGGGCGTGCCGGTCCGATGCCTTTCCATCGTTCGACTCCGCTGGTAGCGAGCAAAGATAGCAGACGGTCGGCAAGGGCAAGAAATAACGAGACGCTTGTTTCAGGTCTAAAAAATCATTTGGGTATGTGTAGAAGGGATGGTTGTCAAAGGGCCGTAAGAGGATCGAATAGACTCAACGGCCCGCTCCCGTCATGTGCTATCCGTATCTGGACGACAGGCCAACGATTGTGTGCATGGCGACCTATAAACGTTTATACCCGTTTTCCTCGATGTACCGCTTTGGGAAGTTCTGGTGGTTTATCGATGCCTGATCCTTTGCTGCACACTGCACTCTCCGTACGAAAGAGACCAGGCCTTTGTTCTCGTTGTGACTGTTGTGTTCGAGACTGAGCACAACCCGGTCAACGATACTGTGAGCCGTGTGGTGTAACGGATCATCCTCCTCCTCGTAAGAACAATCAGCTGACATGACTAGATGTCACAGGGCAAAATGATGAGCAAGATCTACCCATGACGAACTACTTTTTGCTTCGGTGGACCCAGGCAGCAATCTTGGATACTCGCACATGCACGGCGGTTTTTTTCCCTGCTGCCACACCTTGGAATAGGGCTTCGATCTACCCAGATAAAACGCCTATGACTTGCATGAGAAGGGACGGGAAGAAGCAAAGCCAGCATGACTATAATGCAAATTGAAGGTTCGCAGCACTAGCTCTTTTCCCACACGCTTCTTTCTTTGGCTTGCTTGTACCCCAGATTGTTCTTGTGCTAGATGTAGTGGCGTGTGCGAGCGTGCTGGCGGATGCAGGTACCCAGATACGCCTTGCGGCGACCGTTGCGAGCCGTACCTGTTTGGCCTGTCTACCGTCTTTTTCTCTCTCGCACGACTCTTTGATGGTACGGGCAGAAGGCCATATGACTATCTTGATCATACTCTCCACTCTGCCGAGTCCGCGGGTGAATATCACGATATGTAAGAGGCGATGCAGGGAACGAAAAGGCAATCCCTACCGGTGATGTCTGACCAGCTGTCCGCTAACCAGTGCAATGTCTTGTATTTTTCGATAGAACAGTTATACAAGGGTGTGTCTTGGCTTTTCGACAAGTACATCTCGTAAACCCATCGGAGTTGCAAGGCATGACCTCGCTTGTGGCGTCTGATCATGTATCGACATGTCATGACACATGGTTGTGGAAAAAAGCCAAACGACATGCTTTTTCTTTCCCATGCTTGTGCTTTTGCAGCATGCTTTGGAGGCTTTAGACTCGTGCGATAAGCATAACTCGTCGTCCGTTTTGTGCGTCCAAGACGTTGCGGCTATAGGATGTTGGGTGTAGTTTGATGTTGATCCACGTGCTCTTGACGGCGGCAGAGTTCCTGAGCTTACGGTATTTGTGATCTTTTTGACCTTTGAAGGCTTGGAAATACCTTGTGAGTGGGATGTAAAAATCCTGATTACCAAGGCCAATGCTTGCATACTACCGAGAGTGGCGCTCCTATACTGCTTCCTCATGCTTTACTTGATTTGAGATGCAAGAATTAGGATAGCCGCTCCAAAGGCTTTGTGTTTGCTCTTGGTATGATGCTGTTCAATCTTCCTCAACAAACAGACTCGACGTTGGATAGCACTCCCTCTGTCTCGGGACATGATGAGGCTCTCTGAACGATTGCTCGAGTCGTCTCAGTCAAAAGAGCGTTGCAAAGCTGTCTCGGTCCTTGCAAGGAAAAAAAAGTTGTTATCCGTGAAACAACTCCACGGTCTTTGCACGCTGGATTTCAGTTGTCATGTCTCTTCTGACTCGACGCCTTGTGGAAGTGGTATCCACTAACTCTGGAATGTCTGATTTGTCTGCGCGGAGTATGGGTCCAATGGCTGTTACTGTTTCCCATCATTTTTTCGCGGGTTGCAAGTCCGGAGTCCAGGCGAGGGAGGCTTCAATCATGCTCAATTGGACTCAACGTTCATCTTTGTCATGCTTGTAATGCATAGCAGTCTAGTCAATGGTAATGACAGAAGGAGTTCGGGTTCGGGTCGAGGAGAATGGTAAGGAGAAACAGTCTCAGTGCCATGTGGAGGTGCAGTCCGGCTCTTCAAATCGACGTTGATGGTTGAATAGAAAGCCGGAGACAAGGGAAAGTATTTGGATGTACTCCGAACGAGATCCACGTGTTGTGCAAGTCAAAGCGAAGCATGTGCAAAGATGTAGGTTGACCCCTGAATGGCGGACAAGGCGGAAGACAAGATGCCTTGCCATGCTCAATCAGAAAACAGTAAGCCCGACCGATTCCGTTGATTGCTATGGAAAGAAAGAATGACGGAGTGGACACATGAACGCCAGTGGATGCTCTCTGAGAGAAACATGGACTACGGTGGATGTGTGACACGATTCAAAAGGCCGACCAGATCAGCGAGTGATTTGTGTTGAGAGAGACCAAATGCTTGGACGATACCAGACCCGGTACCTGGCTGTAGAGCCTCGAGTATGCAGAGAGCTCATGTTGCGCATGATGAATACCATGGGCATAGGCTTGGTCAATTGAGGATCCGCAATGATGACTCCTGCTGACTGCCGGCGACCAGAGAACACTGTGCCGTTCCATCGACATAATCCATTGCTTTGCCGTGGTTCAGAGAGTAACCACGACTCCAGTATGGAGAAGCCGGACGAGGTCGTCGGCTTAACGTCGAGTTGTTCGTCGGGCTCGTCGTTGTGGGGTTCACTTTCGTGCCTGCCTTCAATCTTGAGATGCAGCAGGTGGGCGAAGCACTTGATGCCGTCAAGGCTAGAAGAGCCGGCCTTCGCGACTTCCCTGTTGCAAAGGCCAAATACATTGCTATCGTCTTATTCCTGGTCGCTTCTGTCATCGGTCGTATCTTCGCCCTCGTCTACAAAGCTACCAGAGCCTAGAAAGATCGGATGACAAGAATTCATGCACAATAGGAGGGAAAGGTACAGAACTTGGTAGTTGGTATGAATCAAGACTGGGCAAGCTTGTTATCTAGGTGATCGCAATTTGGGAAGGCTCAAGTAGGGAGAGGAGGCATTGACTTACCTGTCTCTCGAAGCTATTCTCTATAATGAAACATTCGATCCACCTCATCTCTGCAGTCAAAGTGATGTTACTCTGTGCTATCGTAGTATATTTAAAACCAGTCCATGATGTATAGGCAAGATAAAACCAGGTAGTTACTAGGAGCCCAGGTGTTCGCCAACGTCCGTCGTCGGCGGTTTCTTTTGGTCGCTGGAAGCCATGGAAAGGGGGAAATAAAAATGGTGAAGCCGCCCGGCCAGAAAGGTCGTATATTCATGATAATGCTTTTTCTCTTTTTCAAGGCCATGCAGGATCTTCACGACGCCTGAAGAGCGCAACGTATTTGTTGCCATTGTTCCTCGTCACCTTCTTGCCTTCTTCAGTTTCCTGACGCATGACAGCCACACACTCGTCCGCTTCTTGCTCGGCCTCTGATACGCGCTCGAAAGATGGGTGGGCAGCCAAGTGCTCCACCATCCAGTTGTGAAGGTCCTCGACATCGGTAATGGTGTAGATGATACCGCCTGGCCGCAGGACATATGCGTATTCCCTGTTTAGTTCTGATTAGTCTGCCGTTCCTGTTGCCATCTCCACCTTTCCCAGAAGACTTACGAGTTTAGCGTTGTGCTAACGATTCTAGCCTTATGTTTGCGAGCCTTGAAATGCGGATCGGGGAAGCATAGGAAGATTTTGTTGAGTTGAGCCTTGGTAAAGAAGTTTGGTAGAAACTTCATCGTATTGGCGCGCAAGCAGGCGACGTTTTGGAAGGCCTGGGTTTCGGTATGCTGCGAACGTAGTGCTTTTGCCTTTGTCTGAACGTATTCTGTTACTGCAGAGCGGATCTCCATGCCTGTATTGCTGTCCGTCAGCTCCTGTGCTCTAGCAGAATGGCACTGATCGATTCATCGTACCCAGCAATAGTGTGTCTGGCATTATGGGAGCCAGTGCGAACAGCAAGCCGCCAAAACCACATCCGATATCTGCCACCTCGACCTGTTTCGATATCCTTCCCACGCTCTTTTCTTGTGCAGTTGACGCATCTATGATTTCCTTGTCCTCTTTCACTGCGTATGCGGTATATAACTCTGCCCAGTCAAAGGCAGCGGGTGACTCGGGATAGGTCAGGTTGTGGTCCGAGAAGGGGTTGGCGTGGGCTCTTTGGCGGAAGAACTTCTTTTGTGGCAGCTTTCCCTCTGGCACTTCGCCACGCTTCTGACGTTTTGTTGGGGGTCCGACCATTGTTGCGAGTTGTGGTGTCTCTGGTATGCTCAATGCTATGGGACGCTGCTTGTCAAAAAAAGAATCACCGACTGCCAAAGCTTGCGGGGTGAAGCTACACGCCAAGACTCTAGATGAACAGGTACCATAGCAGGTCTCCGAGACTACCTATCATTCGGTATGGATAATAAAGGTCTCGATTCGACAATATGTTTATCCTATGTACAAAAGAAATGTCTATGCTGACTGCCGAAGGGGTATCATGAAAATGCGACAGCCTCAAACTCAAAGAACGCCTGACCCCATCAACTTTACTTTGGGCCCTCGAACTCGTACACTGCTCCATTGCGGCTCAGTACGGTTCCCAATCCTCCAACTACTTCCACTTGGAAGGGCTCAAAAGGTACCCTTTCGCCATCTATGCTGATGTATCCGGTCCTTTGACCTGCCCTCAACTTGGGACTGATACGATATGCGCTGACCTTGCGGTAGTTGACAACATCCATATCAAATGTCTTGTTCTTCTCGACGCCTGTAATCATCTCGATTGCCTTGTGACGCGGGATGGTTCCATCAACGTCGACCATGTCGATGTGGTTGTCGCAGGGTAAAGCAGCGGCGAAGAATGGCGTATCAGCAGACATGTATGCCATGTTTCCGCAGTAGAAGTTGCCTAGTGTAGGCTTGGACGACTTTTCCCAGTCCGACGGCACATCTTGCAGCACGGTGCCATATCGAAGGGCAGGAAGCGAGTCATCTTTGTCGCCGTCCAGGTCTTGATGTGCTTCCCACTCCCTTTTGCCAGATATGTCCTGGCTCTGGTTTCTGTAGTCCCTGTATGCAGCTTTGATGTCGGCCTTGTCGCCAATGTCAACCTTGACAGCGAGCTCGGCTGGATACACAGTCTTTCCTAGAAGTCTCATCAAGATGCCGACTGTAAATCTGGCACTGCCCATCCATCTCATGTTTTCGGTGCCCAAATCACAATCCGCAATGATACCGACAGCCTGACTCAAGAAACTCCAGTACATCTTATCTCCCTGAGTGACGGCCATGAGATCTAGTGGTGTGCGCATACCCTTTACGATCGCAAGAGCAGCGAGAGAGGGCGAGTTGGTTCCGTTGAGATTGATAGACATGGCATTGCCTGATCCACAGGGAAGCTGAACAACGGCAAGTTTTCGCAGAGCTCGCCTTGGCTTTGGTTGCTGGGCGAGGCCATTGAAGACCTCATGAGGTAGACCATCACCAGAGGCACATGCTACAACGTCGTAGGCATCCACGTCGAGTTGGCGAGCGATCTCAACAGCATGTCCGGAGTGTGTCGTTTCTTGTGTATCTATGAGACATCCGGCAGCTCTGAAGAGAGGCTCGACTTCGCTGTTGTACAGCTTGTTGGCGGCTCCTTGACCACCAAAAGGATTGATCAAGACTTTGATTCTCTTGTATCGCTGAGAGTTACCGTAAGCCATGTCGAGCAATTTGGCTAGCCATGACTTGGCAGCATTGATGGATGTTTTATCGATAAGGGTGTAGGAGATTGTGGATGGGCGACACGAGTTCTTGGAGGTCGGCAGAGCATGTTGAATAGTCAATTCCAGGCCGTCCAGTGAAGCGTCGAGGATGTTGTAGTAAGGAATGGAATGGGTCGTCTTGGATCCTGGAGTTTGTGTTAGGCAAGCAGGTCGAGCATGTAGGCAGGGCGAACGCACTGGTCGGCAGTAGTCCACAGCAATTAGCAGCCTCTCTGTGTACGAAGCGATCGTCTAAGGATTGTAAGTGAGGATATTTGAGAGCAAGGCATGCGACATACCAAAGATAATAATTGCATCGGCTCCAATGGTCAGTGACGCATCCTCGGTGACGAAAAGAGTAGCCTCGCCCTGCAAAGCCGAAGGAGTTTCATGGAGAGACGGGTCAACGAACGGGTTGTCGGCAGGCAGCGACCCTTCCGACATGGTACAGTACCTCGCGAATAAGATAAACAATAATGGACGGCGCAGGTGGAGGGATGGAATAAAGTTGTCTCTCCTTTGCCTCGGAAGCAGGGTCTTGACTATCCGTCAAGGGCCGCGTATTCGTCACGCTTGGCTCTTTCTCCTTTGTGCCAACTTACGTACGAATACGCTGGTTGTAAGGAGCGGGTCCATCTGGTGCCTCTGTATCAAGGCATAGTGTAAACCAGGTACCAGATCAAGCGTCATCCTGAAGACAGAGCACCATTGTTGCCATGTAATTTTGTCGCAAATGCCCTTTTCCAGACCCAAGTGACGTATGAGCTCGGCCGTCTCTCCGTGTTTCATGAGCTTAGCCCGTCTAAATACCAAAAGTCTCGTTGAGCTTCTGGCAATTGCGCATAACCTGCACAATTGACAACTTCGCGACATGATGAACACACGCTCAATACCGTTGCTGGGCCTTGCTTTGGTCTTCCTCAGCGCCCTGAACGTCTCAGCCCACGGCGGTGGTCATGAACAAGCCCCTATCCCCGCCGACGCAGATTGGGCAACACGGCATATGGCTGGTGAGCCTTTGAACCCTCTCAGTGCGTCACCCTCGCTGACATCTAGCTAGAGGAGCATCATATCAACTCTTTCGATGCCGGCTCGTTCTTCAATCTTCACGACTACGATAGCAGTGGCACATGGACCCCCGATGACATTCGCAAGACCTATGGTCTGAAAGATGAAAGCACAAAAGAGCTGGCTGCTGAGAAAAAGGACGAAGTTGTGCGCAAAGTCCTGGAGCTCTTCGACAAGGACAGAAGTGGCACTATCTCATTCGCCGAATTCCTCGTAGGTGATGCTCACGGCATCAAGCTACCCGACTTTGGCTACGGTCCCGGCCACCATGGCGACGATGAGTACGAGTACGAGATCCACCACTTTGAAAAGTTCCATGGAGACGACACGACTGAGGAGGACTTGACGCACCCCGAAGATATTGCACACTTCCGCAAGCATGACATTATGGAGCAAGAAGCAGAGCGTCAAGCAAAGCTCGACCGCATGGAGATTGTCGAAGCAAACATTCCACAAAAGTTCCGCCGTCATGGCCACTGATCATTTGGAGAGGTGGTTCAGTGAGTGACGGGAGTTGTGCATTCAGTCAGGTCTACTCGAGTATTCTCAACTTGGCATCGGCATCGGGAGCAGTCCTGCTGGATTGGACTGCGGTTGGACTCTCGAATGTTATAGTAGTAGTAGTTGGACAACGAAGCACATAGACGAAGACACGACATATTGAGACGTCTGCAACAAGTGCCTGATAATTCGAGTTACCGTTGCGAAATTCCATGTCACCTTGATGGAAAGCATCATGGCCAATCTCGAGTTGTGGCTGCTTGGCGGGGCGGATGGTTTTGCCTTGTTTGATCAGCAGCTGACCGACAAAGTCGTCATGTCATCTTCCTCCTTTCCACCTTCTTCACACATAAATCACTGGACACCTCGCACCCTGCTGTGAGGTATACTGTGGGATCGTAGACACCATCGCTGCCAGTCGTAGGTTTCAGTTGTCTCACGTTTTCGCGTGCGTATAGGGTAGTGAGCGCTTTCGATCCTTAGCTGGCTTGTTTCTTAACCGAGTATCTGCTGTCCTCTGCGCATCTTTTCGCGGAAGTTGCGCTCAGTGTTGCCTGCCACGTTCTTAGCTGCAGTTTCCGCTGCCGCCTAGTCAGCCAGAAGTTGTGAGACTTCTCCCACAACGACAACAATTGCGCGCTTGTTTGGGCTCGCTGTTGTACAGTCAGCCTTGCCACTTTCCTCCACTGGTCACAGTATTCTTCCAAGAGGAGTTTTCTTTCAGTTCCCTTTGAGTTTTACACACAATGGTGCGCGCAGGTTCACGAGCTCCCTCGGTGGGGCAGAGCTCCGTGGCCAAGATCCGCGACCGTCGCAAGAAGAACTACAAGGTCCAACTCGAATCTGTCGTGACCAGGAAGAAAAAGCTCAAACTTCACGTCTGTCCCTTTGCCGCTCATCTCGTCAAGCTCTCTTACTGAACCGTCTCAACTCAGGACATCCAAGGCTCCGCAAGGCCAAAAGAAGGCTACACCTTCCTCCCTGTTGGCTACGCCGATCTAGCCGAGCGTTGTAAAGAAAAATCAAGACAACTAGGCGTCGACGTGGCTGTTGTCTCCGTGCGTATCCTCATTTCATGCTGGATCCTGCTTACAAGCAGTTCACCCTCCTCTCAGCTCTTTTTCTGACCATGCACTTAGGCTGGCACGAGGCGCACTGGACCCGCCGACCCCCAGAGGCTCACACACCACGTACACCGCGTTGGTTATCATTTCCGCTCCGACATCTTTGATCAGGCCTGCAACTTCTTGGGCTACCGAGAGGTCAATGGCAAGTTGATACGCGATACTGGTTTTGACACTACCTCTCGCTTCGAGCGGACAATTGCACGTTTTGCTCCTCGACTCGAGCTGAACGCCAACAACCGATCCACAGAGCAGAGTACCAAAGTCAAAGAATACATCCGTGAACTCTTCCCGAAGATCCCCGAAGAAGACCTCGAAGAAATTTACAAGCGCGCGTGGGAGCAGGTTCGTGCTTTGAAATCATTTTGCAATGAACATACTAATCAACCGGAATCAGGGTACTACAACTGTAGGTAATGCAGCAGACCTTTCGCTCTCCAGACAGGTACAGTTGGCCACGATAGCTCGTATCAGGCATACATACACCGACTACGATAAGCTGCTCAAAATCGTCAGCTGGAAGGAGGCTCGCCAAATCGTCGAGCCCTTTTCACTGACAAAGCTGATTGAATGGCGCGGCGAGAACGACAATGATACTGAGGGCTTTGAGGAGATTCTTCGAGAAACTATTGTCATTGATGATGATGATGAACTAGATGATGCTGATAGCGACACTGATAGCAACATCGCCTCTGGAGACGAGGGCAGTGACACCAGCTTGGAGATTCTCCAACAGACTCTGGCTCCCAAAGATCTCAACGTCGGAGTCGGCGAAAGGACACGTAATGCTGTCACTTCTGCGGGACGCGCGACTGGCAGAGCTTTGCCTGCAGCTGTCCAAACTCGCTGGCAGAATGCCCGCATGCAACAGCAGCGTGCTGGTCAGGCTCCCACGCCTCATGGCCATGGTGGTCAGATCTCTGTCCCTCTCGACCAACGAGGTAATGTCCCGCGCAAGGTTGTCTCCGAAGGCGTTGAGTATGTACGGGTGAGTTTATCCATTTTCCTTTTTGTTTTTCATTTGGATAGACCATATAACTTCAAGTCTAGATATCGTCGAGTCCGGAGCCCGAGAAGGAGCCATATCCTCAACGCAGCATGCCTGGTGCGTGGCCTAAGAGTAGCGCCATGCCTGCATCTGCATATCATCAAGCTCAGGTGACCCATGGCCATCCTGCTGCCCAGGGACTTCCAACTTCCAGGGCACCACAGCATGCCGGCATGAGTCGCCCATCTAGTGATCTGCCTATGTGGGATCGACTTGAAAGGCGACCTGTGTATCCGACACTCGGAGCGCCAGTCGTTGATTTGACCTCCTCTCCCGCTTTAAGGGGAGGGTACGGAGATATAATCTCATACGCAGGGCCTCCAGAGTTCGGATTCCGTCCTCTTGAGCTGCCTGCACGTGCCGCTGCTCCTAGAGAAGTGCAGCATCGCAACGTATACAGGCCAGGTGTGACTGATGATGATGTGATCTTCGCCGGAGCGCAGAGCAGATCACAAGGCCGGCAACACCAGCCGTACAAGTATGAGGGCACCCACAATCGCGCTGTGGTCAGGCCAGAGGACTATCCCATTCCTTCTCGCGAAGTGCCTCAGCCAGAATATCCGATGTTGGACCCACATCATGGTGACATTCAGAGAATGGAAGTGAACGTGAGACCTCCACCTGGCACTACCCTGCAGGCAGGATCTACGCAGCGCCAACCCGTGTTTGGTCAACCAGCGTATCCTCAGATGAGATCGCAAACGGTGGCAATGCAGGCAGCGCCTCGTCCAGTGCATGGTGCGCCAGCTGCAGTACAGCCGATGCCAGCTCAGGAGAGAGCACCATCTGTTGGTCAAGGACCTTCATTCGGCGCGCCATCCCCACAGAGGTTCTTCACGGGCAGCAATCATCAGCCATATTATGTGCCTGACAGATGAGTCGCTTCGCGAATCTCATCATTTACACCATCAAGAAGATCACACAGAACCTTTCAGCATTCAGGTTTCTTCACGAGTACGAAGTCGATGTAGATTTCTATCATGGCTTTGTTGCACATACGCAGAGTATGACGGACAGGTATGCCGACCATCCTCTCTTGACATTTTTGTTGTTGC
>Ga0058697_10000272_pt1 | contig 24810 bp, 22 predicted proteins | sample AgamicAsMae_FD_66619 | JGI IMG/M metagenome (GOLD analysis project Ga0058697, IMG submission 66619) | Agave microbial communities from Guanajuato, Mexico - As.Ma.e | ecosystem: Host-associated > Plants > Phyllosphere > Phylloplane/Leaf | place: Guanajuato, Mexico | collected 2012-06-04
GTGGCCGTTTTCCCGAATTCTGGTCGATGATGAAAGAGGAGCGGCGGCCCGCTGGCATGGTAGGGAAAAGAACTTTGGCCGACACGAGAGCTTGTATTATTTTGATCCAATTTTCCCAGGGCTTTGAAACCACCACACGCCCGCTTGCAAATCCAGGCACCAAAGCCAACTGCCATGGAACTCTCGAAATAGAAACACCAGTCTTCCATTCGTAGGCGGAGCACGCCTGATCTACGAGATACACTGGGTGTTCTCGGCACCAATCTACCTGCTGTCGCGAACTCTTGCATTGACCCCCTCATTGGTCGTTGGTCGTTGGTTGGCGCTCGCTGTTGTGCGCACCGCCTCCCTAAGCTTTTGTTCCTGCAGGGGCTCCACTCATTCTTTCATCATCGGCCCTTCACGCTTGCAAAAGCCTTCCAAACCATGCCCTTCCCCCTGCGGTTGGTTGTCTCCGGGCGTTAACAACTGTTGGAAAACAACCTCGTTGGCAGTTGAGGAGGAGGCTGTCGAACTCCTGTCTGACTCCTCCTATTCTGTGCTCGTCAATGTGTAAACGTGCCCCTGCCATGTGTGTAGCTCTCTCTGCCAATCGAAGCGCGCTTCTGCTGCAAGCAGGACCGACCCGTTGTATGAAACCCTGGCCATAACTTTTACACGACCTCACACGGTTCAGGCCAAGACAGTCCCAATCAATTTCCAATTCGCTCTCCCGTATCATGTCTGACCGTGCCCGGTCCGCCCCATGTCCCATCGTCTGGCTGTCAAATCTAAACTGGCCGCTACTGCAAGCCTGCGGATAACAAGACCGCTCGATATGTACCCAAAGATAGTTTGTGCTTTTTCCCCCAATGGAATCGACGTAAGTTGTGGAGCCTCTTCGCTTCGTATCACGGGATTTCTTCTTGTTCCCAATAACAGCATCGTTTCGCCGGTTGTTCTTATTCGTCTCGTGTTCCCCTTAGATACCTTCTCCTGCATTTTTCTACAACCTACCCCCTACGCCTCTACCGGCTCCTGCTGTGCTCTCAAGATATCCAGTCGTTACCACAGTCATCCCAACAACTTGAGCAGCTCGACCTTTTTTTTCACCACCCACCAAGGAGACTGGGCACTAGCTCCCAGCATCAAGCAACATGGCTCACCAAGGTAGCTACGACTACGAGCACGTCAACCCCACAAGCCCTTACGGCACACCATTCGATGGCACACCATCAATGAGCAGGAGGCCGTCATACGACTACCAACCCTCTCCTGCCGCCAGCACTACTCGTCTCGTTGGAGGACGTCCTGACAGCCAGACCGCTGGTGGACTCCAACGTCTACGACCAACACTGGATAAGAACCACTCCACTTACTTCAATGGCTCATCAACCAACCTGGCTACCGAGAACGATTACATGATCCCCGAAAGAGGATCTTACGAAGATGACAAGTCACCTTACAACGTGGACGAGGAGGATGCTTCGACCGTGACCGGCTCGACCCCTGAGACCAAGTCTGGATTTGACAACAGATTCTCAACCACCAGCTCTTTCGGCCGGGAATACACAGATGCTGACTACGTCGTTCGCGAAATTGCAAAGCACGACGATATTGCTCTGATGAAGCCTTGGAAGAGAAAGTTGCACTACCTGGCTCCTCTCTTCACCATCGCTGCTATGGGTGGTTACTTCACATACTACGCTTTCCGTATCTACTACACTGTCGACGCCCAAAGGACAAACGGCACCGTCTACGCCATGGCCTGGTTCTTCATTGCTGCCGAGTTCTTGGTTGCCCGTAAGTTGACACACTCAAAACACAAATCTCCCACATTCTTACAAAATCTCAGTTCCCTCATTCTTCCACCAAATGTACTCCATGCTCGCATTCAAGGGTCGCAAGCGACCTCAACTCAGACTCGTTGGAGAGGCCGTTCCCACCGTTGATGCTTTTATCACTTGCTGCAAGGAAGACGTTGACGTTGTCATCGACACTGCCCGCGCCGCTTGCGACGTCGACTACCCTCAAGACCGTTTCCGCGTTGTCGTTCTCGACGACGGTGCCGACCCGGAGCTGAAGAAGGCTATGGAAGATCTGAGCTACCAATACCCCAACGCATACTACTTCGCTCGTGTCAAGGTCAAGGGCCAGCCCCATCACGCAAAGGCCGGTAACTTGATCGGTGGTACTGATTTCGTTACCAAGCTTCCCGGTGGTCCCGGCGAGTACATTGCTGCTCTCGATGCTGATATGATTCCCGAGAGAGAGTGGCTCCGTGCTCTTCTTCCCCACTGTATCCGCGACCCCAAGACCGCTCTTGCCTGCCCTCCCCAGCTTTTCTACAACGTTCCCGACAACGACATGCTTGTGCAGTCCCTCGACCCCTTCGTTCACGTTATGGAGCCCATCAAGGATTCTCTGGGTGTCGCCTGGTGCACTGGATCTGGTTACGTTATTCGTCGTTCTGCTCTTGAATTCATCGGTGGCTGGCCTACTGGTACTCTTGCTGAGGACACTTTCACCAGTTCCAAGCTCCTCGGCAGAGGTTTCCGCACTGCTTACGTTCACGAGGGTCTCCAATTCGGTACCGTTCCTGACTCCTACACCGGTCACTTGAAGCAACGTACTCGCTGGACCCTTGGTACGCTCCAGTCTGCCTTCCAACAGCGTTTCTGTCTTTACGGTGATATCTGCAGAGATATGACTTTCTACCAACGTCTCTCCGGTTTCGTCTTCACTGTCGACGCTTTCTTCAAGATCTTCCTCATCATCTCGATTCTCGCCATCCCAATCGTTTTGGTTTCTGGCGGTAGACTGGTCGCATACTCGAACAACGACCAGCTCCGCTGGCAGGTTCGCCTCGCCTTCATCTCTTTCTTCTTGATGCGCCTCCAGGAATACGTCAACTTCCTCCCCTCTGGTTACAGACTGGCTCTTCGTGACGGTGGTTCCATGCTTTGGATGGCTCCTTACCACGCAAAGACCGTCCTCGTCTCTTTCCTTCTTCCCAGTTGGCTCGGTGGTAAGCCCATGGCTTTCACCACTTCCGGATCCATCAAGGGCGACATCATGGAGCGCGATGGCGCACACCGCGCTGGTGTTATCCGCCGCCTGAAAGTCATCCTCTGGGATTGCTCGGCTTACCAGCACCTTCTCTACATCTTGTTCGTCATTGCCGCCGTCACTCTCAGCACTGTTCGCGCTTTCATGGACAACGACACTGCTCAGGACAGGCTCATCTACCTCTTGACCCACGCCATGTTCCCTCCTATGCTCTGGTTGATTTGCTGCACCGCTTTCGCCATCCCTCTTCGTTACGCTCTCCACCCTCCCACCATGCCCGATCGCGAGGAGCTTCTCGACAGAGACCCGAAGACCGGTGTCGCCCACCCCAAGGAGTACTGGAAGAGCCAGCGCTGGGGCAAGAGCCACTTCTGGCACGAGTTCGAGGTTCTCTTCCTCGTCGCCTACGCCATTTTCATTTTCGTCATCACCTTCATCATCAAGGACTCTCAAATCGATGGCTACTAAACGCATTTCCTACAATCTCACAATTTCCTATATTTGGGTCTACTTCTTTCCTGGAGCGTTTCGCATCTCTCGTCAAACTTTTTTCTGCATATTTCTTTTTCGATAACCTCTGAAGCTCTGGGATTCAATGGAACGGCCTACATTAATGCTGTCTAGAAGGAGATAGGGATCTATTGGAGTTTGGGATATGGGCCTCCCGCTCGCAAGCATGTATGCAAAATCACATGACAACTATTATATTCCTGTACATAGCCGTGTGTCTTTTTTCCCTCTTCTTTTGTTCAATTTGTATGAAACAACACTCAAAAAAGTGTACATTTTACATCAACTCTGACTTCCGTGCCATTGCCACTTTGAATCTCGATTTCTGCCTTGTGAATTGTGTTGGGACGCCCGAACGAAAATTCTGCTGTGCTTCCCTCTCCGAGAGATCTGCGGGACTCGTTGTTACCGTGGTATCTCCAAAGCATCCCCGCCCGCAGGATGCCTCACATGCAGACAAACATGCATGGGTAGCAAGATGCAGCAACAGAAGTCAGAGTGGGCATTCGGCGTGCCGCTGTCTCACCCATAGCAACCATTCGGTCGTTCATGGTTCTCCACCTTCAATGCCTCACAACAACAACAACTGATTCTGGAGAATCCTTGTCAATGGGAGGAAGCTCCATCAAGCCACGCCGGACACTTCGGAGTCGTAACGCACGTAACATCCACAAGGCAACGAAACAGTGTCAAGCTGACTGCATCTCGTCCTGCAGTGGCAGTTGAGAAAAAAAATATCATGCATACATGTACACGCGATGCTGTAGATCTCGCATCATCCTACGTGATTTTCGTGTGGCGTAGAAAGACCTGGAGCGCAAGTGGCTCACTCCCCGGCATGCATGTCTCTCTCCCGTGACCTTTTGCTCAAACGAAAGAAATCAAGCCCTGTCTCATGAGCGAGTTGTTGATTTGTCGCATTGATATCGCAAGCCTCTTTTGCTGCCAAGCCCAAGAAGGCACACGCCCATAAAGATATATGTAGCAACAACGAGATTCTGTCGCAAGTAAATGCGAGATAAGGCATCTTTTCTTGCACTGCCTGGACATGGCTTGGTCGCGAGTAGGGCTCGACCAACTTCTCCATCTACGAGCCTTCTCCCTGCACGATACGAACACAGCAGCGGTATATGCACCTCCCGGCGACCCGTAAGGATATAGCAGGTGTTCTGTTTATGCGGATACCCAAGCAGCCGAAGCAGCCGAGCGTGGAGACTTCCTCGTCTTCTTGCTCGGCATGTGTTGGAGTTCGGTCGTTGTCGTCGTGTTCTCAACTTCGCACGGGTTGTCGCTGTGACGACTCCGGAGCTGCTCCAAATCGCCGCGAGTCATCAAAAGCTTTCGAACCATCACTTTTCTTGCCCTTCCTTGGTTCGCATAGCGAGGAAGCGGCAGCATGCAGACGACACCTGTCTCATTGATCGATTGTCCCGCCCGTCTCTCAACAGTTTTTTCTAGAAGTTCGTCAGTGCTGCGGTTGTGCTTGTGTCGCAGGGCTCGAGCACTCTCTCGTACGCGTTAGTCACTAGTTTCTGCTATAGCACTTGCTCAGCCTCGCTCCGTGAGGCACGACTCTGAAACACAGATGCTGAGCCGACTTTGAGCCACAGTTCTCAACTGGCGTGAAGAGTGACGTCTAATCGTGTTTCTCATATTCAATCTACTATCAGCCAAGTGGTTCATCACCATATATAGGTCATCATACTATACTTGCCGCGAGCAGTAGCGAGTTTTGCCGCTCTCTGTTGTTCAATGGGCAGGGCAGACTATCTAAGGGCAGAGCAACCCCAAATTGGCTCGTGCCTTCCTCGACCGCAAACCATAGAGAGTATTCATTCTAGCTAGCAAAAAGTATAGTCGTCAACTCGAAACATGACCTTGCGGCTCTCAAAGTCGCGAACAGAGAAGCAAGATCGAGAAGTCTCAAAAGCACAGGCATAAGTGACTGAATAGCTGAGAGCATCTGTAGCATTGTTGATAACAGCCATTGTCAGCCGGCGCTTTTCGAGATTACGGCTTTCACTTTCAAGCAGCTTATACTGACGGCGCGACAGAAGGGCTCATTTCTGATTGCATATGATTCCTCCCTACCTCTGCTGGTCCGGACATCAACTGCTTGAATGTAGATGTTATCTACGACTACAGCTTGTCATGTAGTAGCAACGCACGTGGTTGTGCGCTTCTAGTCCTTTAACAATATTTTCATGATGTCGTTGATGCAGTCCAGCATGATTAGAATACTATGCTCTCGCTTGCTCAGCTGAGCTTCGGCGTTTTGAAGGTAGACGTCAATGCCATTGATTGATGACGATTTCGTTGTCACTTGCGGAAGTTTTATGTATGTGAGTCTTGTGTCCAGCTTGACGATGCGACGGTTAATCTGGTGGGTTTCATGGAAAGCCTCTTGCCAGCCCGCATCGATGCGTGGCCAAGTGCGGGTATCATCTGGCTTGACTTCTACTGCAGGCACCGGTGCAGTTTTCCCCCTTTCTGTCTCTCCCGTACTGTCCTGGACAGACGAGACCGACTTCGAACATTCCCGGCAATCGACGGGGTGTAGAGCACCAGTAAGAGGAGAACAACAGCCCTCTGATGATCCGGGTGATTGATAGAGCTCCTCCAGGGATGGTCAAGATGCTCCTGGTACCAAACAGAAAGTGTCGATAATTCGTCGTGTTGTGAGATGGCTTCTGCTTCCAGCTTTGCACTTGTTCCTCGAACTGTGACAGTTGCACACGGCCGTGGAAGTTCTGGTTCAATCGCTTGTACAGTTTAGTGTTTTGATCGTAATTCCACTTCTCGCATTGGTACTCGTCGTCGAGTGCGGACTGAGTGAACGGATCATATAAGTCGGTACGGTCAAGTCGCCAAGATTCCATAACCTTATCAAGGTTGTCTTTCCCTTGTGTTGTGGGACGATAGTCAAGCGGGTCAGATGCAAAACCTTCGTCCGAGACATGGCTAGGCTGCTTCGTCAAAGCTCCGGCGTAATCCTTCTCGAGTTGCTCCAGGTTGTCGTCAGTGAGCCACTGTAAGGAGGGATCGTATTAGCGGGCGAGACGCTTTGAAGGAGAAAGAATTCCTACTCGTGGGACAGCAGGGACCGCTGACGCTCCGCATTGCGTTGGATTGGTGAGACTGATGGTAGTCATCACGACGTGGTTCAACCAAGGATGGCAGCACCACGAGAGCCTCTAAAAATCTGCTGCGTTGCAACGCCTGAAATCCAAGAACTACCATCGAAACAATAACAGGAGTAGTGGTACCAGCTGGCGCTCAGGTGGTACATAGTGGGCCGCTAATATGCAAGAGCGCCAAGCATGCAGTATAAATCACCTACATGCGCGCATGCGTGTTTCAAGGGTTCCCGCTCCGTTTGTGGAGTTGACCATAATGCAGAGGAGGGAAAGGCCAGAAGTTATGTATGGGTGACTGGACAATTGTCAATTGAGACGATAACATACAATGCATAGGTGAACATACAACAAGACGTGTAGAGGCAGCAATGCCGTAGTGTTTAGCCAAAGACAGAAGCACAAGAGGAGGACTGTCAGATAAGGAAAGCATACAGCGATAAACTCTTCTTGTCCGAGATTCTTCACGACTAGATTGTAGTTGGACAACAATTCCTGCAGAGCTTCTTGAAATACGCAAAATTGTTCAGAACTAACCATTCACGAGATGTAGATCTGTTCTCATTTCTTCGAGACAATAAAGCCATCGTTGACAACGTACCTCGTGACCAGAATCAACACGCAATCAGTGCTCCATCTTCTCGACGATAGCAGCATCCACGTCAAGCGTGTTGAGCACCGTAGCAGCTCCTCTCTTTTCCAGACTTTTCTTCACAGGGTTCTTGGCCTCGAACACCTCCGAGAGTTCTTCCAAAGTACGGTCTTTAGTCTCGGGCCAGTATAAGTAGATTACACCGAACTCAACGAGATCCCAGAATACGAATACAAGGTAGAAGTAAGCGCCGATGTTGGCGAAAGCAGGGCCTGAGCCGTATTGGATGACGGCTGAGCTGACGTTCGAGGCGAAGTTGCCTACTGCAGTACCCTTTGCGCGTGTGGAGGTGGCGAGCGTTTCTGCAATGTACATGCTTTGAAGAGGTCTGGTGGATGTTGTTAGCACGAGGCGATAGCGGGAGTTGGAAAGAACACCAATGACTTACGTCCAGCCGAAAGAGAAGACGATTCCAAACAGATAGATGAAGGCGATTGTGGTGTTAGCTGCCGATTTGTTGCTGATATTCTCCTGTGCAAGTTTGCTCGTGCCGCAAATTATGGCAAAGCAGGCCGAACAGAAGACGATCGAGTAAAGTAACAGTGGTCTACGGCCAACGACATCTGTCATGCGGGCTCCGAGGATCGCTGCAAAAAAGCAGATGACGGGATAGATGCCGTTCAGCATGAGTTTGGTGCTCTGAGCCGTGATGCCAGCATTCTCAAGCATGACAGGAAGATAGTAGGACGTTACGCTGTTGCCACTCAACTGGCCGAAACAAGCCATTCCAAGCACACATATAAGTCGGCGACGGGCGGAATGTGTGTTGACCAGTTCGGAATAGTCCCATCCCTTCTTGTCGGAAGCATCTTGACGGATTTGGTTTTGCATCTCCCTAAGCTGAAGAAGGACGATGGGGTGCGATTCATCACCTTCGCCGTGGTAGCGAGCTAGAACCTTAGTGGCTTCTTCCATGCGGTCTTGGGCACAAAGCCATCTATGACGTCTCAGTATGCGCAGCGATGTCTCGATGGACAACAACGAACCTCGGACTTTCAGGTATGAACCAAACACCAACGGCTACGACGACGGAAGAAACCAGCTGACACCACAGTGGAATTCGCCAGCTGATGTCTGTCTTTACGTGCTGGGCACAGGCGTATATAACCCATGAAGCAAGAATGGAACCGATATCTGGAGGATCAGATTAGCAGGCATCAATGCCGAGCTTCGAACAGCCTGAACTTACACCACGTGCAGTTGTACAAACCAGTCAACGTTCCTCGCCATGCAGGATGAGCCATCTGTGAGCATGTCAGTCGGCCTGCTCAATTTAGATCAAAGATATGGCATACCTCAGCGACGTAGCATGGTGCACTGACGCAAGCGAAGCTCACCCCGAATCCAAGTACGAAGCGGCCAGCCAGGAACATCCCTCTGTTAATAGACGGAGCTTGAATACAAGTCCCGATGACCACGATGATTGCACCCGTGAACATGCCGGCGCGACGTCCAAAGTAATCATTGACTGGTCCGCTGAACAATACGGCTGGGATGCTTCCAATATTATAGATCGCAAACGTGATACCAGTGCTGCTTCCAGCAGACTCCCTGTTGACGTCAGTATCGGTGATTCAAAGAAGCTTCTGCGAACAGGCGTGCTCACATGTCGAAATATTTGAGATAAGTGTCCATGGCATTGAGGCCTCCCATAAGACTGCCTAGGGGGGCGATCAGCACAACTCGTGGTGTCGTTATAGAGGGACCTCACCGTCGTATCCGTTGAGGCAGCCGCAGAGGTAAGCAATAGTCAGACAGCCATAGAGCTTTAGCATGCTCGACGTCCAAGGACTTTGCTTGATGTGTACAGCGTCCTCTGACAGCTGAACAGCAACCTTTGCATCATGGAACTCATGGTCCAAGTCATCGACGTGCGTGACGCCATCTTTTTTTATATCCATAACGATCGAAGTGGGAATGAAGCAGATTGAGAAGAAGAAAATGAGATGTCAAACTTGCTACCATACAAGCGCCTACCTGCTTTTATACGTTGCCATGGCGTGTACCAAGTACTCAATAGACTGCAATACACTTCCACCTGAGGACTTTCATCCGGCGACTGTCTAAGACCTGCTGATCGTCGAGTGATCCTACTTGCTAGATACCGCGGGGAGAAAATCTGGAGATAGATTGATCTGCATGTCCGGGGTAAGTTTGGGGTATGGTTGCATCGCAGGATTCATATTATACGAGACGGTAGCATGTGCCCCCGCCGGCGAGGTTGTTGACAGTTGAAGAAGATTGGATTGTTAGAGCTCGTCAACTGATACTCCGAGATTCCGTTGGACGATTGATATCTTGATACCCCGCAGATGTTCTTCTAATTAACCATGGCTTTTCCGATTGGCCGCGATTGAACCGAGCTCGGGTCAGGTAATGCCGCACCCAGGACCTCTCCGCGTGCTGAAGTTTGTAACGCTCGCAGCTATCACGATGCACAGTGTTTCCGAGAAACAATTAGTGTCCATCAAGAAGCGACTAGCGTCGAATCTCTTTGGATAAGTCTCTCTGTTCCAAGTAATCGTGTATTGTTATGGTGAAGACTACGCTGTTTACCTTCGCGGGAGGAGTGTAGCATAAGTGTGGAAGTTACAAACTTTTAGCACATAGATAGGAAGCGACACTGCGCCTTCCTTCCCCTCGCCTTGGCTGCTTCCTTCGCGGAGGGATCGGTGGCTTGTCTGCAAGTGCATCAATTGGCGACAAGACGTTTTGGGAAATGTGCTTGTTCATCAACACCGGGGTTGTCTTGGGTGTCATGCCGAAGAGGGCTCAATCTACCGAGAGGGGTTCGGCGACTGTGAACTGGTGATAGCTTGGAAACGTGAAAGTCAGATGATCTGGCTTGTCATATCTGGTCATAGAGCTTCAACACAACCATCATCAAACACTCAGAGTCTTGCAAAATGTCTACAGAAAGGCAGACCCTTACTCGGCTCAGCAGTATGGCTCTGCCCGTAAGCTTGACAGCAGCCGCAGACCATCACTCAGGACAATCGTCGGACCTCGACATATGCAACCCGAAGATCGTTCATCGCAATCGTCTCCCAGCCCGTTCGTACTGGATACCAGAAAAGTCCCTTCTCTTGAATGGCACTTGGGGGTTTGTCTACTCACCAACCCCCAAGCATGCGCCTCATCCTACCTTATACTCCGATGGCCTCAGCAGCCTCGTGGATGCTTTGACGGTTGATGGGAATGAAGGTCAGACTGCAGACATCAAATGGTCCTCGATCACCGTTCCAGGACACTGGCAGCTTCAGGTAAGATTGTTAATGCACTCCTAGCAAGCAGTACACTAACTTTTGCAGGGCTATGGCAAACCTCATTACACCAACACAGTCTATCCGTTTCCAGTATGCCCTCCTTTTGTGCCTACAGAGAACCCTACAGGAACCTATCGCAGGAACTTTTTCGTTCCTTCCTCCTGGTCTGAGGATTCTCAGATTCGACTTCGGTTCGACGGTGTCGACAGCGCGTACCATGTCTACCTCAACGGACAGAAGGTTGGCTATTCTCAAGGCTCGAGAAATCCAGCCGAGTTTGACATCACCGAATTCGTAAACCGCGGAGAGGATGTTAATCGTCTGATTGTCACTGTTTACCAATGGTCTGATGGCTCCTATATTGAGGATCAGGATCAGTGGTGGCTTTCAGGCATCTTCCGGGATGTGCATCTGGAATGTTTCCCAAGTAAAGTACGCATCGAGGATGTGTTCATCAAGACAGAGCTGGACGGTGACTACAAAGATGCGAAGCTGCGCGTTGAAGTGAGTCTCACAATACACGAGGCTGCCGAGGCCATGCTGTCTCTGCGAAGCCCAAATGGCTCTTCCATCATTAGTGAGAAGATACAGCTTTCTGCCGATGAATCGCTCAGCTCGCATGTGTTCAACGTATCGGATCCTGCAAAGTGGACTGCGGAGGCACCTCATCTCTACACTTTCGAGATCAGCCTACTGGGGCCAAAGTCTGACACCATCCTCCAAACAGTCAAGCAGCGGGTTGGGTTCAGATGTATTGAGACCATCAAAGGCAACATTTGTGTCAACGGCAAGCCACTTCTCCTGAGAGGCGTCAACCGTCATGACCACCATGCATTGTTCGGTCGAGCTGTACCTCTGGCTTACATGAGAAGAGACCTGATGATCATGAAGCAACACAACATCAATGCTCTCCGCACTTCTCACTATCCCGCAAATCCAAAGTTGTATGAACTTTGTGATGAGCTCGGTCTTTGGGTCATGGATGAAGCGGATCTGGAATGCCATGGATTCTACGATGCTGTCGAACGACCTCAGAATCTGCCTCCAGACATGGATTATGAGGAACGCAAGAAGTACACCTTTGACAAGGCAGCCAAGTTCACCAGCGATAACGAAGACTGGAAGATTGCCTATCTCGACCGCATGGTGCAGATGGTAGAGAGAGACAAGAATCACCCTTCCATCATCATGTGGTCTCTCGGCAATGAAGCCTTTTATGGCCAGAATCACGCCGCCATGTACGAATGGGCGAAATCTCGAGACCCAGAGCGTCCGGTCCATTACGAGGGAGATGTCAACGCGAAATCTGCTGACATGTTCTCCTACATGTATCCTCCCATCGAAAAGCTTATTGGTCACGCAACAGAAGAAGGCGATGACTTCAAGAAGCCCATTGTGCTCTGCGAATACGGTCATGCCATGGGCAATGGACCAGGTCTCCTAGAGGACTACCAAGAAGCTTTCCGCAAATATCGCAGACTCCAAGGTGGCTACATCTGGGAGTGGGCAAACCATGGTCTTCTCAAGACCGAAGGTGACAAACAATTCTATGCCTATGGTGGAGACTTCGGAGATGTGCCCAACGACGACACTTTCGTCATGGATGGGCTTTTGTTCAGCGATCATACCCCAACTCCGGGCCTGACAGAGCTGAAGAAAGTCATTGCTCCTGTCCGAGCTTGGATTGAGGACAAGAAGCTAGTGGTTAGGAACGAGTTCGAGTTCATTTCGCTGGGCCACTTGATCTCAGACTTCAAGGTCGAGGTCCTTGGTATTCGGTATCACCACTCTCAAGGCTAACATATATTTGAGCTTGACTAACGTGCTATAGACCTGACCGTGTACTGTCTGGACCGATTCAGCTACCTCACATCGAGCCCGGTACTGAAGCTAAGATCGATTTGCCTGACGAAATTTTCAAAATCCATCGTCCCAATGGAACAGAGGTGTGGTTGACTGTGGACTTCCGTCTCGGTGTCGCGACTCCATGGGCCGAAGCTGGTCACTCGATCACATGGGTTCAGGAACAGCTCTCTGCCAAAGACGACAACCATAGCTACGGTATTGAGAGGCCCATCATGTCGAGTGCCATCACCGCCAACGAAACTCAACTCCACTACCGCTTCGTCGGCTGTGATTTCCACTTCAACTTCTCCAGAGCCAGAGGAACACTCGTCGAGTGGATATACGGTGGTAGATCAGTGCTCAAGAAGCGCGAAGCACCAGATGATCCACTACTAGCCCTCGACTTTTGGCGCGCACCAACCGACAACGATGCCGCCTCCATGAGCAAAGAATGGAAACGCTACGGCCTCGACGCCATGACACCCCAACTCCGCAGTTTCTCGCTTGAAGAAAACGGACCCGACAAAGCTCGCCTGACTGCTGTCTACTACTACGGCCCTCCAGTGCTAGCCTGGGGTTTCCTCGCAAAGGTCACCTACGAGATCTCCTCTGCAGGTCAACTATCCATAAAAGTCCACCTCGCTCCTCAAGGAAACGCACCCAGCACACTGCCCAGGGTAGGTTTGAACATCCAACTCGACTCCTCCTTCCAACAAGCAACCTGGTACGGTGCCGGCCCCGGTGAATCCTACTCGGACAAAGCAACCTCCCAACAACTAGGCATCTGGAACTCTACAATCGCAGCCTTGCAAACCCCCTACGAAGTCCCCCAAGAGAACGGCAATCGCATCTCCACACGCTGGGTCAAAGTCCTCAACGAGCAAGGCTTGGGAATCAAAGCAACATATCTCCCAGGACCAAAGGAAAAGGAGTTTTTCCAATGGGCGTGTTGCTTGCATGATGCCAAGGAGTTGGAAAGAGCCAGACATCCTTGCGATTTGGTCAAGAGGGAGAGTCCGCTGTGGAGGTTAGATGCTGATAATGCTGGCGTGGGGACTGCGGCTTGTGGGCCGGGTGTCAAGGAGGTGGATCAGGTCGAGTGTAGGGAGAGGGAGTTTACGTTTGTGTTGGAGCCTGCTATAGATTTCTAGACGAGGGGGTAGATGTGCGATGTGCTGAGCTACAGTATTCATGTTGTGTTTCTTGTAGACGGCTTTCTCTTCGAATAATCGTTTTCGATTTACATCCTCATGATCCCATATTTTCATCTTCTCATCATGTTACTGGCGTTGATTACCACGTTGTTAGTCGCAAACAAACTTTAAAAGTATTGCTATACATCGGTACCAGGCACAGAAGGTACCAGTTGGGTAGGCATGTATTGGAGTCAGGGTGACATCCCGAACAACACGATTTGTTTCCCTTTTCTCTCCCTTTTCTCCCCCTTTTCTCCCCTTCTCCGGCACATCAAATGTTCTATGATAACAGAAAACACGAGTGAAAGTGTTAGCGAAGACTTGTTGACAAAACATGTGCAGAAGTCAGAACTACTGGCGAAATGCCTCGAACACTCTACTATTACCACCGAAGCACCCAGACGAAGTTCAGATCACAAAGTAAACGAATCATACACATCGTGAACGTAACAATATCATCTTGATTAGTCTGCAATGTAGCTATGACAGCCCCCCAAAGCATTGGTAATACCAGAATGTGAATACAAATAAGAAATGCACAATCAATGTGCTGATCATATGAAGGCTGGGGGAGAGTTTGCAACCATCTGCGCTTTCCTCGAGTTCAGAAAGTCGTCCACCATTCGCTGTCCAGGCGAAGATCCTTTGCTCTTCTTTGTGTCCTGCGTCGGCGTATAGAAAGGAGGAATTGTTATGCCATCAATCATTCCAGTGGGCCTTGGGGGTGAGATGTTCTCTTTGCTGTCAGCAGCGTAAGGGCCCTCCGAGATCCGACGCAATGTGTCATCGAATGTGGTTGGTGCCACAGCTCTACGTCGAATGTTGAGACTTGAAGCTTCCAGATTGCGATTGTTCCGATACATCACGCGCAGGTCTAGTGCCGACTTTGGTGCCTTGACAGGTTCTTCTCTGCCAGCAGAGTCGATTTCTTTGGCTGCCGGACCATGACCATGTCGCGCGGAGCGTGTGGTCAGGCTTGATTTCTCGCGTACAAGCGCGCTTGTCGATTGACGTTCTCGGAGCGTTGATGAAGACAGCGTGGACCGGTCTGCGTCAGCCCGCTGACTTGCTTTGCTAGAAGTCCTTTCCATAACAGATGTCCCAGAACCTGAAGCAGATCTTTGGCCAGAAGACGTGCTCGAAGGATTGGTACGACGACCTGATGCTCTGCTTGATGATCTGCCGGTCTCGATCAAAGGATACCTCTCGTTCATGATGCTTGAAGCTCGAGAACGTAGCTCAGGACGGCTCTTCGAGGCTTGGAGCATTGGTGAACTCTGTTGCAGGCTTTCGCTTGAATCGTGAGAGTTACTGTTATTCGGGAAGTAGTCAAGTCCGATCGCAACAGTATCCCCAATAGGTGCAGGTGTCATGCTAAAGTCTTCAATTTCTTTGCTGAACCAGGCTCTCCACTCATTACTTGGTTTGGGTGCGTAGGTGGAAGGTCCATTCACAGGTCGTGGGGAAGATTCAAGAGGATAACGCTTGACCTCGCGCCCGGTAATCGTAACAAAAGTACCAACAGCATCAGGAGTGATGGACCTCGAGTATATACTGGGCGAAATGACCTGTTGTCGAATGTCATGAAGATCCGCACCGTTGCCAAACGTCGGTGCAGCAGCGTCGTAGGATTCGTGTCGGACAGTAACAGGCAAGCTGGAGCTGTTGACGTTCTCCAACGGTCGCAATTCGTATGGATTATCTCCCTTGATGCAATAACTGAGGGCTTGTGAAACAACGGGTGAGCCTTCCTCCAACGCAGCTTGCCAGCGATTTTCTGATCTCTCCACACGAGAAGCAATCTGCTCATCTGACGGCGCAACCGGTCCTGCTGGGCGGCGCTTCTTCGAACGAATGCTTGGCGCGATGCTCCACCACGACGACTTCCGGGTGATTTGATGAGGTGGGTTGGGAGCTGGGCGCGTAGGAGATTCGGGAATAGCAGGTTCTGGGGCGACGATCCGAATCGTCTCGGAGGCTGGCGATAGCGGTGGAGAGTCGTTGAACAAAACAGCAGGCATGTTAGGTTTGACGTCCTCGACGACAATGGTCGGCATATCAGAGCCATTGATGCGTTCCTGGAGTGCATCATACAGGCGCTTACTATCCTCTGACTTGCGTTGAAGGTTGGATTGGCTAGGACGGCGAAGTGGAAGACGCAACGCTCGACCCAAGAAAGAGCCTGTGGATGGTTCCTGTGGAGTATAGACAAGGGCTGGTGTTGCTGTAGTCTCCTCAATCGAGGGAAGGCGTTTTCCAGGACGTGAAACAGTCGAGTTGGACCAACTCGTGATTCGTGATTGTGTACTGGAAGAAGCACCTTGGGAGGAGAACGGTGACCTGGGCAGAGATACTCCAACGTCGGGTGCAGCCGAGAAGCTGTCATCATTCGTCTTGTACACATCGAAATGCAGATTCCTGGCTTCTACATGCTGAGCAGGAAATTGTGACTGGACCCGCTTGGGTCTCGATAGCAGCTTCTTGAATCTGCCCTTCAGCGAGTCCGAGACAGTCCTTCCTTTCTTGAGCTTTGCAGGAGCTGCCGACTTGTCTTCAGACTTGACCTCGATGGGCGGAGCAGTAGAGAAGATGTTGTTGGATTCTTCGACGAAATTGTAAGGTGGTACAGACGTGTCATACTGAATGGATGGCGCTGGAGTCGGCGATTTGGAGAAGCGTTTTCTCAAGGGAGCGGCGAAAGACTTTCTCTCGCGAACCTCCTTTTTGTGAAAGCCTTGCAGATAGGCATCCCAAGCAGCAGTCTTGATCTCGTCATCTGTCTGCAGGTCACGAGTCTGTCGCCTGGAGGCAGTGCTAAGTTGTGACTCTGACACATCCGTCAAGGTGACTGTAGGGTCGTTGGAAGCCTCAAGAGCAAACCGATAGGGTGTATCCGGTAAGAGAGACTGCCGGTTTGCTGGACGCACAGGTATAGTTGCAGGAGCAGTCGCAGGTCCAGGGACAAGACGAGGACGTTCGAGACGCTCAGGCTTCTGAGTAGATCTGCGTCGGTTGTCATCAAAATGGCTGCCCTCAGAGCGACGAGAGCGACGACGTTGAGGTCGGTCTCCTTGAGAGTGACGGTACGCGCGTGTGTAGGCTTCTACGGCTGCGACTTCTGCATACTTGGGCTCATTCGATATCGATGGCTCGAAGGGCTTATGGCTGCTCGAGGATGATGATTTGGCCCTACGTAGGCGTAGAGCAGCATCACTGTTAGCCTGAGACAGCATCGGAGCTTCCTTCGGGGTTGTTTGCTGTGAGTTGGTGATGGTTACGAGAAAGCTAGGAAGACGTATGCGGCGATACCAATGCTTTGGTATGAGATGCATTTGTGTAATTGGTTTGATCAGTCATGAAGAAGGCAGAGCCCACCCTGTATTCTTTCGTGCCTGCACTTTGCAAGAGGCAAGAAGTCCTTGGATGCCCCTTCCCGTTCATCAAGGAGCTCCATACACCTCAAGGACTCACTTCCTGACAACAACGACAAAGTCACAATACAGTACCCGAGACACATACCTATGGTTATATTGTGTGATATACTAACCATTGGACAGTTGGAGCTCTCTTCATCTATTTGTGAGCCTTGCACGAGTATGGGTACTCCAACAGCTTCAGAGCCAGGAAGACTATGTTGCAATTCTGCTGTCGCACTTCATTCTCAGGTCAAAGGTGGTTCACATTCGCGCTATGCAATGGAAGTTGTTAAACATCGAGTTGACGGGTCATTCCTCGAAGGACGACCTGTGCCAAGGAGTGATGATAGCCATGGCCGGATAACATTTCGCCGAGATGACCGAAAATGACTCAAAGCACAGGCCAGCCGTCCCGAGCTCTCCTGCCGAGGCATGTGAAGCTGGCTCGAAGTGGAAGGTGGCTGGTTTCGTGACGCGCATGACGCCTCATCATCACCCTAGCAGTTCGATACCCACCAGCCACTTTGAGAGACAGGACAAGTTGTTGTCTGGAAGAACCATCCATAATACTATGGGGTTACCATACTATAGTGTATACATAATGAAATAATAAGGGATATGCAGTTGATTATCCTCCGTAAACCATGACAAAAGAAACAAGAGTATGCAACACATCAGAAATCGATGATATGTCGAGCCGTACTCCAATGCAATGTGGCTCCACCGAGGACGCCATACAAGCTCATTCAGTCATGCCTTGAACGTCTACTCCGAAGATGCGAGGAACTCGTCAATCTCGGACTCGAGCTTGGCAGTGAGTCTGCTGATCTCCTTGCGAGCAGCCTCGAACGACTCTCTCATGTCCTCACGGATGGTCGAAGCATCCATCTCCTGGACCTTCTTGTAAGCCTTGTGGGCAGAGTCGGTCTTGGTGATAGCCTTAAGCTCCTCAAGACCGTACTCGCGCTGCGAGTTCTTGACCTTGTAGCCGCCGGCAGAGATGACCTCGGTGTAGTTGGCAGAACCACCACCGTTCCAGGCAAGGATCTAGTTCGGATTAGTACAGAGCTGAGGGGCGGAAAGATAGAGTTACTTACGTTGGCAGTGTCTGAGGGAACATCCTCGAGAGCACCAACAGTGGCGATGGAGAGAAGATCAGCCTTAAGCTTCTTGGGAGTGATCTCAGCAACGGCGTAGGCGGAGTTCTTGGAGGGCTGGAGGGAAAGGAGGTAGGCGAGAAGACCGGCGATGTGGGGAGAGGCCATCGAGGTACCGGAGATAACGTTGGTAGCAGTCTCGCTGCCGATCCAGGTGGAAAGGATGTTGAGACCGGGGGCGAAGATGTCGTTGCACTTGCCGAAGTTGGAGAAGTAGGCACGCTCGTCGGCGAGAGTGGAGGCACCGACGGTGACAGCCTTCTCAGCAGCAGCGGGGGAGTATCTGCAAGAGTCGGCGTTGTCGTTACCGGCGGCAACAGCGAAGTGGATGCCAGCGTCGACAGCAGCGTTGACAGCCTGGTCAAGGAGAGCAGACTTGCCACCACCCAGACTCATGTTGGCAGCGCTGCCCTTGAAGCCCTTTCTCTTGCCCTTCTTGGCCTTCTCAACCTGCTCGATGTGAGACTCGGCGGCGTACTCGACACCCTTGACGACATCGGACATGGAGCCTGAGCCGTTGGAGCGGAGGACCTTGACGGCCTTGACGTGGGCCTTCTTGGCAACACCGTACTTCTTGCCAGCGACGGTACCAGAGCAGTGAGTGCCGTGGCCGTTGCCGTCCTTGTCCTCATCACCCGAAGGGATGGTCTTGCCCCAAGAGGCACGGCCCTCGAAGTCGACGTGGTCAACGTTGGTTCCGGTGTCGATAACGTAGACATCGACACCCTCACCGCCGTCGGACGAGTAGAGGTACTTGTTGAATGTGCCGAAGGTCAGGCTGTCGCGGTGCGAGATACGAGCGAGACCCCAAGGAGCGCCCTTCTCGACGGCGGGGTCCTCGGACTTTGCGAGTGTGTGCATGACCTGGTCCTTCTCGACGAAGGCAACCTGAGAAACGATATGTCAGTAAAGCTCTATTGGGCCCAAAGTGGTCAGGTGGGCGTAGGCAGCAGCTTAGAGATCGCCACAGAACTGGCGCAAACAGTTCGAAAACAAGTTTGGCCAGGTTTCCGAGCCGTCTCGTGCGAAGCTGAGGAAGACTGAAAGAGAGATCGTGGGATTGTGTGTACTTACATCGGGGTGCTTGCGGATGGCGTCAATGACGGACTCGTCAAAGTGACCTGAGTAGCCCTTGAGGCCCTCCATGTTGTATGTGTGCTTGAGACCGTCAAAGACAGTCTCGAGGAAAGGAGCCTGCGATCTCTTGCGGAGCTCGAGCTTGGAGTTCGAGGTCTGCTCGTGGATGTCCTGCACCCAGTTGTGGTGAGCGGCGGCGTCATAGTGGTCGACGTGGTCCTTGAAGGCGATAAGGTACGAGTCGGGGATGGTCTCGGCATCAACAGATGAGATGAGAGGAGCAGCATCGTTGTTGATGCTCTGGTGGCCAAAGGTGTCTGCCTTGATGACAGGCTTTGCAGCTGCCAGCAGCGGCAGGAGTGTAAGACCTGCAATACCCTTCATGGTGAAGAGTGGATATGTGTATGTGGTTGGGAAGTGGATGCAGAAGAGAGGATGATAGAGAGGAGGTGGATGAAGGAGGGATGGAGTCGAGGATGAGTCGAGTTGATGAAGGACGAGGACTACCAGAGTGGGCGGCAGCTTGCCAATCTGGGGTCGTTATCAGAGGCCCGTGCTTACGCCGAAAACGTCATTTGACCTGATGGTCACGTTAACCGCAGTTTACCACACCATTGTTTCCACACTGGACGCTCAGCGTTGAGCTTATGATTCACTGCGGACGTAGGGATAATCTGAATCAACTGCTATCTATGTATTGTACCTTACTTGTAGATAAAATATAAAGGAGTGAACAACTTGTAAAGACCGCACAAGGCGATGCTATCGGCGACTCGGGGGTGTCGTTATCGTCCGTCTGTCGCCTTGGAAATGTGGAGCTATCTGGCGCTAGTGCAAACGACTCTACTCATTCGTCTGCGCGTGTGCCCTCTTCCTCGATTCACTGTTTAAGGCATCCGGTGCTGCGAAACATCGAACGCTCACGTGCGCCTCCACTGCAGTCGTTGTACCTGGCAACCTTACTGCTGCTATCTTCAGAGCCTTTACAGCCTAGGTCTTCGGCCCATCCCTTTTGCTATCTCCTTGGCTGGTGTATCCTCCATCTGCAAAGGCGCAGTGAAGCAATCATTCTACTTTGCGGGGTCGTCACTTGACTGCTTGATTGAGTCCGGAGAGAACGCCATCGGATTCCGGGTTACCTGCCCCTTGCGCAATCACAGTCACTTCCGGAGCAATGACATCGTTAGCTGTTCGCTCTGTATATATCGATCAGGACCGTTAATACCAAAATGGACAATCGATCTCCGACCCCCCGCCGGTATAGATCATCTACCAGCAACTCCAGTCCACCGACACAAGTCAGGACAAGTGCTCTCGCTTTACTTGTTCAAAGATTATCAAACCTCACGCACATCACTGCTGAATCGCTACGGAGTGCCCATGATGATCTCATCAGACTGTCTATCTTCTTTGATGACAATGACCAGAATGATGTCCAAGACCAATTTCGTCAAATTCGAGGCTTCCAAGCAGTTCTTCATGTTCTGGAATCAGCGGTCCAGTACGCAGAAGCACAAGGAGAGCTCAAGAATATCCTTCCGGAAGAGAACTTCGTCCAAGTTGGTGTCGATGTGCTAAATATCCTGACCAAAGCACTGCGTCGGCACCATGGAAACTCTCGCTACTTCACCAAACGAGTCTCTGGGGGAGGATGGCAAGCTCTACGCCACCTTGTTCAACACGTTTCTTCCATTGTCGCCAACTCTGTCTCTAACAAGAACAGTTTTAACAATCTGCTGAGGCTGTTTGGTGCTACACTGGCATTGGCGCTTGGAGACAATGCGTGCAACAACATATTGAAGCCTTTGTGGCTCGACAAGCCGGACGCCATGGAGGAGGAGCCGAATGGAAATGCACCTCAAGGAGCTGAGGCCGCCGCAAACACATCAACTCCAGAGACAATGGAGAGTCTAGTTCGTGATTGCTTTGACGAAAATGAGCGGCTCCTCAACTCAGAGGCTGTGACTATCATGTCAGACTTCTATGCACTATCTCGTGAAGGGACTTTAAAAAAAGATTCAGCTATCTTGCCGATTGCGGTCTTGACTGTTCTTGATTGCCTCGTTGGTACAGCAGAAAGCAACAGAGTTGTAGTCCATGACGCCGGCACTTTGGCGGTCCTGTTGCCTCACTTGGCTGGCAAAGACATGGATAGACACGAGGCTGCTCTGTTACGAAAGCTCTGCAAATCGTTACTCCCACTTGGAACACGTCGTCTGGAAGAGACAGCTCAAATATTCAAACTAGCTTGCGAAGATGATTCGGCGAAGGAAATACTGCTGGACGTTTTGCAACAGTCTAAGCAGCCTCCCGCTATCCAATTTGACTTGTCACATTCTGGACATTGCTCAATCGAGCTCGCGTCATTGCCACGGCCCTTTCCTCCTACTACCGGATATACTTTCTCGTCCTGGATCAAGATTGATCAGTTTGACTCGGACTGCCACACCACTATATTCGGAGCATTTGACGCCAGCCAAACATGTTTTGTTCTTGTCTATATCGAAAAGGAAACTCACCAGCTCATATTGCAGACGTCAGTCACTGCGAAGAGACCCAGTGTGCGCTTCAAAAAGTTTAGATTCGGAGCCAGAGAGTGGTACCATATTGCCATAGTGCATCGCCCCTCTAGAACAAGCGGTACAAATCCAGCTATACTATATGTCAATGGGCGGTGCATAGAAGAGCAGCATTGTCCGTACCCAGAAGCGCCTCCGCTGATCCCTGAGGTTCGTGCTCCTGTGCCTTCTCAGGTCGTTAATACCACCCGAAGACCGGTTCAAGCTTTCTTTGGCACACCACAAGACCTTGCTTCTCAAGCAGTCGACCGTGTCTTGAGACTGAAGTGGTCCTTGGCAAGTGCTTACTTGATTGACGCATCTCTTTCTCCGGAGTTGGTCGCGGTTCATCAGAAACTCGGGCCTCGATACTGTGGCAACTTTCAAGACTGCGTAGGGCCTTTTCTGACTTATCGGGCTTCTGCCGAGCTCAATAGGTACAACGAGATGCTGCACGCAGACAAAGACGACAAGTCCGAGATTGTCAAGGCCACACAATCTCAGGGTAGTGAACTCCTCCCTGAAGGCAAACTCTTGATCAGTATGTCAGCTTCGGCGATTGTGAACATGAACGGTCTTCTCGCCAATGGTATCAATATTGCGAATATGCTAAGTGACAAGGCTGCGGCACATCTGCAGTCTCTCACGCGTAACGGCAATCCGCTATTGCTCAACGCGGCCCGACCTACCATCAACGAAGCTATCACGAGGTCTTACGGAGCAGCGATTGTTACTGGTAGCCCTATCCTGACTCTCACTCGTGGCTTGGATGATGGCAGTTGGCAGATCGGTGGCTGTTTGCCTATCAATATGAAGATCATCCAGAGTGCATCAACTGCCGACTCGCTTGTGACATCGGTCGAGATCTTGTTCCAATGTGTATTGGACAACTGGCGAACCAGCGAAGTCATGGAGAAGGACAATGGTTTTGGTATTCTGGCAGTTCTGCTACGAGAGAAGCTTGGTATATATACCAGTGGCTCTGGGAGCAATAGGAGTGCTCCGGTAGCGAAGACCATGCAACAGAGGGAAGAGTTGGCAGCAAGGCTCCTTAAAGTTGTGCTTGCCTTTGTTGGCTACGATGTCAAGAATCCTCACAACTCTTTGCTCATCAATCCCATGGCTTACCGAGTTCTGCTTGTGGATTTCGACACCTGGCGCACGATAAGCATCGAAACTCAGAAGCTCTACTACCAACAAATCGCTGGATTTGTCTGGAAGAACAACAATCAGACTTTTAACATGAAACGTTACAACAAGATGAGAGTGGTTCGCAGGTTTCTAGACGCCCTCAAAGTCGATTCAATCAGTTCTGAGGTATTGCCTGAGATTTTGCATGCTTTGCGAGCTCTTAGCTTATGTAAGACGGCACATCTCAACCATCGGGATATTGCTACTTTCATCACCTATGCGTTACATGACGACAGAGCCTTGCAGTCAGCCAACCCACTTCTAAGATCTCCCCGCAACAGATCGACATCAATCAAGCTTTCATCCCCTAGATTGATCACGCCCGAGGCGCTTAGCCCCAATTCGGGGTCGCCAGGTACTGCTAGGCTCAGTCAATCGAGTCTTGGTGTCAGTGTCGTCGAGACCTATTCAGAAGTGCTTTGTGGCTTCGAGACCAACACACATATCAAGCGTTTTGATCAGCAAGTTCCTACACGCTGGATCCTCCATCTGTTGGCAGAACCTGATTCTCGCGTTGTGGGCTCTGCGCTATCAATCATATCAAGAGCAATTGTGGAGATACCAAGCTTCAAGTCCAAATTTGCCGAGAAGAACAACGGTTTCACGACACTACAAGCTAGACTTCGGAGCCACTGGAGGTCTCCAAGGGTCTGGATGGGATGTTTTGCTATCCTATTCGGTCGTCCGTTCGTCTCTCAACATGACACTGAAGAGCTCACCATCTTCCACCTCATGGAAGCATTCATGCAGCAAGGAGAAACTGAGATTAGGCATCCCGAGATCTTCCCAGCAATAGCCGGCATGCTGGAAGCAAGTCTGAGGACCATAGTAAAGGACTCGGCAAATCCAAAGGACAACGACAATTTTCCTGAGTTGAACTCGATCCCCAAAACCATAGTCCAGTTCCTTACAGACGTACACTCTCGGAGTAAGTCATTCCGAGATTTTGCTGTCGACTCCCACTATGTACAAGAATTGCTTTTTGTATTGTTCCCACTCATAACAAGTGCGGATCGACTCAGTGCATCCGCAGAGCTGGCTTCAGAGAGTCCGCTGAATTTCCAAGGACGGGAAGTTGTTTTGCGACCTCACTCCAATTCACTTGGTGAGCGACCGGCTGTACTCAGAAGCGGTTCAAGCAGAACGTTGCCTACCCAAAATCGACCGAATCAACTTCAGATTCCTCGCAGGACATCGTCTTTCGTATTTGTCAATCCTGGCGCGTCAGAAGTCAAACAGTCTACTGTATCCACACGGTTCAATGCAATAATGTCCCCTACAACAAGCAAACCAGTCAAGATCAACGTCGGCAACGCGGTTGTCGAATCCTTGCTTGAGCTTGTAGTCATGGTATACCTCGAACAAGTTTCCCAGCGCAAAGACTTTGCAGGCTTTGGTCTGTTTCTCAAGGTACCACCAGGCTTCCAGGAACATCAAGCATACTTTGAATCATATGTTCTGCTTCACACCATGCATCAATTATGGAATCATCTTCAGCTCAACCAAGAATTAATGGTCGAGCCAAGAACTCTAACGAACTTAGCTCGATACAGCTTGCACATGGCAGAGGCTGTTTTCGAAGGCTGGTTCATTGAGGGAGCCCAGCCGCTGCTGGACTTCACAGGCAAGGCACTGGAGTATCTGCAACAGCCAGCCGTGTCGTCGACAAAGGGCGTACGACTGTGTTCACAAGCGGTATCAACACTTCGCTCAGTGTTTCTTCGTGTCACACTCCTCCGCTTGTCCGAACTCGATGAAGT
>Ga0058697_10000274_pt1 | contig 24526 bp, 29 predicted proteins | sample AgamicAsMae_FD_66619 | JGI IMG/M metagenome (GOLD analysis project Ga0058697, IMG submission 66619) | Agave microbial communities from Guanajuato, Mexico - As.Ma.e | ecosystem: Host-associated > Plants > Phyllosphere > Phylloplane/Leaf | place: Guanajuato, Mexico | collected 2012-06-04
GACCAGTGCATTGACACGGATAGCACCTGGTTCAGCACATCACGATTACTATAACAGCGCGTCTTCGACTAGCTCGGGCCAAAAGACAGGCAGTCACAGTCACAGGAGTAGTGCTCCGTACTCGATCATCACCAACGCTTCTTCGAACGGCGTGCGCAACGACGATGCTCCAGACTTCAGTACCTTGCCCCACCTCGAGGGTGGCAGCCAACTGCCTAATACGCAGCCACCAGACATGTACGGTTCGCAGCCGTCGCAGTTGTCACCGCAAAGGACCATGGGCCCGCCACCACAAAGCAGTCAGCCTCATCACCATTCGTTTGCAGTTCAGGCGTTGCTTAACGAGCCGCAACTCATCCATGCTGATTCGGGTCTTTTGAGGAGTCTTGATGATCAGATGGTGCGCAAGTCGAGCGGATTGAATGTCGAACAGCTGGAGCAGGTCATGGCGAACATCATGGACGCGATCTGGAGGACAAAGGGCGACTGGAACCGCAACCACGCTGCCTCGGCAGTATCAGACACTTTCAACGAGACTATTCGGGATATTGAGGAGTGTCAGGCCATTCTGGCGCCCAGCCAAGACGAGTAGGACGAGTAGGCTGGGATGGAGTAAGAGGCATGTTGGAATAGCTTAGATGCTGTTCTCTGGCTGGCGTGTTTATTCTGGCATACAGATACAAGTGATAATGCTACATGCTAATGAAATTATTCTTCCATATTTCCGTATCTTTGTTCCTGACTTGCATGTACAGTCTGAATGAAACGGTACAATTTCTGCGCCAAGTCCAGCTTGCTTCTGTAGTGACCCTGTTCTGTACTCGATCATGCTCTCTGTCTACCATCTCGACACCTACGGTCTATCATAGCTCACTCAACAAGTAACTGGCCCTCCTATGTTCCTAGGCTGATGGCATTGAGTGATCCTTGGGTCTTCCTGGGTGACAATAACGCAAGATGGTTTTTCGATCACAAACACCTCGGAAGCTGGAGGGAACAGCTACAAAATCATCACTCGGTTGAATGACAATTGTGCACTTCTCACGATATCGCAAAACCTAAGACCAGTGCCGGAAAAGAACTGTTGTTTGTCTCATGCAAGATACGGTTACTCATAATGCGATACATTCTCCTCTTCGACACACGATTGAAAGGGCAGCAGTCTTGCAAGACAAAGCAGCAGCGGTTGGATCGCCCAGGAGGACACGGCGGGGCAACGCTTGGATGCGGCTCAAAAAAGTTCTCAGGGTAAAGGCGAAGAAGGTTTGACACCTCGGTCGGCGCTGACCGCTATCGGTCCTGCTACGAGATGGCGAACAGAGCTCCAGGTAAATGAATCGTAGGCGATCTGATCATATTGGAATTCGAGAGCAATTAGCAGGACGAGTATTACCTAAAAATCGGTATGATAACAAGCGTGGGCTGTCATAGAATGGACAAAACTCAGCGAAGCTAGGGCGAGCCGGCAGATGAATCGGGATGCTTGCAATTATTCGGTACTTCTCATTTCACGCCATGGAGGGGCATATGTATATCGATGTAGAGTCTCTGTAGCTTTCTTTCTCTCTCCTCCCTCCTACACACAAAGTCATACACATCGCAAACATGGTCAGACTTCCCTTCCACGCCGAGCACATTGGCTCTCTCCTCCGTCCTGCCGACCTCCAGGAGGCCAAGACCAAGGCTGCCAACAAGCAGATCTCCGACTCCGAGCTCGAGGCTGCTGAGCACAAGGCCATCACCCACATCGTCAAGCGCCAGCAAGATGAGGGTGTCCGTCCCATCTGCTCGGGCGAGTACGACCGCAAGGTCTACTTCGGTGGCTTCTTCGAGGAGCTCGACGGCTTCGAGGAGGTCGACGACGCTCCCTGGGACCTCTACAGACTGTCTGCTCCCCCAATTGCTGCCCTGAAGAAGGCCGGCCTCAAGTACCCCATGACTGTCGTCTGCAACGGCAAGATTGAGTACAAGCACAGCCCCTACCTCAAGAAGTGGGAGTACCTCAAGTCGCAGGTCCCCGAGTCGCAGTGGGACCAGTGCAAGTTCACCATGCCCCCGGCTCCCTACTTCCACCTCCGCCTTGCTCCCGGCAAGTGCTACCCCAAGGAGGTCTACTCGACCGATGCCGCCTTCTTCGCCGACCTGGCCGAGGCCTACAAGAAGGAGTTCAAGGTCCTGCACGACGCTGGCCTCAAGAGCGTCCAGATCGATGACCCTACTCTTGCCTACTTCTGCTCCAAGGACATGCTCGAGGGTCTGAAGGCTGACGGTGTCGACCCCGATGAGCTTTTCGACCTGTACTGCAAGGCCCACAACGACTGTCTCGAGGGCCGCCCTGAGGGTCTCCACGTTGGTCTTCACATCTGCAGAGGTAAGCTATACTACCATTCGAACAGCAGCAATCAGTATACTAATCTCGCACAGGTAACTTCTCCAAGTCGATGCACTTCTCCCAGGGCTCGTACGAGCAAATCGCCGAGAGATTCTTCAAGACCCTCAACTACGACACCTTCTACCTCGAGTACGATGATGCCCGCAGCGGTGGCTTCGAGCCCCTCCGCTTCCTCCCCAAGAACAAGAACGTCGTTCTCGGTGTCGTCAGCACAAAGGTCGCCGACCTCGAGGATGCCAAGGAGATCAAGGAGAAGATCCTCGAGGCCGCCGATATCATTGCCAAGGGCCAGGGCGTCAGCCGCGAGCAGGCCATGGAGTGCATCGGTATCAGCCCCCAGTGCGGTTTCGCCAGCACTGGTGTCGGTGCCGAGGCCATGACCGAGGACAAGATGTTTGCCAAGCTCAACCTTGTCAAGTCGGTCGCTAACGAGCTCTGGCCCGACCGCGCCTAAGTGTCTAGATGACTGGCACGAAGGTGTGGTGGGGGGTGAGCAGTACGATTGGATTCGAATGCAGCTCTAACGAAAAAGGATTTCATGCATGGCGTCAAAGGATATTCAACATTTTGGGAAGCTATGTGTTTACGTTACTACGAGTATATACCCGGTGTCAACCAGCCGGAGGAGAAGGATATTGGAGGTGGATACACTGATTGGATCAGAAAAGTTGGCCCTAGGATTGGAAGCCACAACTGCATATAAAAGTACAGAGATACAGACACATGAATAACACGTGTAAAGCTCGTGAGAGCCGACGTCATGTCACCCAACAGTATTACTGCCCATTGTGGTGGGTTTGAGTTGGAAGGATCGATTTGAAAATGTGCCCATGAATGACGAGGAGATGCACTGCGCCGCTGTAGGGACAAGGATCAGTGTCATCGACAGACAGTGAATGCTGTCCCAACAATGCTGCCGTGTGAGGGGTTTCGCAACAAATACTCCAACTGTGCATCATGTCCTGCATGTTTCCAAGAATCAGAAGCACAACAGGTCAGGGGAAAGACAGTCGCTGCGTCCTGAGAAAAAGCAAAAAAGCAGTCACCGAAAGTGGTACGAGTCCTGAAGCATCTCGAACGGTCATGGAAAGAAGCACAGATGTTGGGTCAATCGCCGGCAGAAGCTCTCCCCAAAGACTGACCCGCAAAAAGCAGCAACAGTCAGCCAACGCTCGTCAGTGTCAAGTATCGCGATCAAGGCCGGCAGGTGTAAGGAATGGAGACGCGAGAGCCACACCCGTATCCCCCCAGACCAATGTACCGGCGGCGGATGGCTGCAGTCAAGAGAGGTGGCAGAAGAAGGTCGAAGGTCGGGGCAATTAGGAATGCCAAGGACGAACAGGAGAGATCAGCAGAGATGCTGTTGGGGCGCTTCACCGCGCTTGAGCCTTTGGCAAAGGGGGCTTGCTTCAACTTGTGGGGACGCGATCGCCCATATTATGGAATTCGCCGCTCGGAAGAATCCAAGCAGGACGAGTAGGGATTGGCGACCAGAGCAGTGGGCATCAGAGTCAGGAGGCACAATGAGAAGTCACAGGCACAGCACGAGGGCTTTGTATAGGTCAGAAATAAGGTGGCCGAGGTGGAAGCAGCAAACAGCAGATAAATGTTGAGAAGGTTCGATGGTCAGCCAGATGGCATGAAACGCACGATTCACCGAGGTTAATCTGGCTCTGGAAGTTCTCGCCTTCCAGGGTCATCGCTTCTAGCGCGTGGGCGAATAAGAGCTTGGGGACAATTATTGCCATTTTTCAGACCGCACAACGACACCGTGTCCGTGTCGATTAAAACCCGCGCTCCTCCTGTCCTTCTCTTGCATCCTGTTCGCTCATTCGTTCTGCCATCCACATACAGGCTTCGACTTGTTTCTGCCTCTGCCCCAACAAGTCTTGTTGCATCTCATCCCACTTGACACGGCAACTTGCTTTTCTGCTTGGCTTGTCCCGTCTCTGCCTCTCCTTATCACTGCCAATTCCTCCAATTGAGCTCCCGCTCATACGTCTTTCACTTTCACAACAATCGCAATGGCATCTACCACTGCTCTCCCCGTCCAGAGGGGCGCTGTCCAGCGCTCTGTCACAACACAATCGGTTGCCAGCTCGTCTGCTCCCTCGCAGGTCGTCAGTCCCGCCGACTCTCCTCGCAACTCTCCCTCGACCAGCTCGCTGTCCTCAATGGGCTCCGTCGATGGTGAGGAGCTCAAAAACCAGCGCGGTACCCTGATCGACACCTACGGCAACGAGTTCAAGATCCCCGACTACACCATCAAGCAGATCCGCGAGGCCATCCCTGCCCACTGCTTCGAGCGCTCTGCTGCCACCGGTTTCTACTACATTGCCCGTGACATTGTCTGCATCGCTACCACCTTCCTCCTCGCCCACAACTTTGTTACTCCCGAGTACATTCCCTCCACCCCCGTCAGAGCTGGTCTCTGGGCCCTCTACACCGTCCTCCAGGGCTTGTTCGGTACCGGTCTTTGGGTCATTGCCCACGAGTGTGGTCACCAGGCTTTCTCCCCCTCCAAGACTCTCAACGACACCGTCGGCTGGGTCCTGCACTCTGCTCTCCTCGTCCCCTACTTCTCATGGAAGATCTCCCACGGCAAGCACCACAAGGCTACTGGCAACATGGAGCGCGACATGGTCTTCCTTCCCAAGACCCGTGAGGTTTACGCTGGCAGAGTCGGCCACGCCATCCACGAGCTCTCTGAGCTGATGGAGGAGACCCCCATCGCTACCGCTACCCACATGATCCTTCAGCAGCTCTTCGGCTGGCCTTTGTACATCATCACCAACGTCACCGGCCACACCAACCACCACAAGCAGACCGAGGGCAAGGGTGAGGGCAAGCGCAACGGCTTCTTCGGCGGTGTCAACCACTTCAACCCCTCCAGCCCTCTTTACGAGCGCAAGGACGAGAAGCTGATCCTCCTGTCTGATGTCGGTCTCGCTTTGACCTGCACTGCCCTTTACTTCATCTACCAGAACTTCGGCTTCCAGAACCTCCTCGTCTGGTACCTTCTTCCTTACCTCTGGGTCAACCACTGGCTCGTTGCCATCACCTTCCTCCAGCACACCGACCCCTCGCTCCCCCACTACGATGCCAACACCTGGACCTTCACTCGTGGAGCCGCTGCCACCATCGACCGCGAGTTTGGCTTCATCGGTCGCAACCTCCTCCACGGCATCATCGAGACCCACGTCCTCCACCACTACATCTCGACCATCCCCTTCTACCACGCTGATGAGGCTACTGAGGCCATCAAGCCCATCATGGGTCAGCACTACCGCAGCGACGTCAAGGACGGTCCCATGGGATTCATGAAGGCCATTTACAACAGTGCCAGATGGTGCCAGTGGGTTGAGCCTTCGGAGGGTGCTCAGGGTGAGGGCAAGGGTGTTCTCTTCTTCAGAAACCGCAACGGTCTCGGTGTCCCCCCCACCAAGCTCTCTGCACCTGGTGCTGCCAAGTCTGGCATGACCCTCGGTGGTGACAGCGATGCCGAGTAGATGATTTGATTGCACACAAAAGATTGATTACTGCGATTTTGCGTTCAGCATGCTTTCTTCGAACTCTTTCATTCTTCGGACAAATCCTTGGGCAAACCAACAGAGGACACAGGCGCAACTCAGCGCTGGGTTTACTCGTCAGGGAAATAGAGCTACTATACCTAGCTGCCCTAAGCCACGCGCCGCTTCCATTGACAGCTGCCACGATCATTACTACTTCATGGAAGCGTGCCTCTGCAAGAGCTACTGGGCAGTTCAGGTACCGGCATATAAACATAATTTAGATGGAAAGGACCGGCGAACGCTGTCATAAGTGGCAGGTTCGAACAACTAGCCCATTATTCTGTCGTTTTGGAAATTTACGAAATATGAAAATCGACTTTGCTCCACTCCAATCAAACATCCTGTCGTACGTGATGCGTCCTGACTTCCGCATATATATCTCAACGAGTGTAGATAATTATAAGAGTATAGTGGTTTGAATTTGTATGGCGGCGCTGTTGAACGCCTTTGGGTATCTTTTAATCAACAGTAAAAGTACATTTTACATGAACAAGAGCACATCTCAGTTCTTCTCAGTCACCTCATCAGGGTCTCTCCAGAAAGCCTTTGTGACAGGCTCAGTCCTCAAATCCCAAATCTTTTCCGAACTGCCCTTCTCAGCCTTGTTCTGTTCGTCTCTTGCCTGGTAAAACTCCTTGATGCGGTCTTCCTTTTCGCGGTCAGGCAACGTCTTGATGCGCATGCAGAACCAAAAGGCGTTCCAGTTGTCCGAGCAGCTGCGCAGTTCGCCGTACCGGTAGATGTCGTTGAATTTGCCGCCTAGGGATTGGCAGTAGAATGCTTGGTCGAAGGCTTGACGGCAGGACATTTGGCGTGGGTAGAGGGCGTCGGGGGAGATGTCGAGGGGTGCGTCGGTGGAGGATTGTTGCTCGATTGAGCCCGAGGGCGAGGGGACGTAGTGGGTGGGTGTTTCTTTTGGCGCGGGCGTTACATGTTGGATCTCTTGTGCTATTACTGAAGGCTGTGGTGCTGCGTTTGTAGGGGCTGTTGTCGTCGTGGGCTTCTCGAAGGAAGCGAATAGTGCCTCGAAATCGCTGTCTGGTGAGGGCTTCTTAGGCGTTTCTCTAGGTGTTGGTGACACTGGCGTCGGTGTTTGTATTGGTTGTGAAGAAGCGGGCTCTGCGACAGGAGCCGTTGTTGAATCTGACGACCACCACCAACCCATGGTTTAAAATGATTGCGATTGCTGGAAGAAAAAGTGGTGCATCTCAAAAGATGATTGCTCTGAGGAAAGTCCGCTCCGGGCAAGCCACACGTGACGTCGTTGGTCACTTCCAACTTCTCTATTCGACCTCCCAGTTTGCTACGAGATACTATCCTCTCCCTCAGACGACTCATTCCAGTTGAGTTGTTTTTGCTCGATTGGACATATTGGATATCAAGCTTGGATAACGAGATCATGGGCTCGTGATGCTGCCGACTCAACATATATTAACCCGCCAGCTGATACGCCCTGGCTTGCCTGGGGTGTATCGCGTGGCATGTGCTCGAGGTCTTCGCTACAACTCTTCTCTAGAAGCAGGCGAGAACAACACTGGACACATCAGCGTTGACACCAAGCAAGGTGTGCTGTTCTTTAACAGTAGGTCTCTATGATAAATAACACAAAGGATTATATCTCTAATCAAGAGCATCCAGATCTCTACCCTCTTAGGCTACAATGGCTTCTGCGTCTACCGCTCCTGAGTGCAGAAAGATTGTTTTCGACCTTGACCGGAGGTGACAAGTCGATGGGAGCCATCGACCCTCAGAAAGTCATCAAGAGGGCACAGGAAGCTACTCCTGACAAGCCTGTGCAAGCAGACGTCGTCGAAGTGCTGCCCAGAGTCAAGGAGGGCGGTGCCTTTGTCAAGTTCACATATGATGCTGGTTCAAAACTAGCTGATATTGAAGCCGCCGTACAGAAACATCTTCAGGATCATCAGGTGAAGCCTTGGTGGGCTCCTATCACCAACGTTCGAGCAGGCTTGGTGAAGGGCAAGCCCTGGGTTGAGGATCTGTACCGCTTGCCTAGTCAGCGATTGAGAGTGGAGTTCTTGCCGACGGCCCCTGGAGGCGAAGTTGCAGAACTGTCTCAAGAACAGCTGTATGCTTACTTCAGACCCTACGGAAAGTTGGCAGATATTATCTCTCAACCCTCCGATTCGAAAGTTTTACCCAAGTTCGCCACTATTGACTTTACGGCAACCAGAAAAGCCGTTATGGCCAAGGTAGTAACATCTCTAAATACCGATGGTTGAGCACTTGTTGACTATTCCCAGAATTGTTTACACGGCTATGTCGTTTCGGAGACACAAGGAGGCGGCAAACTAGGAACGGTCTTCAGAATTAGTTATGAGAAAAAGCAGAAAGCACGATGGTTTATCGACTGGCTTACGAACCACCCCAGGATCGCCATCCCTGCCATTGCAGCTCTCGTCGCCGGTTTCACCGTTGCTGTATTTGACCCCATCCGTACCGCTTTCATCAAGGCACACATCACCAGAACGCTCCATCTTACCGACAACAGAGTCTATCGCTGGTTTAAGAAACAGGCAAGCGACCTTCTTGATGTTGTGCGTCTCAGATCGCATACTCCCGACGAAGCTGGAATGGAGGCTATCTGGGAAGATCAGAGAGGGAACATCAACCAGATCAAGACTTGGCTCATGGAAACAGCTGACACATTCATTGTGGTCCAAGGACCGCGCGGATCAGCAAAGCGAGAACTAGTTGTCGACCAAGCTTTGAAGGACCGCAAGAATAAGCTAATCTTGGACTGCAAGCCGATTCAAGAAGCTCGTGGAGACTCAGGCACTATTAATGCTACAGCAGCAGAAGTCGGCTACAGACCCGTGTTTTCGTGGATGAACTCAATTAGTGGATTGATCGATCTCGCAGCCCAAGGTGCAACTGGTGTCAAGACTGGATTCTCTGAGACCTTGGACTCTCAGCTTACTAAGATTTTCACGAACACTCAGACAGCTCTCAAGCAGATCGCTCTCGATGGCAGAAAGAAGGACGACAGAGATGCTAACCTTAGCGACGACGAATATCTCGAAGCACACCCTGAGAGACGACCAGTCGTTGTCATTGACAACTTCTTGCACAAGAGTCAGGAGGGCACTGTTGTTTATGACAAGATCGCTGAATGGTATGTCGAAGATACTGGTATTCTCGAAGCCAAACGCTGACTTCAAGTAGGGCCGCTCGTGTGACTACATCGAATATTGCTCACGTCATCTTCTTGACCCACGATGTTTCTTTCAGCAAATCGCTTTCCAAAGCCCTACCAGACCGCGTGTTCCGTCAGATCAGTCTTTCCGACACGAGCATCGAAGTCGCCAAACGATTCGTCATCAACCACATCGACTTTGAGGCCGAAGATGCAGACGCTGGTATCAAGCAATTGACTCCTTCGCAACGTCGTAAAGATCTCGGGGAACTCGACAGCGTTCTCCCTGCTCTGGGTGGTCGTCTTACAGATCTCGAGTTCCTGGCCCGTAGAATCAAGGCTGGAGAGACACCACGCAAAGCCGTCCGTGAGATCGTCGAGCAATCTGCGAGCGAGATCCTGAAGATGTTCGTGCTTGGCCAAGACGATAGCGGCAGACAGTGGACACCGCAACAAGCCTGGCTACTCATCAAGCAGCTCGCCAAGGACCAAAGTATCCGCTACAACGAAATCTTGTTATCAGATTCCTACAAGTCCGGCGGCGAAAAGGCACTCGCAGCCCTCGAACAAGCGGAACTCATCGCCATCCAATCCTACAACGGCCGTCCATACGCAATCAAGCCCGGTCGTCCAGTCTACCAGCCTGCGTTCGAAAAGCTGACTCAGGATAAGGTCCTGCAGTCACGCATGGATCTCGCGGTCTTGGCCGAAGGCATCAAGGCCGAAACGCAGAGTATTGACAAGTACGAGCAAGAGTTGCACCTTTTGGGCGAACTGCCGAGACAGCCGGCAGAGTTGACAAGCCGTGTCAATTATCTTTTGGCAAAGATTGTGGCCAGTCAAGCCAAGGTTGAGGTTTATGAGAAACAGAGCGGTGATCTCAAGAAGATTTTGACTACAGAATACTAGTATGCGGATGGAAATATTGGACTTGTGTCATCCCCACTTCGATCTTTGAAATAACAGGTAGATCCGGACTCATCTCATCTTCATCAACTTTTCTACTCCCTCGATCCTCCTCGACGTGTGAGTGAAATTGCGACTTTTACAGAGATATCATATATATTTGCAGATAAATGTCACCGGATGCTAGACTTTATGTGTGCTTTAGTGACGATACCACCATCAAAGATACCACCATGGAACGGCAACGACCAAATCGACGATTTTCTGCTTCCCCTCCTTTCTTTGGTGCTCATTTCAATCGTCACGCTTTTCGTGATCGCACTCCCTGAATCATTCAAATCTTGTCTTTGGCCCCCTTCTAGTTCTATATCATCATTTTGTCTGCCGAAGCGCCACCAGCCTGAGTGACTGTGGTGCGTTGAGGTTGGCTGTTGATGGTGCGAGTGTCTTTGTGACCAGGTGCGTAGGGTGATTGCTCGAAGACTAGGCAGGGAGGCGCAGATGATGGCGACGTTTACTTCCATGCTTGAGAGGAAGGCTGCGGGACCGTTGTGCAGGCTTACGTCGTTTGTTGTTGCGATGATGTAGAGGGGGCCTAGCCTGGCGATGGAAACTAGACATACACTTTTATGTGGTTAGTCAAAATCTCTAGCTTGGCTGAGATACAGTGGGCGGTAGGGATCACTCACAGGCCTCCCAGAGCAAAGACGGCTATCAGGCCTACTTTCTGGCGATGGGGTAGATTGAGACCTTTGAGAAAGGGCATTGGTATACTCAAGAGTATCAGGTCGGTGATTATGCTGACGGTGGCGTCGCTGAACCATTTTGCTTCATGGTTCATACATCTGGCAGTTCCTTTTCGATCCCAGAAGTAGTGGACTGGATAGCAGATGAGTAAAGATCCGGTAATTGACCACGTTCCTGTTTGAATTGCGTTAGCACCAAGTGTATTTTGCAGAAACGCAAAGGACTCACCATATGCTGCGACGAAGACTAGCATCCCAATGATGATTCTGTGTATTGTCTTTCCTTGGAATAATCGCATGTACTGAAGTAAGATCGAGAGCTTTGTAAAGGTCAATCCCGCGAGGTACACAGGAATTGCTTTGTACAAGGTCTTCACAAGGCGTCAGCTCAATGTGCGGGCTGTATTAGAATAAAAGGGGTCATACCTTCCGAAGATTCAGCAGATTCTCCGCTGAGAGCGTATCCTGAGGTTGGCCTTGACCATAGTGGACCTCTGAGCACAGTGAGTATCAAGTGGTCTGAGTGCTGATTGGATTTGCATACCGAGTAGTACAAGTACTGCTTGAGTGACTGAGAAGCACTGTCTTTGAGTTAGCATCTTGCTTTCTATCGAAATTGATACTATCAGAAAGACATACGAAAGCCACCGTGATGAACCAATCCTCTGGTCCATGATTTCGTGTCACTATCACTCGGGTGTAGAGTCGTAGAGAAAGAATGATCAAAGCCAATGTGAGGAAAACAACAACAACGACGACTTGTTCAGTCTCCTTCCGTCCACCCCATAAAGCCATGGTTGATGCGGACGTATGCTGCTGCAAGGATGCTCAAAGATCGGACGGGAGGCGGGCAGAAAGAGAGTTGCAGAGAGTGTTTGTAGAAGTTGGCGCCATGTCAGCCGGCAGGATGGCAGTTGAGGTACGCCATATCCGATCAGAATGACCCTGTACCATCCTAGCGGTACACTGGCGAAGGGACGTTGGATAGACAGTAGCCGTAAAGAGATGTTGCTTTGGTTGCTATACCGAGTGGAGCCTCGGACTATCGAAAGAGCTAGTTCTGGAAGGAAAGGAACGACACAAACATGATGCCGAGATTGTCTTGGGACTTCCTTCCTGCGTTACAACCTCGATCGTGCAAGGCACGATGAACGGCAAGATAGCGAAACTAGCAACGAGCCGTTTCGCTCTTGCTGAACATTTGACTCTCGCTCCCCACGAAACCGATGATAATTAGAGGCAAACGGCTATCCGGGAATGCTCGGGAGACGAGATGGCTGAATCTTATTCGAGGTCCGTCAGCCCTAAAGCTATAAGAAAGTCTTATATACCACTGACAGCTGAAACTACATCTAGGACGCAGAGTAAGTTTTCTCGAACACGGGAGTGTGATTTGTACTTGTACAAGAAGACGTGGTCGAAGTGCCGAGGTCAAGCGTTGATCGCAAAAGTGGTGGGAATTCTCGCTTCGATGGAAAGAATGGCCGAGTCGACCGTCAGCGACATCAATGCCGTCTCTGCGGCAACTCGGGTGCAGCTCCGAGCAGGAAAAGTCATGGTAACGTTAAGTGGGCATATACGATGGATATCTGGCCAGCGTCATCATTCGAATTTCGGGCTGTCGCAAGTAGACCGTTGAAATTCATGTATCACCGTCAAACAAGGCTGGCTCTATGGGACTGTGATTGTACGTAGATACGAGCCGCCCGAAGTCGCGTTTGCTTGGGTTATCTGATCAAGGCACAGTATACAACAGTCGGGTGATGAAAGTTGATCAAAAATCTTATTGCTTTGTGTATAGAGTGCATATGCCAGCACTGCTCTACCTAAATCACGACTGCTGCATTTCCACTTCAAAGTACCACCTCAGCTGGACCAAGACAAGGAGAAACCCCTAAACTGTGGAAGCTCTACTGCTTAGCTCGTCATGAGTCTGCTCGAGCACACCAGAGCTTCTGCGAGCATCAGTCGGACGGGATCAGAGTCGTGCCGTCCTCACGAATTGCGACCTCGAAGGTCTGATCGACAGGATGAAGCTGCATCGTGTACTTGATATGGGCTTGCTTGTTGGTAGCCTCCGTAATCTCATCCTCAGAGGCAGTGTAAAGCATGAACAACTGATCTGCGAGTCGATCAACGCAATTATGAATCGATCTTGCTCCCAGATCACGAATGTAGTGATTCTCCGAGAGGAACTTGCAGAGATCTCCATCCTTCGCAAGCGACAGATGGAGGTGTCCAACTGGTCGAGAAGGTTTGTTGTGTATGTCGATTGGGAGACGGATCTGATCATCCAAGGATCTCAGGAATTTGTGATGGATGACAGCGGCTTCATCACGACTGAAGGGGAAGAACGGCAAGAAGCTGTCAACACGACCGGCCACAGCAGGCTTGGGAGGGTCAGTCATGACATGTTCCATCAATAAAATTGTGTTTTGACTTACAGTGTATTCTTGGACAAAGAGTTTAGACAGATCTCGTTCGAGGGTTTGGATAGACACTTGTCGCCGTTCGCGATCACTCTTCCCCTCAAGATTCTTGCTGTAGAAGTTTGAGATGAGATTGTCACCTTTGTTGGATGCGAGGATCCAGACAGATTTGGGCACGTCGGTGACTGTGTTCGAGCGCGAATCCATGCCAACACTACGCCAATAAATGAGACAGCTTCAGTAACCTGCTTAAGAATGACTTACCCAGAGTCCAGGATTGTAAGCAAGGATTGGCGCACCTCTTGCCGAGTCTTATCAAATTCGTCCAGGAACACAACACGCCGTTTGTCCGCATGGCTCACGAAGTAGTTGTTTAGAGGAGACCCTCCATCAGATCGATCAAATCCAGCAGCTGGACCGAACAACTCCCAAGGGGTTATTATCTTACTCATGTCGACGTTGCAGATGTCGGTGTCCAGGAGGAATCCAAGGCTAGTCGCAAGCTCTGTTTTACCGTGGCCCGAGAGACCAGCAAACGTGAGGACAAGAGGTCGCTTCCTGTTCATTGCATCGTAGGCCAGGATCTTGTTCATGACGATCTCCAGCGTGTGATCTTGTCCGACGATGTGGAAAGGCAAATGGAGAATTCGCGGACACCCAAGAAGTCTTGCCACTTGACGTTGTCTCTTCGAAGCAAGTTTTGTCAGACTCGCACGGTTGAGATGATAACGGATGCTGAGATTCGCTGTCTCTTCGAGAACGACACGGTGATACTTCTTGGCCCAGTTAGCCATAGGATGAAGGGAATCGTCCTTGGAATAACATTCGGCAGGCATCTTGATGTAGACCGACCATATGTACTTGGGTATGCAATAAGGGCTTGCACCATATGAGAGCAAAAGGGCAACGCTCTTGTCGACGTTTTTGTAGGTCCATTTGGTCCACATGATCGTGGTCGCAAGCAAAGGTACGTTCATCGGGTCCCTGGCTTCGGGATCTGCGCCATATTCCAGCAAGAGCTCCATGATATCGATTGCGTTTCTTCTTGCCGCGTAGAACAGGGCCGAGTGGCGGTCGAGGATCGTGTCTGAAATCTGACGCTCAACAAGGCTGCGATCGTAATTTTGCAGGTAGGTTTGGATCTCAGCCTTAGAACAGCCCTTCAAGATAGCGGCTGCGACGGTTTGAGGACTGAAGAACAGAGAGTGGCATTCCGAAAGAGTAACACGAGGCAATATAAGAGCCTCCAGCTTCAAGAATAGGGGCTGTTGTGACGCAGATGACATTATTGTAGAGCCGTGACAGGGATTCGAACGAGGAAAGGGGCGCAGACGGCATCTTATATGTCATTTCACTCTTTCAAAAGACGTGTTGCAGGTCTTGGATTTATGCAGGACTGCCGTAGATTAGAAAGAGACGACACAGGTTCCTGAGACTGGTCGTGTCCAGATCAAGAGGACTCTGGTCTCGTAGCGAGTTTCATTGAGCTGTGAGCATTAACATAGATAAAGGCTCAGGAGACATGCTGACCTGAATTTGCATCAACCAGAGACATGCAATACTATTGTGGCTGAGACTAGACAGGAGACACTCGACCCTGAAGGACGCTGGGTGTCTTGCAAAAGCCGGGATGAGACAAGCAGGGGTTGCAACTTCCTTGATGAAAATGCCACACATGACTGAAGCTGGCGCTGAGACCATGAAAAACTAGGCCTCTGAATTAATCTCTGGTCTGATATTTTTACGGCCAATCTACAGATCTCTGAGTCTGAGATTCGTGCTCTGCTCCTACGATAGTCCTGTTTTTGTCACCCAACACTGTACATTGTGGTCGTGAATGCTGCATTCAAAGTCCTGGAGCTATTGTTGAAGCTTTTGTTTTCTTTAACGCCAGCCATCTCTCGTAATGTCGATGAACTCCTCGATGCGGCTGTAATCGAACCCGAGAGGGGGAAATTGCTTTTTCTCATGCTTGCGGCGACTTTGGGGGGCGCTTTTCACATATAATCAATTCTTGCTCTCAAATCCTCCATGCTCAACGATTGTTTGCGCCATTCATGAATCCTAGATTCTTCATCCGATCTGCGTTCAGTCCGCTGAACTCTCTGCGACGTCTCTCTCTTTCTTCTGCGTCCGGGCTGTTGGTTGTAGGGGGCGTTGCAATCTGCATCGGTGGTTCCGCATACTTTGGCTGACGCTGTTGAAGTCCACCAGCAGCACCCTTGATCGAGAAACCTTCAACGCTAGAGTAGTTATCGCTGCCTGTTTCCACATCGTCCTCGCGCATGCCCCCGGCTGGTGGAGGTGGAGGTGGTGGGGGAGCAGGTGCAGAGACTCTGGCCTTCTTGCCATGTGGGTCGTCTTCATGTGCGGCTCCTGTTGTCGAGCTTTCGTCATTCCGTGCTCGCTTCAAGTTTGCCGGGCTAAGCGATGCGGAGATATTATCGTTGTTGTTCCCGCCGGTCACATTGGAAAGGTCGCCATTGCCGGCATCCTTGGGGGAGTCGACTTGCATATCATCCGCGGCTGTTTGGGTTGAGCCTTGTCCTTTTCGTTGATCGTGCTCTTTCTTCTTGACGACAGCCCTCTCGAAGAACTCAGTCACGAACTTTTTGACCGCTTTCTCTTGTTTAGGGTCAATCTTGCTCGGGTCGGTAACACGCTTGTTCTTGAAGTCGGAATTGACAAGCTTTTTCGAGCATTCTTTGGCAAAACGCTTGATGTCATCTCTGTCAAGTTTGCCCTTGTATTTGTTTGCAACATGGATGACAGATGGGAAGAGCTGTATGAATGTCAGTCTCGTGTCCTCGCCTCATCATACGACAACACAACATACCGTGTTTTCGTACACCCTCTTCTGCTTCTCTTCGGGTAACGAACGCCACTTCTCATCAGGTTTGACCTTGATCGGTGTCTCGGTTGGTGTCGCGGTAGCTGATGGCTTATCGGTGCCCGGTGTTTCTTTCTTGTTCACGATACCCTGAATCAAATCTTCGAGTTTTTGTGCTTCGGACAAGACTCTGGGAGGCGGCGGAGGAGGTGCGTTGAGCGAGGGTTGTGTAGGTGGTATCCATTGGACATTGCCATCTCCATCATAGTAGTAGCGTGTACCGTTTTGGTCGAATGCAACATACCAGCCAGGCGGAAGCTCAACCGGCGGAGGAGCTCTGGGCCTGAAAGGAGGGCGAGGACCGCCTTGGAAAAATCCACCACGCCCACCTCCACGAGGGCCCGAAGGAATTGGTTTGGCAGATGGTCCTTTGGGTCCGCGCGGTGCCTCGACCGATCTTGATCGTGATCGAGACCGACTGCGCTCGCGATTCTTTCTTTCAGGACGATCGGATCGCTTGTCTTGCTGCGACACGTTGGGGTCTCTCTTCATGCGTGGGATGCGGTAAGCGATGACTAGCTTGCTCCACTCATCGTAGATCTTTGCAGCTTGTAACTTCACTCTCTCGTCTTCATGTTCGAGCAAGCCTTCGACAGTGACATCGATCTTGGAGTCGACGATCTTGTTGCGAGTTAATCTAGGAATCTTGTTAAGAATATCCAGAATTTGCAACAAGATGTTCGTGTCGTCGGCGTATGTCTTGAGAAGCTTGTTGAGGATAACGTAGCCATGCATCTTGGCCACCTTGAACTGCACGTTCTCATTCTCGCAGTTTTGTATACGATTGAGAAGCTTGACGATGATCCACTTTTCCTGGGTCTTGTATATTTCTCCCATGACGACCTTGACGTCTGCTGGGCCCAGCTGCTTAAGCTCAATGCTGTCGATGTACTCTTCGTCATCTTCAGAGGCCTTTTTCTTACGGGGCTTTTTGGTGTGGGCGGCATTTTCCCAGTCTTCGTTGCCAAAGATACCGAGAGCTTTTTGGATGGTTGACGAAAGTTGTGTTCCACGATCATCAGTTTGTGTCTTGCCGCCAATAAATCCAGAACAGTTTGGTTCGCCGCAGTAGCAGGGTTGAGGGTCGGCTCCGTAGCGGTCGACATTGTAGTTGAAGGTAAGTTCTTCTCCAGCTTCGATTTGACGCTCGGCGAAAATTCCCATGCGGAGTCGATCGCCTACAACCCATTTGTCGACATAACAATTCGGGTTACATGAATGGTTGCAAAAACGGCCGAGGTTACCCTTTTTTGTCGCGTCGACGAACTCACTCTTGGCGAGGGACATGAAATAGAAGTGCTTGATGCCTTCTTGATCATATTGGTGCATGCGCCGCCTGAAAGCAGGCTCCGAGATGACTTCGCCAATGTATTCGAAGATGAAATCATTTGGCTTGAGGTGATTGTTAGCACGCAGGCCGAAGCCTTTCTTGTCAGTCTTGATGACAGAAACGTCGGCGTAGACCTTCTGTTGGAAGCGCTGGTTCTGGCACCCGTCTCCGCAGCCGCAATCCCCCGGGCACTCCATCTTGGTGGCCCGGTTGATGCAATCAGAGTCTTCGCCGCATGCATGATTGGATTGTGTTTGCGCATCTACAGATAGTCAGTCGGTGGCTGCTGAGATATGTTTAGGATATAACATACCCCATTCTTCAACGCAGTCGCATTCAAGCGCCTGCTCAGTAGTGCCAAGATGCCTCGCACCGTACGTGCAATCGGGCAGAAGATCAAAAGTCGAGGTGGCTTCATCAGTAGAGTCAGGCAAGTCGTTGAACAACTGTCGAGGACCGGTGATGACTTTTTGCGACATTGTGCGGGACAGCTTTGGGGCTTTGCCGGGCTCAAGCTTGATGCTGAGATCGCCACCTATCGTCTCTTCACGCTCGTCCTTTATGGCTGGTGATTGTGCAGCGCTGGGCTGCTTTGATGTGGAAGTCTCTTTCTTGACTCTGCGAGGCGTGTCTCCGCTTGAATCCGGTCGCACCTGCATGTCTTCGATGCCTGACGAGGACTCACGCGTCGCTGCGGCCCCCTCGGTTGTGTCCACTGCTATATCCATCTTTTCCACCTCTGTAGTAAGGCTCTTGCCCCTGCTGTCTCGAGGACCGGGCATGATGGCGACGTGGTCTGGCAGGATCGGGTGTTGCGCAAAGCGAGAAAGTCGCGGTGGTTGATGAACGGACAGATTTTAGATAGCCCCAGATTCGTCGATACTCTCCTCGTCAAACCGCATCCCGATGGGCCGATGGCGCCGTACGAAGGAAAACTGAGGTGTAAGGGTGGCGTTCTACGAAATGGAGGATGGCGCGTTGGCTCTTCTCGTCGTGGGATGACTGAGGGCGCGAAACGTGTTCAACGCATGTGACGAGTTCTCGGAGGTATGAATGGAATCGCAGGAAGCAAGCGATCGAGCTCGTACAAGGACGGCTTGCAAATGAACGTTTCTCTGAATCTGATTTAGGGTCGTGATCTAAGTACTTGACAGCCACCTTCACATACATTGACTACAACCGGAAGCAGCTCTTTATAAGAGTCTTCTCGTTATCCTCCGTCACCTAGTGGGACTCTGCCTGTGTAATGAATGGGTGGACCGAGTTGGCTGTGTCTTGTCGCGTCCGACGGCAGGGATGATGGAAAGAGATGGATGCCATCTTGATCAACTCGACGACGCCGTTCCGTATAGGCTTGGCGTCCTCCAACTCCACTCGTGAAGACCATAACCCTGGCACCATTACCTTTTCTGTTCACCATCGATTTCTCAATTGAAACCTTCATCATAGTAAGAGACTGAACTCGAGCTCATGATGGCCTGGCACTTGTATCGAGTATGAGCCGTTTCCGAGCCTGTCTCGAGATCTGGGTCGACTCTGTCAGCTCAGCCATGCACTAGTCACCTTGTTGTCAAAGTACAGCGTCGTTCGTTGGCCGCGGAGACTCGAGAGCCATCTTCATGGTGTTGAGACCAATGCGAAGAGATAACTTATACTGACACAGGTACCGCATGCAGTCACATTGTACAGGCAACACCTAGAGGTTAAAGTTGAGCCGAAGCGAAGTAGCTGCAGGAATGTTGAGAAACCTTGGTTGAATTCTTCTTCTGCGAAGGAAGATCCGCCAGGCGCGCACTTGCAGGTGTTTCGATGCAATGCAAGCTCCTGATACGACGCGGAAATTTCGACTTCGTAGTGCGTCCAGGATGCTGGGTCCCGGCAATTTGGTAAACAGCGAGGAGCCGTCCGTCTGCGATTCCCAATGACCCGCGGTCAAGAACCAATGGAGCGACAAAAAGACGATGCTCAGGAATCGGTTGCGTCTTTGTAGCTGCGTGGCTTCAAGTAAGAACTGACGAGGCCATTGCGTTAGCGCAAAGGTATCGAGGCCTAATTTTGCACGGCAAGCGATGATCCAAAGGCCTTACTTCGCGAGCATGGGTGGAACTACTGTCGTGTGCTCGTCCAAAATCCTCGAAGGAGCTGTTCATAGATCAATTGCCGATAATTAGCTGTCGTTCTCCACGAGCGACCGTGCCTTCCTGGGCTGAACAAACCAACACCCCGCACCACACGTCATTGTTTGTGAGATGCGCCGAATCGTGAGGGACAAGGCTGAACTCGAGCAATCAACCTAAGGACGACAGAACCACTGTGCCGAGCGTTTCATGTTTTGCCATGTACCGGGACGAGAGCGGGCCCCATTCCAAAAGCGCGGGACTCTCAGAGCCGAGAAAGTCAACTCAATCCCAGCCTCACGGTTCGTCTCCTCTCGCGCATGTTCCACCAATAGCCAGGAACTGGCCCAAGGCAGCGGCATAGGAACCATCTACAACAAACCAACTGGGAAGCCTGTGACTGTATATCCGATTGAAAGATTCATCTTACGCAACCCGGATTGGCGGCATCGTTTGGCCTTGGTGAAGCATGACATCCATCTTGCAGGGTGATGTACGCCTAGGGTGCAGTACCTGCATGCATCAACCTCGCCCTCTAGAGCCAAAAATCCCAGCCCTCTCCGAGCCTTGACGACGGACCCCATTCTCCACTCTGTCTCCATGCTCGCGGCTTTTTTTCTTTCTCCAAAATGCTGGATGATTGAATCCGTTCCTTCCCTTCTCTACGCCTCGTGGCTATTTTTCTTGACCTTCTCTATGCTTTCGTTCAAGGCAGGCAGTGTTTTCCGTTTCGTCGTCTGACTGACGCACTCTCGTTTCACCAGCTGCACTCGTTTCCTTTCTCATATCTGCGACTTGGCCCTATTTCTTTGTAATACATATTCGCCTTCTTCTCTTCTTCCTCGTTACTTCTCCGGATCGTTACAGAATGAACCCTCGGGACGTGAGCTTCAACGCGCACGAGCAACTCGAGATACTGGCCGAAATCATCAAGTCCAGCAATATACATCCAGACGCGGTTGCTCACTTTATACGACAGAACGGCATCAACCCCGTTTGGGGTGATGTGGCGCTCCCAAGGGGTATGTATACCGCGCTTACGCCTACGCGGCTCGTCGACTGACTTGCTTCTTCAGGACGGACTGTCAATCAATGCAGCAGCTGGTTTTACAGTATCATGAATCAACCTGGGCCCTCTGCTGGACCCACTTCGGGTCATAACAGATCGCAGAGCCTTCAGGGACCCGTTCCAGCATCCTCTCTGAAACGTCCCTTCAGTCCGGATCAACCTTCCTTTGCAGGCGGCCGTCTGCTTGTACCCAAGCCACCTATGTCTACCATCGGCAACATACTCAATCAACCGACCGAACCGCCAAAGAAGAAACGCGGCAGACCTACCAATGCAGAGAAGGCCGCTAGAAGCCAGCAGGACCTCTTGCACGGACAGACGTTGCAGCCTCCTAGACGCGTACCTGCGCTTTCGAGTAGCAGCAGCACCGGTGCCGTCGCACCGAGTTCGTTATCCATCGCAGCACAGGCTGCCCAAGCTGCCATGACGCCGCAGATTCACGATCGACCTGCAAGTGCTGGAGCGGCTGAGACCTCATCTGGCAAGAAGATCCTGGATCGTCCTTCCAGCATCGACAGAGGGCCGCGGCCGCTACAACAAGAGTATGGCGAGCCTCCAAGACCTAGTCATCTTGGTCCATCACGATACCCAAATATACTATCTCCTGAACAGAATCCAGGAGAGGGTAGTTCCGGACGACCAGAAGACTCTCCAAGGGGCGATCCAGCCACATACCGATAACAATGCTTCCCCCGTCCAGCCACATACTGACAACAATGCTTCCCCCATCCAGGACCATATCTACAACATATACGAGAAGCCTTGTTCAGGCCATGAAACTCTAATGATATCAACACGGACTCCTCAACCCATATCAGCTCGCGCTGATCGTCAGCATCACCATTCCATTCAGCCATCGCCAATTCTTCCCTCTGCCTATTCTTTTTGACGTTCTACATCTCTTTTGTCGGTTTCCCACGAAACACTCATCGTTTTGGATCGAAGTTACGAAGCTCCTTCCTGTTTCTGTTTTGTCACGGCTTTTATGCTTTACGGCTCTGTTTCTTTACGGCCCATTAATGTCTTGTTCTCATCCACGGCCTGGGGAAGGGTTATCATTCTAATTTGTGCGGTCTTGTACTAGACTCTGGTAGTGGTGGTCCAGAGCTAATGTTTTTTTTTTGGTCACGGCACGTTGTATAAGGACGAGTCAATGATCTCTTGAGTAATGACTTTCAAGGCACACAATCCATCACTTACATAGCCTTGGTTCGATTGGACCTTCTTCTTTGAGTGCCATCTCCCGGACTCGGACAATCTGAACTCTCCAGCCTAAACTCCAACAGCATCATAAAAGAAGAGCACCAAGGATAAAGTTGAATGAAGTTGTAAATCGTGCTCGCATGAATACTATCCTACAGATTTCTACTTTCAATCCAAATATATCGGCGCACATTTGAATAGGTCGTTAATTACGTTGACGAAGACCGCCCTGCGGCCTCGTCCTGCGCCTTTTCTCTATGCAGATCGGCTTCCATGAAGCCCGACTGATCATCGTGGGATGATCTTTCATCTTTTGTAGCAGCTTCCAGGAAATCGGTTTGTCGCGTGACTGAGACCTGAACGTTGGATTTGTTCAAGGAAGTTCGAAGTCGGCATTTTAGTTGGCTTGCTTCTCCTTCTTCTTGTCGTCCTTCTTGTCGTCCTTCTTGTCCTCTTTCTTGTCCTCCTTCTTGTGCTCCGCGGATTGTCTTTGCTTGCTGGCGGCTTCGCGCTCCTTCAGACGCTCTTCCTCGGCAGCGACCATGTCTGCATGATGTCAGTCAAAGTGTCCGATTGCGAGTAGAAGTTCAAATGACTTACCCATCCATTGATCTTCACCTTTGTAGCTCTCGTGGTGAATCTTCTTCTCAATGACGTGCTTGTGAGTGGGGTCGTTGGGGTCGAGGACCTTGACAGTCTCCCAGCGGCCCTCGCCCTGGTTCTTGTCCTTTGCCTCGAGCGCCAAGCTGGCAATAACGACAGCCAGCGTCAAACCCTGAGCGTAGACACGAGCCTGGACGAGCTTTTGTTGACCACTAAGGTAAGGGTTGCGGCCGACAATGCCAAAAGCACCGACGATGGAAGCGACCCACGAGCCAAAGACAATACTGTAGCGGTTCTTGTTTCCCCAGTCCATTGCGCGCTGCGAAAAGGGCTTCTGCGACTCGAGCTGTTCTTGGACGGTTTGCTGCTGGTCGGTGTAGCTCTTTTCGGGATGGCGGGCAGCCTCGTATTGGCGAGAGTAGCGATCGGCCTGGATGATGGCGGCGAAAGTACCACCACTGGTGATCAGGAAGGCGCGGAATGGCAGCGAGAGGCCACGGAAAGCAGGGTATCTCCTGCTGGCGCCCAGCACACCAACAGTACCAGCTGCTAGACCGATCAGACCACCGACAGTACCTCCATAGACGGTAGCGCTGAGGGCCTTGTCAGCAGTGCTCGTGGACGTGAATCGCGACGGCAAGATGGGTGACGTACTTGTAGTGCTCCTGCTCTTCTTCCTTGGTGAGAATCTTCATGATGGGCTGTGAATATGGTTGATTACGGTAGGAAAATGGGATGCAATTGACGGGCGGGGGTTCGAGTGTATGTACTCGAGTATATATGACGATGTCGATGAGTGAGGTCAATATGCGCAAGCAACGATCTTCCTCAAGGACAAAACAATTAAAAGGAATCCAAGTCCGTATCTCGCCGATATCACTGTGACGTACACGCCACTGCAAGCTTCGAGCAGACACCGCGGCGTTTGCGAGCTCCGGGCCGCCTGTCAAGAACCAGTCGCTTCCTGAACTTTGGCTCGTCCGATTCATGGAGAATTGTCGCTGTGTTACTAACAATCCCACCAGCATATCCGAAACATGTCCGAACGTCCACCAGCGCGTTCTTTCCTTGAACACACCACTACACACCTCCTCAAGGGCAAGTAAGAAAGACATCTCGACATCTGAATATATTACAATATTTATAAGTACAAATGTATCGAAACATTACTTTTACAATCCAAAGAAGAAGAAAACGGTCATCGCAACTCCCAGAGCAAGCGACGAAGAAGCATGAGTGAAGCCGGCAGCGCTGTCCTTGTCGGACTTTGACGAGGTATCGTTGCCGCTAGAGCCAGAAACAGAGTCTGGATCAGAAGACGAGCTGGTCGCAGTAGTGTTCGCATCGCCTGTACCGATATCGACCTTGCTGTCTGAAGTAGCAACAGAGCCGTCATTGACGTCGACGATATCAGTAGCACCAAGGACTTCGCCATCGGCGTTCAGAGCTGCAGCACGAATGTAGCGGGCACTGGTGCCTACAGTGACGTTGGTCTCGAAGCCAGTCTTGGTGACATTCTTCCACAGGTCATCAGCAGTAGCCAGGGAGGAAGACGAGTTGGAGGCCAGAATGGCCCATTGCTTGATCTCCGTGGCACCGTTCCACGACACGTAGACAGTGGTGTTGTCAGTACCATTTCCTGCAGCTGAAATACTGGGGTTCCAGCTGGGGAAGCCCTGCCAGTTCTGCTTGTAGGCGCGATAACTTTGTACACTTGCGTTCCCGATGATGCCGAATTGGACGTCCCAGATGACCTGTCCGTCGTTGGTGTACTCGATGAAGGCGCCGTTGCTGCCGTAACCCATGAAGACATTACCGTTAGACAGGACTTGGACACTGCCCTGCGATATGGACAATATGCCCTCAGGACTGATGTAGTCTTGCTTGAGAGTGACAGACATATCATCGTAGTCGATGCTGAGCCAAAGACCGCGTGTCTCGTTTTCAGTCTTGACCCAGTCAGCGGCGCCGTTGTCGAAAAGAGTCATCTCTGTTAGATCGGTGTTGCGCCAACGGGCATCGTGCTGCCATGCAAAGTTTGTTGCTTGACCATCGCTCTTGTCCTCGAACTGATTGTCCTTGCCGCCCATAGTCCAGATAACATCGCCATTAGTT